>Ga0209515_10004667_pt1 | contig 18351 bp, 16 predicted proteins | sample Subgroupgradi54m_FD_187454 | JGI IMG/M metagenome (GOLD analysis project Ga0209515, IMG submission 187454) | Subsurface groundwater microbial communities from S. Glens Falls, New York, USA - GMW60B uncontaminated upgradient, 5.4 m (SPAdes)... ...
AACCGCGCCCTTTTGATTAGCGAGACGGCTACCACTTATTCGGTATCTCTCCCGAATAATCACCCCATTTTTTATCCAATTCATCGGTTAAATCAATAATGACCTTCGCTTTGTCCGTAATGTAAACCCATCCGCCATCGTTGGGCAGGGGTTCATTAGCCGGCTGATCGTCGTAGGTATTATTTCCTTTCTTATCGCTTATCAATTCCGGTGGAATTTTTTCTAAATATTCTCTTTCGATACCCGCATCGGTATACGTTTCCATGACCAGATCTTCGAGAGATTCGGGATAGCGCCCTTCTTTGGCGCGAAACATGGTTATTCGGGACCGGAGCATGTCGAGGTTACTCTTCGTTGCGGCAATGCGTGCTTCGGTATCAAAACCAATAAAATTGGGGATCACGGCCATGGCAAGAATCGCCAGGATGCTTACAACGATAAGAATTTCTAATAAGGTAAACCCCTTAATCGATTTCATTTTCAGTCTCCCTTATGCGCTGCGCGGCCTTTTCATTACATAATAGCCGCCCGCTTGCGTAGTGACCAACGCTTCAAGTTCCCAGCCTTCTTTACCAAGTCCATTCAAGTCGCTTTCAAAGCTTCCGTCTTCGATTCTCATATCTGAGGAAAGCGATACCACGCGGTACTCCCATTCGATTTTTTCAACGGACGCTTCCAGTTTCCCTGTCCATTTAACCCCCCCAAGAAACGCATGGGCTGTAGTCGTGGTAAGCAAAACTAAAATAAAAAAAGAGAGACAACGTTTTATTTTCATACATACCTCAAGCGATAAATGTCATTTTCGAAAAACTTTTACCAAATTAAAAATCGGCAGAAGAACAGAAAGCGCAATGAACGCAACAACGCCGCCCATGATTAAGAGTAAGACGGGTTCCAGCAGAGCCGTTAAATTATCTACAGCGGTGGTAACTTCGATATCGTAAAAGTTAGCGATATCTTCGAGCATACGATCCAGATTGCCCGAATCTTCTCCGGCCGAAAGCATTTGTATGACCATGGGAGGAAAAAATCCGCTCATGGCCAAGGGTTCGGTGAGTTTTTTCCCTTCGGTAATTTGCCCCTGAACATTTTGAATCACGCGGACGATGACGAGATTATCCAGCGTTTGCTCTACGATCTTTAGCGCCTGTAAAATGGGAACGCCACTTCGGATGAGAATGGCGAGCGATCGGGTAAGCGAAGCAATGGTGGCTTTTAAAATTAAATCTCCTCCAATGGGAAGCCGGAGAAACGACAAACTAATATAGTAACGCCCTGTTTCGGTCTTCCATAACTTTTGCAGCCCAAATCCGCCGGCAATAACAGCAATCAACAGCAGCCACCAAAATGTTTGCAGGAAATCGCTGAGCGAGAGAAGAATTCTTGTAGGAAGAGGAAGCGGTACGTCCGAAGATAGAAAGATTTGACTGAATTGAGGAATAATTCGGACGAGCAGGAATACGACTACGGCAATGCCGGCTAATAAAAGGACGACGGGATAAGCAAAAGCCGATCTTACTTTAGCTCTTAACTGTTGTTCCCGGGTTCCAATTTCTGATAGACGCGTTAAAGCCTCATCCAGACGGCCTGTCGATTCCCCGACCTGAACAAGATTGATGAATAAGTTGGAAAAAATTTTCGGGTGCATGGCAAGAGCCTGCGAAAGCGCCCGCCCGCCGCGAATTTCCTCGATGATTTGATGGAGAATAGCACGAAGCTTATCGATGGGCGTTTGTTCAGCGCAACTTTCAATAGCAGTTAGAATGGAAATGCCGGCCGCAAGCATCGCGCCGAGCTGCCTTGTAACTACCAGGACTTCTTGGCGAGGTATGCCGCGAACGCGCTGGGCCCATTGATCCAGTGATTTTTCAAGCGGATGGGGCTCTGAGATGGAGATGACATTGTATCCGAGCTTTTTAAGATTTTGCGCAAGCATCATCCGCCCGCCCGCTTGCACGGTTCCCGTTAAAAGGGAACCGAACCTGTCACGTGCTCGGTACCGGAATTTCGGCATGATGTATTTTTCCTACGTCGTCGGTTGATATTTCCAAAATTTTCAAACGTTCGTGCATATTTTTCTGCTTTTTTTCAAATAATGCGGTATCTTTTTCCATTTTGCCTTTTAATTTTTCCAACCGGTGCATAGCGTTGTTGGCGTACCGGCTGCCCGGCTGATCGGTCACAATGTACCGGTAAACTTCGTACGCTTGCGGAAGATTTTTTAATTCCGTTTCGTAGAGTTCTGCGGCTCGCTTTAAGGCATCGTCCGCCAATTCGCTTGTAGGATAAGCCTCAGCGAAACGCTGATAAGAAGAGGCCGCTTGGAGAAAGTACTGCTGTTGTACTCCGCGAAAACGGCGGGAATCGTATCGCCGCCGGGCTGTGTTTTCAAACCATTCCCCGCGCTCAAAAAGGTTCTTTTCGTCCGCGTCATAAGGAGTAATGGGCATGTCTATCGCGTCTTTCATGCCGTCTTTGCGGAACGGCGTGATGAGTTCCTCGTGTTTGACTTCAACACCGTCGTGTTCCTTAAGCTGGCGCGCTACGGCATACTTGTCGTCGGGGTTGATGCGTTCGCCCGTATATAAAATATACGGAGTTAAGAAAATTACCAATTCCTTGGTTTCCCGGCTGTTGGCGAAATTACCAAACAATTGTCCAAGAATGGGAATATGATTAAGCAGCGGCAAGCCCGACGCTGTTTCCGAATACTCATCCTTGAGAAGACCCGCGATAACGATGGTTTGTTGGTCAGGAACTCGGACAAAAGTGGAGGCTTCCCGCGTTGTAATTCTAGGCAGATTATCTACGAAACTGCTTATGGAACTTACCTCGGTTGTTATTTCCATCGTGACGTAACCTGCTCGGTTGATGGTGGGAGTGACCTTAAGCGTGATGCCGACATCAACAAAACGAACGCTCTCGACCGTACCGCTTGCCGTTTGCGTCTGTTCCCGAATACCAACTTTTTCTCCAATTACAATTTTGGCAGACTGATTATTAATGACGGCTACCCGGGGTGCGGAAAGTAAATTCGCCTTGGTTTTTTGTAAAAGCGAATCAAGTGTTATGGAGTTCGCCGGTGTGAACAAAGGAGTGGTGATGGAACTGACGATGTCGCCCCCGCTGAGCGCCCCCGACGGACCCGGAAGATTATAATCCAGATTGTAGGTATGCGTTCCTTCGGACAGGACGGCCGAATAATCAATATTAAAGTCAGCCCCGAGGTTTGCCAAATCTTTCGGATCGACGTCGACCAACTTAGCTTCGATGATGACTTGCGGCGGAGGCGAGTCTACTTTATAAAGAAGTTCTTTGGCCTTCGCAATCGAACCGGCCGTGTCGGTTATAATGAGCTCATTTAGTTTCGAATTTACTTTTAAATCCCCGTGTTCGCTTAAAACATTTTTGAATAAATCACTGACATCCGAAGCCTCCGCAAATTCAAGACTGAGCACTTCCGTGATTAAAGATTGGTCTTCCGCAACAATGGTTATAATATTCTCGGATCGTGTATACGCATATTTATTGAGCGCCAGAATAGCGTTCAAAGCGTTGTCGAGAGAGACATCCTTAAGACTTACGGAGACTTTTCCCGTTATTTCCTTGCCGGCAATGATGTTGAGTCCGTAGGCTTTGGCAAGCGCGTTTAACACATCGGCAATCTCGGCTTCTTTGAAATCGAGCGAGACCGCAAGTGTTTCTTCCGTCATTTCATGGTTTGTTGCTGCAGGCGGTGAAGTAATGACAGCAGCCGGTGGTGCAGGCGTATCGGGTTGCATGGGGGCAGCCGTTTGAGTCTGAGCGTCCTGAGAAGTAGCTGGAAGCTCAGCGGTAAGCGATGAGCTTTGATCGGAAGACGGACTTGGTTCTGCTGCCGGTTGATTTGCCGCGGCCGTTGTCAGCATGACAAGCGTAATTATAAATACCCAACGTCGAATGGTCATTCCGTTACCGTTATGTTGAAAGAGAAAGTTCATGTGGAAATCCATTTTCGTTGAGCGTTACTTTATTATCCCCAATGCTGGCTATGGTCGCGTTACCCAATTGATCTCCTTCTTGTAAGGCCTCATTATTGATAATGGCTATTTTGCGTCCGCCCTGCCAAATGATTCCGGTTAACTTAAATTTTGGGTCAGTGAGGTCTCCGTCAAGCGTTGCTTTTGCGCCGAAAGGATCCCGGCTCTCCCCGGTTTTTTCTATCGGTGCAATGTCGGATTTAAAAATAAAATTATCTTGCATGCTTTCCGGTGTGTTTTCGTTTAGCAGCGTCGAGACTTGAAGTTTCACCAGCGGATAAGCGGATTTTGATTTGACGGCATCAATGCTGATCAGCGGAAAGGAAAAATAAGGGGAAACTTGTTCTAACCGGGATAAGTAGGAAACGAGATCCCAGAAACGGCTTAAAAGTTCAATTTCAAAGGTCTCGATCGGATAAAACGACGTATCTTCGGCCGTTTTTTTGCCCTGTGTTTTTTGTTTTGCGTTTTTAACATTCTCCACCGGCTTTACAGAAACGACCGATACCGAAGGGCCGCCTTCCGCATTGGTTAATTGCGCGAGGACCTGATCCAATTCGGCACGTACCGGCAGATATTTTTCTTCCTGCTTTAACCGCTCTCTGATTTGCTCGATGGCGTTATCTTTTTCTTGCAATGTTTTTTGCTCCGTTGCTATATCCGGAAATTCGTCTTTTAGATCGTTTATCTTTTTAGCCGTTTGCTCGAGACGTTTTTGCACTCTTTCCAGTTTTTCCGAAATGGGACGGTAAAGTTGACCGTATCCGATCCATATGGTTACAAGCGCTAGGGAAAGCAAGTAAATGAGTTTTCCCTGTCTTCCTAATACTATGTTGGCTAGCCATGGGTAAGGAGCAAGGTATTCTCGGATCCTTTCCTTAACGGAGGCCAGCGGAAATTTCAAACCTATATTCATTCGTCTTTTCTTTCTGGTTCGCTTCGGTAAAATTCAGGCGGATGTTGTTAAACCGGTCAAGTTTGCTTAAAGCGCCGATTAGCGTGTTAATTTCCTGAGGACTCGGCGCAAAGCCGCCAAGAATCATTTGGTCGGGTGTTCCCTGAAATTCCCCCAACTGAGTCGAGGGGCCGAGCAGTTTTGCGACATCGGTTAAGACAAGCGACCAAAACGGTCCTTTGTGCTGTTGTTTTAAAATAAAGCGCAGTTTTTGATCCAACAGGGTTTTTTCCTCTTCCAAGTTGTCTAAACTCGAGCGTAGCAAAACGGCTCGTTCGCGTTGCTCAAGCAGCTGGAGATTAACTTTTTGTTCGAGATCTTTAACATGCGAAAAACTTTTTTCATAGAGAAAGAGGCGCGCTTGCTGTGTAATGGTTAATACAAAAAAACTAAGCACGAGCACGATGCACGCTCTTCGGCCCCACGCTAAAAGCGGATCGTCGTGCCACCATGAAAATTGAAGGCCTGAAAATTCCGGCGGTAATACATTAAGCCTCCTCATTCGCGACCTATTTTTTGCTGCGCAAGTCCTAAGGCCGTTGCCAGGCCGAGCGATTCGGTATTCAGTTCCTCGGCGCTAAAAACACCGCTGTCCACCGTTACGTTTTCAAAGCTATCTACGTAAGAAACCGGGACGCCTAACTTTTCTTCAAGAACTTCTTTCAAACCCTTTAGCTTTGCCGTTTTTCCGCTGAGCACAATTTTTGAAAAAGACCGGACTTCGGACATCGACACGCGAAACGAATAATATTTAAAAATCTGTTCAATTTCCGTTATGAATCGGTCTACAAACGGACGCATCGCTAAATAAGCTTGGTATTCCCTATCCGAACCAGGATTTTCTTGTGACCCGCCGGACGTTTCTTCCGCTGTTCCCGAAGGAGTAGATTGGGATAAACCCACACGGCATTTAAATTGATCCGCATCGTTATGACCTAACCCCGAGATTCCCTGAATTACTTTGGTTAAAATTTTTCCGGTAAACTCAAGCCCGTGAATGAACGCGGGCTGTGCGTTGACGATCACCACCAAGGTACTTACTTCTGCTCCAAGCTCGATAAGCAAACCCGCGTCTTCGGTGGGCCAGGAGAAATTGCTAAGAAGCTCCAGCGTGGGCAGAGGTTTAATTTCAACGGAAATCGGCAAAAGACCAACGGATTTCAAGGTCTCGGCGTGAAGTTGAAGTTCGCGTTTAAGCGCAGCAGAAATCAAAACAGAGACATCTTTTTGCTGCACCCCCGGCCAGGGAGTTAGCGGTTCGAAATCAAAGTACCAATCATCGCTTCGCATTTGAAATTTTTCCTGTAGTTCCCAAGCTACTGCTCTTCGCATTTCCGCCTGGGGAATTTGGGGCAATTTGATTACTTGTGCGGTTGATGTCGGATCTGTGAATGTGGATGCTGTAAACAAATGCGCTTGCGGATCCGGGAAGATATCGGTAAGCGCGGCCTTGAGTTCCTTCGTAAAATCTCCGGCAGATGATTTCTCGCTTATTTGTAGAGGCCGTATCGCGCAATTGATGAGTTCCCATTTTCCGTTTAGTTTTGAAAGTTGAATAGCCTTGATGGCGGTAGTTCCAATTTCTATTCCTATAGGATAATCGCTGTACGATGTCCATTCACCCGGCTTCGGTATAGCGCGCCTCTTTTTCTTGCCGAAAAGCAAACGTCCCGTAGCCACCTTGGCGGCGCGAAGTAAGCGAGGTTTACGTTTAGCTTTGGGCGCCTTTTTAACTTCTGCGGGTCCGGGGCCTGGTTGTGTAACGGGACGAGATTCACCTGGGGCTGCGGGCGTAACAGGCTGCGGTCCGGGTTTGAATAAAGCCGAACCTTCGTGGGGAGAACGGGTGTCGCCTTTTTTAGGATCAAAAATCGAGCTGACGATCTCATGCGCGGAAGGCCTCTTCTTTGATTTTTTTGATTCCGGTTCTTCTTCGGGCATACATTAATTAGTTGGCGCTTTGAAAAACCGGCGCACGTAGACGTTCAAGCACTTCATCCGCAAGTTCAAGATAGCTTAAAGCTCCTACAGAATACGGAGCATACGAAATCACAGGTTCGCCATAGAGTGAACATTCGATAAGTTTCACATTCATTTTGATGCCGCTTGAAAAAACATCGTCCTTAAAATAATCCCGTATGGCGGCAATCATGTCTTTGCATATATTGGTGCGAGGATCCACCATGGTGGTAAGAATGCCAAGCACATTTAAGGATGCGTTGAAATACGATTTGACCTGATCGACGGTTGCAAAAAGTTGCTTCATGCCGTCGAGCGCAAAATAATGGGTTTGTATGGGAACAATAATCCTATGCGCGGCCACCAAGGCATTGATCGTAAGCATGCTTAAGGAAGGCGGACAATCGATGATGATGCACTGATAAGCGCTCAAACACGGAAGAAGTTTCGATTTTAAAACTTGCTCTCTTCCCGTCCAGCTCAAGAGATCTATCTGAGCCGAAGACAGCCGCGGATTTCCGGGTATGATATGAAGCTTTTCCATTTTGGTGGGATGGATAGCCTCGGCGGCGGGTGTATTTTGCTCCATGAGAACTTCATAAATAGTTTTTACTCCCTCGTTCACTTTAATGCCCAGGCCGAGCGTTGCATGCGCCTGGGGATCTAAATCGATCAAAAGAACGCGCTGCCCTTTTTTAGCCAAAGATGCGCCTAAGTTGATTGCGGTTGTTGTTTTTCCGCAACCGCCTTTTTGATTTACGACGGCCACGATCTCCGACGGCGATATCGGTCCAAATTTGCGCGGCGTGGGCGGCCTGTTTTTTTCACTTTCCGATAGTGACTCGTCTACAGCTTCTTCCTGAACGGCCGGCACTTCCACGCGGGGCGCAATTTCGACCGGCGGCGCCTGCTGTTCGCTTGCAACGGCGGTTGGAATTTGTGAAGTTTCTATTTCGGCAACATTAGATTCAGCCAAAGCGGCAGTATCAGAAACATTTTCGCTAGTTTTGAAAATAGATTTAATCATATTCATGCTCCTTTTTATTTTGCCCTTTTCCGTTTAGCTTTGTTCACGATGCAGTGATTCCTGAATTAAGCGAAGCGGAAACCCGCGTCGTTTCATTTCACCGATAATTTGTAGACGATGTTCAACGGCGGGAAGATGATAGTAGCGCTTGTTTCCCCGGCCTTTGCGATCGAACACTTCGAGGAGACCAAGATTGGTGTAAAAGTTGATGAGGGACACAGAGATATTGAAGGTGCTTGAAATATCTTGGGCACTTACGACTTGTTGTCCCTGTCCTACCACGTAAACTCGATTGTTAGAGGAGTTGAGTTTTTTTGATCTGTGAAAATTATCGACCGCTTTGCGAAGAACTTTACAAGAATTACAGAATTTACAAATCTTACAGCGACTACTCTAAGTTTGATTCACAAGATGAATGACCTAAACGGAAAACAATATGAGTGAATAGCCGGGTGGTCAGTCGTGGGAATGCAGTTTTAGAAGAGAAAAATGCTTAAACCTTTTGATATCAGTGGTTTGCTGTAAAAGGAACTCCTTGAAAAGCTCCTTCGCCTGCCCTTCCAGCCCGGCGGGTGGAAGGCTGGTCAGTTCTTCGTTGATAAGAAGATGAGTAATGCCCCGCTGCTCAAAGTGGTGAAGCAAATCCAAGGAGGTATGCGTACCTTCCAATGTTTTCTCCAGCCAGTACCGTTCAAAAATGAAATCGGCCCGCCAAGGACGGTCAAGATAGTACACATAATTTTTCATATGGATTAAATAAACTTGATCCGTACGTGCCAGCTCTTCGTTTGCTTCAAAGTACATCGCTAGCCCTTCCCACTGTCTTGCGAGATACGTTTCGCGCGATTCCTTTCCAAAAAGATAAGCCAAGGGATGCGTTTTAAATGTTTCTTGTGCACCCTGCCAAATATTAATAAGCATAAGGGGGATGAGGATGAAAAGGTGGACACGTTTATTTCTAGATTCATAAACGCCGTAAGCCAGCAAAAAGCAAAGCACGGGCAGCGATGGAAATAAGAACCGAACTTGCTTTGTCGTGCAAACCCAATAGAAAAAAAATAAGGTGGTGAAGACAAGAAGAAATTTAATGTGAGCGGTATTTATTTTTTTCCATAGAAGAAACGGGATCAAAAGAAAAATAGGTCCAAGAACACCGTCGAAATGCTCAGGTGAGTTAAATTTTCCATTTACGAAAACAAGAATAGGGCTCAGTACATCTTGCAAGAACGAGCCCTGCCCTACCTGAGCTCCAAAGGACGTTAAAAATTGAACGAACAGCTCAGCGCGCTCGGAATCCCAATTTATTCCCTCGTGAAGATTTCCGCTCAGAAACGAAAAAGGAAAAAGAGGCCATCCGGTGAAATAAAAATTGCGCGCTGCATAAGGCAGGATTACGAGGCCGAAAATGGCTAGAAAAATAGGAACATAACGAAGATACGGTTTTTCACGATTTAGGAACCGATAGATTAATATAACGCAAAGAATGATAGCGGCATAAGAAATCCCCGTATATTTCGTGGCGCCGGCCGCTCCGCAAAGCAAGCCCAGCAGAATGCTGTTAAAGAAATTTGGCGCTTCGAGAAATTTTTGCAGACATAGCAGGGCTAAAAATGCGTATAACGCAAAGGTCAGATCCACGTAAGCCAACGGAAACGTTGCCGTGATGGAAGGCGTTATGAGCAACAATAAGCAAGCCAGGAAACTATATTTCCGGGGGAGATAGGATCGCGCATAGCCGTACAATGTTAACAGAAGCAAAAAACCAAACGATACATGGTGAAGTTTACAGGCTATTTCCGTACTTGTTTTTCCGAGAATACCCATGGACCAGACAAAAAACATCTCGCCCAACTGAGGAAAATAAGCATAAATATTATCCGGAAATAGTTTGAATCCACCGCTTGCGAAGATTTCTTTGGGCATCGCCAAATGGTAGATAAGTTCATCACGGTCCGAAGGCGGAAGTATGGTTTGAGTGAGCGTCCAAGTCGCTAAGAGCGTAAAGAGAATCGCAAAGCCGATGTCACCGCGAGAAACCGTCCGAATCGTAGTCCGGACGGTCTCGGCCCATCGATTTTTCAATCCAGCAAAAAAACATGTTATTTTAAATAGAGCAAGTACCGATACTATAGCAAACAACCATCGTAAAGAATTTGGTGAGACCGCGTGGATGCAAGCAAGAACGAATACGGTATACGAGAGTATTAAAGAACCAATAGCGATTTGAATGCTTGGCTTGAAAAAAGGGGCGGAATAAATCTCTCTTTTTCCGAGGATCAACCAGCCAAGAAATGAACTTCCGGTAATCATTACCGAAATAAATCCGAAGGCCGTCAAAAATGCAAACATTTTATTCCCATCTTTTACGTGTTGGGTATATCGGCATAGAAAGGGGCTGTTTTGAGTCAAATTAAATCGGATAGCATCCGCATGGAGAAACGTTTAGCCTTGGCCGGTTACCTACCGGTTGCTTTGTTTATATCGTTCGTAACGATTGTGGTCGGATTCTATAGCTTTTATAGTTCCTATTTTATCCCCGCCATTCATGATGAAATGAGTTATCTGTTTCAAGCGCGTACTTTTCTTCTCGGGCGCGTTGTAAATCCGGTTCATCCCGAGCGTTTATTTTTTGATGCTTATCATATTATCAACGAAGGCATCTTTGCTTCAAAATATTTTCCCGGTTTTGCATTGACGCTTATGCCTTTTGAACTTTTTAAAATGCCCTTTCTGAATCCAATATTTTTCTACGGACTCCAACTTGTTTTAGTATTTTTTTTGGCCAAAGAGATGTTTGATTTAAAAACCGCGTATCTGTCGGTTGTTCTTACTGCGTTTTCTCCACAGATTGTAATTCAATCCTGCTTTCTCCTTTCTCATCTGCCCTGCGCTTGTTTTCTTTTGGCATTTTTATACGGTTTCATGAAATGGCAGAAAACGGAACGGATCTTTTGGATTATCTTCGGGGGAATTTTTTGGGCAGCCGCTTTTTTAACTAGGCCCACAACCGCGGTGGGTGTTGCTTTTCCCATCGCTCTTTTAACGTTGTGGCGATTTTTTAAAATTAGAAAAAAACAATATTTGTTTCAAATAGGTATCTGGATGCTCATGGTTGCGTTGGCCATAATTCTATACGGTGCGTACAATAAAGCCGTGACGGGTTCTTTTAAAAAATCGCCGTTTGATTTATATGCTGAAATTCACGCACCTTTTCATCGTTACGGATTTAACACGTGGAATAAATATCGCGATCAGGCCAACGGCCCTCGGGTAGATCGGGCATGGAATGAGTATTATCATAACCACACGTTCCTAGACGGTCTTGTGATTGCAGGAGCCCGCTTGGAGCTCTTTATCGAATGGCTTTTTCCCGGTTTGTTTTTAGGCTTATTTTTTATATTGAGCTGGTTTTTCCATCTTCGCGATGAAGATCCCCGGCATTGGCTTATCTTTTTCATTTTTGTTTCGCTGCAGGTAGTTTATGTCCCGCACTGGTATCCGGGAATGCTTGCTTTCGGTTCAAATTATTTATACGAAACATCCGCGCTGGTTTTAATGGCTATTGCGAATATGCTTATTCAAATCGTGGGCTACGTTCGTTCCGGTCGCCGACGCAATTACCTGATTTTAGCAAGTCTTTGTTGGGTAATTAGTTCGTTCGTGTTTTTAAATAATGCCGGTTTGTGGGTTCAGAACAGCAGAGCGCTTAAAAGGCATCTGCATGCTCTTGTTCAGGCGGAAAAAATAGACAAAGGAGTGATTTTTGTGAGATACAGCAAAAATCATAAATTAGATTGGGATCTTATCGATAATTCTCCCAACTTAGATAGCCCGATTATCTTTGCATTAGACCGGGGAGAAGAAAATTCAAAATTGCGCAAATATTATCCGGAGCATGCATTTTATTTGTTTGATGAAGCGTCACTCACGCTCAACCGCCTATTCGTTTAGATCTTCCAACGCATCCTACTGAAGCTCCTAGAAATAAAAAAACCAGGGTAACTTTCGTTACCCTGGTTTAAAGCATGAAATTCTTTTTCTTAGCTTACTGGTGTTCCTGAGCAAGCACCGCTCGCTACGCTAGCGGTGGTATAAAGTACTCCGGTATGGTCTACGCAAAACGAGTTACTGCCCGTAACATTGGCTGTCACAGGTACAGCGGTAATATAATATGTATTACCGCCGCTTCCGGTAGACGGATCAATAAACGTATACCCTTGCTTCTGTTTTACAACACCCAATACGCTATCAATGTACGGAGGCGTTGCACCGGAAAGATCCGAGAGGGCTGTTGGATAAGCTGGCGTTGCTTGTGCAGCGCGATAACTTTCCATAGCCGTGCTTAACGTCCTCAGAGATCCTTTTGCGGCGGATTCGTTGGCATTCAACCGGGCACGCAGCAAATTCGGAATGGCAATTGCAGCGAGTAACCCGATAATAGCTACAACGATCATGATTTCTACAAGGGTAAAGCCTTTTTTGTTGTTCATTTTGCTAAACATAACTTCACGTCCTTTCCCTGACATGTTGCTTGATTTGCTCCCAAAGATCGGCATATTCTGCTTCCAACTTAATTCACAGAGCATGCCAGATTCGCACCGTCCTTAGGCTTTATGTAACTTGTTTTACTGCAGGTGTTTATAATTATGGTTTTTAACGTGATCGGATATGTTTATTTTTCACGAAGGAATTTGTAAAGGAAATGGTAGATTTTGTAAAAAAATTTTGCGGTGCGCCTGTCGTTGCTATGCTCCTACTTCCAGCCGTATTTTTTGAGCTTATACTGCAGGTTTTGCCGGGTAAGCCCTAGCTGTTTGGCTGCTTTTAATCTATTTCCATGGGTTGTCTTTAGGGCTTCGGCGATAATCTGTTTCTCGTAATCGTCAACGGCCGTTCTGAGAGAGGGATTGCTTCCTAGCGAAGCGGAAGGCGCTCCCTTTTCAACACGATTTTCGCCTACCAGTGCTTCTTCGACTTCCTTCGAACCGATTTTATCACCTTCTAGTAGAGCCAAAATTCTTTCAATCACGTTTTCTAATTCACGGACATTTCCAGGCCAATTGTATTCCTGCAATTTTCGAACGGCAGCCGAATCGACCGTAATTTTTTTACTAAGCTGCATCTGCTTTGAAAAACCGGTAACGAAGTGCACCACTAATTTTGGAATATCGTCTTTCCTCTGTCGGAGCGGTGGCAAATGAATAGGAATTACATTTAATCGATAATAAAGCTCGTGGCGGAACCGGTCTTCTTTGGCAGCAGCGGACAAATCACGGCTGGTTGCGGCGATGATTCGAACATCAACCGGAATATCTTTTAAGCCGCCCACCCGCTTTATGACTTTTTCTTGCAGAGCGCGTAGCAGTTTGACTTGAATAGGTAATGTAATTTCCGCTACCTCATCCATAAAGAAAGTGCCCTTTTGTGCCAACTCGAGAAGACCTTCTTTGGTTGCAAAGGCGCCCGTGAACGAACCTTTCTCATGACCGAAAAGTTCGCTTTCGAGGAGCGACTCAGGCAAGGCAGCGCAATTGATGCCTACAAAATTATTTCCTTTTTGTTTTGAATTAAAATGAATGGCGCGGGCTACCAGCTCTTTACCGGTGCCGCTTTCACCCGTAATGAGCACGGTACTTGATGTTTTGGCCGATTTTTCTATAAGCGAATATACTTTTTGCATTTCCAAACTGGTTCCGACCAAGTTCCTGACCTTGTATTTCTCCGGAAAATGAGCGCCTACTTTTTTCTCTAGGGGAATAAAACGGGTCTGGCTTAATCCTCGCTGAATGGAAATGTGCAGATCGTCGAATGTAAACGGTTTTATCACGTAATCGATAGCGCCGTTCCGTATAGCGGCAACGGCAGAGTCAACCGAGGCGTGAGCGGTCATTACGATAACGTTGATTTCCGGATCAAACCTTTTTACGGCGCGAATAACGTCAATGCCGCCCAATTTAGCCATTTTTAAATCGGTAATGACAAGATTGGGTCTCCAATTCGGCAGTTCGGATATCGCTTCCGTCGGATCGTTATAGCTGGAAACCTCGTAGCCTTCTTGGCTGAGATAGCGTTCTACAACCTCCAGTATTGAAGATTCGTCGTCTATAACCGATATGCGTCGCGCTTCCATGCATTTTCCTTTATTAAGCTGCGGGTAAAAAAACGTGAAAGGTTGTACCCTTTTTTTCTTGGGTATCAAACGTAACTCTTCCGCCGTGGTATCGTGTGATTTTTTGAGCTAGCGCCAAACCGATACCTGAGCCGCCGGTTTTCTCGGTATAAAAAGGCTGAAAAACTTTCTTCTGTTGTTCTCTGTTCATACCCCGTCCCGTGTCGGCAAATGAGATTTTGATCATGCCGTTATCTTGAATGCTAGCGATGGTAAGTGTGCCGCCGTCGGGCATGGCTTCCATGCTGTTTTCAATGATATTTATGAATACTTGCTTCATCTTATCTCGATCAATCTCGGCTTTATGATCGTGCCTTTGGTAAAACTTGGTGATTTGAACGCCGCAGTTCATTTTAGGATTTTGGCTGAAGGATAAAAAAATATCATCCAAGACTTGAGCTATGCGCGTATTTTGGGTATCTAACTTTTCGTCACGGGTATAATCAAGCACCTCGGTTAATAACTTGCTAAGGCGATGCGACTCGGTTTGGATTGTTTGCATGAGTTTTTTGTCATTGTCGGAAAGATGATTTTGAGCATTTCGGTGGATGAGCTCCACCGCTCCGGTAATCGACATGAGAGGATTGCGAATTTCATGGGCAAGCTGGGCTGCCATTTCGCCCAGATACGAAAGCCGTTCTCTCAGGCGGAGCTCCTGCTCCATATCGGATACCTGCCTTGCAAAGGCTGCGGATAGAAACCCCACAAGCAGAAATATGCTTACTTTAACGTAGGAAATATAACCTGCGTAAACCAGATCGGTGGGAGATTGCCATTGTTGCGAAATAAACATGATTACGAAAAGAATGCTTCCTAAAAATGCTGCAACGAGTCCATGCTTGGGCTGCATAATAATGCCGGCGCTAAATATAGTCAGAACCATCAATACCGAAAACACACTATCGAATCCGCCCGTAAAGTACATTAGGATTGATTCCAATATCAAATCAAGCACAATCTGCGTGCCGGCCAGATAATAAAGATGTTTACCCGCGACGAGCCAAACGACATAGAGCATGCTTAAAAATAATATGGCAACGATCAGGGTAAACAGGACAAGACTTTCTTCGATAGCCACCAGTCCAAGACATAGGAATAATGTGGCTACAAGAAGCCTAAGCATGAAGAGCAGTTTAAGCTTTTTTTTCATTTTATAAGGCACCATCATTTTATGTACTGAGTCAGCGTTAGGATCGGAAGGAACAGCGCGATGACAATGCCTCCGATCACTACACCTAAGAACCCGATAATAACCGGTTCGATAATCGAAGTTAATCCGTTAACCGTCGCAGAAACCTGCTCGTCGTAAAAGTCGGCGATTTTGGTGAGCATTTGTTCCAGCTCGCCGGTTTCTTCACCTACGGCAATCATGCGGATGACCATCGGCGGAAATAACTTACTTTTACCCAAGGGCCCGGCAATACTTTCGCCTTCCTTAATAGAGGTCTCAACTTCGTTAATCACCTTTTCAATGCGGACATTTCCGGCAGATTTAGCCACAATTTCGAGTGCCGTTAAAATATGCACGCCGCTTTTGAGAAGCGTTGAGAGTGTTCGTGAAAATCGACTTACGGCTACTTTTAGAAACAGCGGGCCAAAAATAAAAAGTTTTAATTTAACGCCGTCGAACCAGTAGCGGCCGGGTTTGGTAGCGATAAAACGGGTAAAAACAATGATAAAAATGGAAAGACTTAGAAAAATTAGCCAAAAGTTTTCCCGGACAAATTTACTAAGATTGATAAGCCCTATAGTCAGCGCCGGAAGCGGCGCTTGTAATTGTTCAAAAATTTCGCCAAATTTAGGAATGACGAACGTTAACATGAGCGTTGTAATGACAAGAGCCATAAAACTTACAACAGCCGGATAAATCATGGCCGACTGGACTTTTTTACGTAAATTGCTCATTTGCTCGTAATAGCTGGCGATGCGGTCTAAAATTTCATGAAGGTTTCCGCTCTCTTCTCCGGCTCGGGTCAGGTTTATAAAAAGTTTAGAGAAAACTTTTGGAAATTTTGCCAGGGATTCCGAGAATTTTTTTCCGCCCTCAATGTCGTCGCGTACTTTTAATATGACGTCTTGAAGGTTGGCGTTATCCATCTGTTCGCCTAGAATGGTCAGCGCTTGAAGCAAAGGCACGCCCGCATCGATCATCGTGGCTATTTGGCGGGAAAATACGACGAGATCGTCTAATTTAATACTCCTTCGCTTTTTTGAAAATTTGGTGCCACCGCTAAAAAAACCTTTTTTCTCGCGAACCGGATCAACCGAAATAATATGAAAGCCTTTATCGCGGAGCATACCTATCAGCCTCGTTATGTCGTCGGCTTGCTGTACACCCCGTACGTCCTTGCCTTCTTGGTCTTTTACGTGATAAATAAATTCAGCCATTGATAATCCTTCGCGTTAATGTACGGTTTACGCGGTAGCTACTCGGAACACTTCTTCTAATGTTGTGTTTCCACGTTTAAATTGCTCCATCGCATTTTCAAACAAAAGTCTCATTCCCTTTTTTTGCGCAGCCTGTTGAATGGCATCACTTGATTTTCTTTCGATAACCATTTGGCGGATTTCATCATCGAGCTCTAAGGTTTCCAAAACAGCCAGGCGGCCGTAGAAACCTGTATTGCCGCATTTTTCACAGCCGTGTCCGTAAAATGAGTGTACGTCCTTCAGTATGTCGGCTTTGACTTGTAAACGCTGAAGAACTTCTTTAGGAACATCCCTTTCTTCTTTGCAAAAGGAACAAATTTTTCGTATGAGACGCTGTGCAGCCAAGAGATTGATGGAGGAAGCGATGAGGAAGGGCTCTACTTTCATATCCAGCAATCGTGTAATGCCTCCCGCCGCACTATTGGTATGAAGCGTGCTAAAAACGAGATGTCCTGTTAGCGCCGCTTTGGCGGCTATATCGGCCGTTTCGTTATCGCGGATTTCTCCGATTAATATGACATCGGGGCTTTGTCGTAAAAGAGCCCGAAGCCCTTGCGAAAAAGTAAGTCCGATATCCGGGGCGACTTGCGTTTGCGTGATACCTTCTACTTGATATTCCACAGGGTCTTCAATCGTCATAATATTGCGTTCGGGGGTGTTGAGGCGGCTCATGACCGTATAAAGCGTTGTGGATTTTCCACTGCCGGTAGGGCCTGTCAGAACAATCATTCCGTACGGTTTTGAAATAGCTCTTTCCAAAGCTTCCTGAGGTTGAGGTAGAAAGCCTAAATCCGCCATGCTCAAACTCAAATTGCTTTTGTCCAAAACGCGAAGCACCCCTTTTTCGCCGTGCACCATGGGTAGGACCGAGAACCGGAAATCGATATCTTTACCGAGTATTTTTATTTTGAATCTTCCGTCCTGAGGTTTTCGATGTTCCGTAATATCCATTCCCGCGAGAATTTTTAGACGGGCTAAAATGGGGCCGTGCATATTTCTCGGCGGCGTGTAGGATTGTAAAAGATCTCCATCGACGCGATAACGCACGCGGAAAAACTGCTCGTACGGTTCGAAATGAATGTCCGACGCCCGTTTTCGGATAGCCTCAAGAAAAAATAAATCCACCATTTTAACGATAGGCGCATCTTCGATCAAAGCCGCATCTTCGGTATTCTTTGCTTCGTCGCCTTCGTGGATAACTTGGAGCTCATCATCGGCTTCGTCAATCAGGCTATCCATCTCTTGTATATCCGAATAATATTTTTCAAGCGCAGTATGTAAATCACGTTGTGTGCAGATGACCGGCCGAAGCGTGCATTGGGTGAATCCTTGGACTTCATCCAAAGCAAGTACGTTCAGCGGATCGCTCATGGCCAGAGTCAAAATTTTACCGATTCGGGCAATGGGGATGACTTCAAATTTCTCAGCTATTTTACGGGGAATCAGTTCGAGTACTTTGGAATCGATGGTCATGAGCGACAGGTTTAGCACCGGCAAATTAAGCTCGGTACTCAAAAGCATGGTTAAATCGTGTTCGGAAATAAATCCCTCACGTATGAGCAGTTCGGATAATTTTCCTTCCCCCTTTTTATGCTGCTCCATGACTTTTTCGAGGTCTGTTATTTTAACCAGACCCTGCTTAGTGAGGATTTCGATTAGCCGTTCTTTTAATAGCATTACGCCTCCACGGTCTTTCCAATGGCTTGATCGGGCATGGTGACTCGGAATACTTCTTCAACGGTTGTTTCGCCGTCGACCACTTTTCGAACAGCGCTTTCGCGTAAAGGTGTCA
>Ga0209515_10004668_pt1 | contig 18345 bp, 15 predicted proteins | sample Subgroupgradi54m_FD_187454 | JGI IMG/M metagenome (GOLD analysis project Ga0209515, IMG submission 187454) | Subsurface groundwater microbial communities from S. Glens Falls, New York, USA - GMW60B uncontaminated upgradient, 5.4 m (SPAdes)... ...
GAGTTGTTGGGCTTTGCCGCTACCATCCCCGCCGAAACTCCGACACTAAACTCCGACACCATCCCCGCCGAAACTCCGACACTAAACTCCGACACCGGGTTCGGATCCCGTACTACAATCCCGCCGGGTTCGGATCCCGTACTACAATCCCGCCGTGCATTTCGTTTACATCGTCCGCTGCGCCGACGGCACGTTGTACACGGGCTACGCCCGCGATCCGAAGGCACGCGTCAACATGCACAACAGCGGGCGCGGCGCGCGGTACACGGCGGGCCGGCGTCCAGTCAGACTGGTATATGCCGAGTCGTGTGAGTCGGTAGGGGATGCGCTGCGGCGGGAGTACGCGTTGAAGCGGCGGAGCCGCGCGCAGAAGGAATCGTTGATCAATCGCCGACGCCCCCCGCTCGCGACGAGCAGGGGGCGCGGCCGTTCAAACTAGGCGACGCGGACGTTCTCGCCGCGCGGTCCCTTGGGACCCTGGCCCTTTTCGAACGTCACGGCCTGACCTTCACGCAGGTCGTCGAACCGGGTGTCGGCGCAGGCCGAGTTGTGGAAGAAGTACTCGTTGCCGTCGCTCGCCAGGATGAAGCCGAAACCCTTGTCGCTGACGAGCCGCTTGATCGTGCCGTTCATAGGTGCCATTGCGAAACTCTCCTTGAATACGTGTGCTCTGTCTTTGATCTGCGCAGGACGGGGTGTTTCTGAGGTGTCCGGCCCGCGTGAAGGCCGGTAGCGCTTTGAAAAGCAAGGCTGGCCTAGATCTAGAGCGGAGCAACTATACCTCATTCAGGTCCGAAAGTCAGTCAACTCCAAAAGCCAGCAGCACATTTCCCGGCCTGAGGCCGAACGCGCCGTACCCCGAGCTCACGTAGACCATCCCGCCGGCGACGATGGGAGCAGGGCCGTTCATCGATCCGCCCCTTGCCCGTAAACCGTTGATTGTAGGGAACTCATGGTTCGTGTCGAAGGTCCAGATCACCACGCCGTCCTTCGTCGCGTAGGCCCGGACAGCCCCATCGTTCGAGGGGGAAAACACGATGCCGGGGATCGCAGTGACGGCGGAGAACTGCGCCCCGCTGCAGGCCCGGCTCGGCTTCCCGCAGATGGGAATCTCCGAGGGCGCCGCGTACCACACGCGCTTGCCCGTCGCGAGATCCACGGCGTGCAGACCTCCTGGCGTCGGGCTGTAGATCTCGGCAACCGGAATGTAGACGCGCTCGCCGTCCACCGCGATGCCCCACTGAATCCCGCCGAGGCCGCTGCCGCCACCGGCGCGATACCGCCAGACCTGCTCGCCCTTCTTGTCGGGATCGAGCGCGTAGACCACGCCCGACTTCTGTCCCGCGACGATCAGCTCGCGTCCGTTCGGCAGCCGTGCGAGCACCGGCGACGCGCCGAAATCGAAATCCGGTCCGGCGCGCACGCCGCAGTTCACATCACCCGGCGTGCAGCCGAACACGTCCGGCGTCGCGGGCGCCATCTGCCGCACCCATCGCCGCGTTCCCGTCTTGAGATCGAAGGCGAGCACGGCATCCGTCGTCGGCTGCGCAGGGCCGCTGTACGTGTTGCCGACGCCCACGTACACCGCGCCGCGCTTGACGTCGATCGTGGGCGCCGACCAGATCGCGCCGCCTGACGGCCCGCGCAGTTCGGTGCCGTCCGCGTACGCGCGCAGCAGCCGCGGCGCCTCCGCAATCGTGTAGGTCTTCCAGAGCACGTCACCACTCCGCGCGTCGAGCGCGACGAGGCTGCCTCGGAACGTGCAGCAGGCGTAGCCCGGCGGTCTGCCGCCTTCTTCGTACGACGAAGTCGGGACGTAGAGACGATCCCCGTACAGCGTCGGCGATCCGGTCAGCCGCACGAGCGGGTGCTCTTCGACCTTCCGCGTCCAGAGTTGTCTTCCGGTGGCCGCGTCCACCGCGTAGACGAACCCTTTCTGATCCGAGAAGTACGCGGCGTAGCTGGCCTGACGTCCGGTGGTTCTGCGGCCGATCGAGATCGACGCGCGCACGCCGCCTTGCGCGACGAAGGTCCACGCGATGCAGCCGCTCGCCGCATCGAGTGAATAGACGGTGCCGTTCTGACTGCCGACGTACACGCGTCCGCCGGCGACCGTCGGCTGCGCCCAGGCCGACGTGGTGTCGGGAAATCCGAACGCCCACTTGACGTGCAGCCGCGGCACCTGCTCGGCGCTGAGGCCCGCCTGCGCCGCTGGCTGAAAATGGGTGTTCTCGATTGTCGGGCTCCAACCGTTCCACAACGGGCTCGCGGCGGGGTCGCCCAGCGGCGGCTGCCTGCCGCAATTCCCGACGGTGGTGCCGGAGAGCGCCACGCGGAGCCTGCGGCCGGTGACGTACTCGGCAATCGCGCGCCGCTCCTCGCCGCTGAGCGCGAGCCCCTGGTACTTCATCGAACCCGCGGTCAGTGCGTCGATGATCGCCTGCGGCGATCGCCCGCGCAGCAGGTCAGGCGACGGCGCGCGCGAATCGTCTCGGTTGTGACAGGTGCTGCAGGCGCTGGCGAACAGCGCTGCGCCCTTCGACGCCGCGGGGGCGTCGGGCGGTTGGGTGGCGACTGGCCTCGCGAGGAGGCCAGTCAGGATGATCGTGGTGAAGGCGACGGATGCTGCTGGACGGAAAATGACGAACCTTGCCAATGATACCGGCTTCACACGCCGATCTCCTCGGTATAATATGGCCGTCGGGAGACTTGGCAATCGTTTCCGTAACGAAAGGCGGGGCACATGAAACCTATCGCACTCTTACTGAGTTGCCTCGGGTTCGCGGCGGTGGCCGCGGCGGAAACCCCTTCCTTCTCGAAAGACGTGGCCCCCATCTTCTACAGCAGCTGCGTGAGCTGCCACCGGCCAGGCGAGGTCGCGCCGATGTCGCTCATCTCGTACGAAGACGTCCGCCCGTGGGCGAAATCGATTCGGGCGAAAGTGGCCAGCCGCGAGATGCCGCCGTGGGGCGCCGATCCGCACTACGGAACATTCAAGGACGACCGCAGCCTGAGCACGGCGCAGATTGAGACGATCGTGACATGGGCCGACGGGGGAGCACCGAGAGGACGTGACGCCGACCTGCCGCGCGTGCCGTCCTTCACAGCCGGGTGGTCGCACGGTGAACCGGACGTCGTGATCGACATGCCGGTGGACTTTGCGATTCCCGCCGAAGGCCAGGTGCCGGTCATCGATTTCTTCACGAGGGCGCCGTTCACGCAGGACGTCTACGTCAAAGCTCTCGAGGTCCGGCCAGGTACGGAGGGCGTCATCCACCACGCGGGCATGTATGTGATCGACAAGCTGCCGCCTGGGGCGCGGCTGGTGAACGGAAAGATCCTGAGCGCCGACGGCAAGGAGATGTCGCGCAACCAGGTCGCGCGGGCGAGCGGCGGCACCAGCACGCAGGAAATCCAGAAACTGCTGTCGTACGTGCCCGGGCGCGGCTACGAAGAATATCAGGGCGACGCGGGCCAACTGATCAAGGCCGGCTCGTACATCGACTTCTACATGCACTACACGCCGACAGGCGCGCCGACGACGGATCGTTCGCGGCTTGGGCTGTATTTCGCGAAGCCGGGCCAGCAGGTCGGGCATCAGATCTATCACTCGTTCGGTGCCGCCGGCCCGACCTCCTACATCGTCCAGGGCAAGGAGTACACACCGCAGCGGCGCAGCGAAGGCGACGAGGGTAGCGTGAACCTGCCGAACATCCCGCCGTATGCCGAGAACTTCAAGGTCGTCAGCGTGCACACCATCACCGAGCCGGTCACGCTGTACGGGCTCACGCCGCATCTGCACCTGCGCGGGAAGAGCATGACGTACACGCTGACGTGGCCCGACGGCAACGAGGAAATCCTGCTCGACGTCCCGAAGTACGATTTCAACTGGCAGCTCTACTACGAGCTCCAGACGCCGAAGAAGATTCCGGCTGGCAGCAAGGTCACCGTCGTGACGCTGTTCGACAACAGCCCGAAGAACCGTTACAACCCGGCGCCGGACAAAGAGGTGTACTGGTCCGAGCAGAGCTGGGATGAGATGTACGCACCACAGGCGCGCATCACCGTGGACAGCCGCGATCTAAAGAAGGCCGGATTCGCGACCGAACAGCAGCAGAAGCAGCACCAGCGCTGATCGACATCCTGAAGGGCGAGCCTTCCGCCTTCAATATTTCGGCAGACACAGACTGAGGCGATGCGGATGTTCAAGAGTCGCTTCGCTACTCGTTTTCCCAGCCTTGTACTCGTGTTTCTTCTGCTCGCCGGAGGTGTGCCGCTCCGTACGCAGTCGGAAGCGCGTTATGAGTTGGCGGCAACGAAGGATCTCATGATCGCCATGCGCGATGGTGTACGGCTGGCCGCTGACGTCTACCGCCCGGCGCGGAACGGCACTCCGGTGGACGACAAGTTCCCGGTCCTGTTGGAGCGAACGCCGTACAGCAAGGAGAGTCAGGGCCCCGCCGCGGCGACTGTAAGCGACCCGGCTCGGAGAGCACGTCGTGAGGCGAGCGTGCCGGTCAACTACTTCGTGCAGCGCGGATACGTTGTGGTCGTTCAGGACGTGCGTGGCCGCTACAAATCGGAGGGGCGCTGGCGCCCGATCCGCGACGATCCGAACGACGGATTTGACACGGCGAAATGGATTGCGGCGCAGCCGTGGTCGGACGGCAACATCGGGACGTACGGAGTCTCTTACTCCGGCGCGACGCAGCACGCTCTCGCCATCGCCAATGCTCCGAATGTGAAGACGATGATTCCGATCGACGCGATGTCGAACTTCGGCCGGTATGGCATCCGCCACAACGGCGCGTTCGAGTTGCGCTGGTTCAATTGGGTACTTTTCCTGGGGGCTGAAGGGCCGCCCGCGTTGCTGCAAGAAGCGGCGGTGCGCGCGGCGCCGGATCCGGCGGCGGTGCCCGCGCTCATTGACCTCGCCGGCAGAGTCCGTGAGTACGTGCGGAGCCTGCCGCTACGTCCAGGCACTACGCCGCTCAAGCTCGCTCCCGACTACGAAGCCTGGTTGGTCGAAGCCATGAGCCACGGTGATGACGATGCCTTCTGGAAGGATCATGGCGCCAGCGTGGTGGACCATCTGGCCGAATACAAAGACATTCCCGTATTCCACGTCACGGGCTGGTACGACTCGTGGGCCGCGCAGGTGGCTAATCTCAACTACGTCGAACTGCGAAAGGCCAAGAAGAGTCTCCAGCGGCTCATGATCGGACCCTGGACACACAGCGGCCAGCCGCTCAGCTTTGCGGGCGAGGCACAATTCACCACCGATGCTGCGCTGGACGTCACCCCCTGGCGGCTCCGGTGGTTCGACAAGTGGTTGAAGGGCATTGACAATGGCGTGGATCGGGAAGCCCCCGTCCGGATTTACGTGATGGGTGGCGGTGACGCGCATAAGACGCCCGAAGGCCGCCTGTTCGTCGGAGGCCACTGGCGCGATGAGCAAGAATGGCCCCTGGCACGCACGACGCCAACGCCTTACTACTTTCATGCGAACGGCGTCCTCTCGCCCAAGAAGCCTGCGGACAATCCGCCCAGAAGGTACACGTTCGATCCGCGGAACCCAGTGCCGTCGCTTGGCGGGAACGTTTCTTCGCAGGGAAATCTGATGACGTCGGGGGCGGCGGACCAGCGATGCCGTCCGGACTTCTGGCTGTGCTCGGACTCGAAGCCGCTCTCGGCTCGCAGCGACGTTCTCGTGTTTCAGACTGGGCCGCTCACGCAGGATGTCGAAGTCACCGGCCGGCTCATTGTGAAGTTGTGGGCTGCCTCGAACGCGCCGGACACTGATTTCACCGCGAAACTCGTCGACGTTTATCCGTCCAGTGCCGATTTTCCCGCCGGCGTCGATCTCAGCATCGGTGACAGCATCGTCCGGGCGCGATACCGGAACGGCCTCGGCAGGGCCGAGCTTCTAAAGCCCGGACAACCCTACGAGTTCACGATCGAGATGTATCCGACGTCACTTGTTTTCAAGCGTGGACACCGAATTCGCCTGGACATCTCCAGCAGCAGCTTCCCGCGGTTCGACGTGAATCCGAACACAGGTGAGCCGCTCAACAACAACCGGCGCTCGCGGGTCGCGGCGAACACGGTGTACCTGGACACGAAGCACCCATCTCAGATCACCCTGCCCGTCATTCCAGCGGAGACGACGCGTGTATCTGGGCGGAGAGGCGGCCGCAATGACTGAAGCTGAGGGGACGTCGCATTCCGACCGCCCGACGGCGCATCCTGAAGTTGAGACCGCGGACGTCGTGGAACGCTCTCATTGTGAGATCCCTCGACTAAAGCCCTCGCGGCGTCTGGACACACACAAAGGGCCGAGCGGTTTGCGCTCGGCCCTTTGACGATGGCAGGCGTGAAGGCCTGCACTACTCGTTGTCACTGCTTCCGCGGCGCTACTGCCTCTCCTGCGGGGTCTTCGTCACCGTCATCTCACTCAGCACCTGGCTGTCGACGGAGTACTCGGTGAACGGCTGATACATTTCGTCCCAGCTCTGCTCGGACCAGTACACCTCGAGATTCGGGGACGGGTTCCATTTGTTTTTCGGCGAGTTGTCGTACTTGCCGATGCCGAGGATCTTGCTGCCGGCCGGAATGTGCAGCGGCTCGGCGAGCTCGTACTGAATCTGCCAGTTGAAGTCGAACTTCGGCACGTCGAGGATCGTCTGCTCGCGGCCGTCGGGGTACACGATTACCCAGCGGAGGCTCTTGCCGCGCAGGTGCATGTGCGGCGACATCGCGTAGAGCGTGATGTCCTCGGTCACCGGCGTGATGCCCGTCAGAGACCAATCTTCGGCGTACGGCGGAATGTTCGGCGTCTTGCTGCGGCGCCGCGTGCTGCCCTCGTCGGCCGTGTACTCGACTTCCTTGCCTTCCGAACGATACAGCGAGAGACCGCCCTTGGTCGTCGCGAGCGCATCGCCCGCCTGGCGGATCAGCAGCTCGTGCGTCACCGGCACTTTGTTGAACCAGATGCCGAGGCGTGTGCGATCGGTTTCCGGCTTGCCGATCGGGTTGTAGTGCACCTGCCAGTTGATGTACTTCCCGGCGGGGATGCGCTTGCCGATCTCGGCGCGGTGCGAATCGACGCCGCGTCCGGGCACCCACGACAACAGTTTGTTCGCGCCGGGCAGCGCGGTGTCGTCGGCGCGCCCCGCGGCGCCAGCGCCACGATCGGGCGACGCCTTGCCGCCAGGCATCACCAGACGCCCGTCAACGATCGTCGCACCTTCGGGAATGTCGACGACGAACACGCCGGCGTGGTGAACGACGGCGCGGTTGCCCGGACGAATCTCGAGCGTCTCGGCGAAGCGATCCTCGTTCCACGGCACCTTCGTATAGAACATCTGCACGCCGAGTTCGCCTTCTGCGGGAATCGAGAACTCCACGGGCATCTCGAGGATCGCATCCGGCTCGCGCCCGAACGTCCACCCCTGGGCGAACGTCGGCATCGGCGGGAGGTCCGCGTCGCGGCCTTTCGGTGCGCCGCCGTCCACCCACGCGACGATGGTGTCGACCTGCGCCTGCGTGAGGCTGCGATCGTTGCGCATCTTCAGCGAATGCGCGGGGTCGGCGCCCCACGGCGGCATCTCGCGCGACGTAACTTTGGTTTTTATGACTTTCGCCCAGGGGCGCACGTCCTCATACGACGTGAGGGTCATCGGCGCCACTTCACCGGCACGGTGACAGGTCGCGCAGTTGCTGAACACGATCGGCGCGACGTCTTTCGTGAAGGTCGGAACGGAAGCAGCGGGCGCCCCTTCGACAGGCTCAGGGCGAGCGGCGGTCGCATGAACGGTGGCAATGGGCACAAGGACGCCGAGCAGCAGGCCGAACACGCGTCTCATGAAGCCTCCTCTTATTGCGGATTGCGGATTGCGGATTGCGGATTACAGAGTGCGCGGAAACGAACCCGCAGTCCGCACTCCGAGATCCGCAATGGCAAACTCCGCCGAAGTGTAGCTCATTTAGGGGCCGGGACGCACGACGAAGACACCATCGTGACGGAGGTCATATTGACGCGGCTCATCGGCGTCGCCTTGATGAACAGCCCCTTGATCAGGACGGTGTGATTCCGGTGGGCCGGCAAATTGAACTGGGACACGCCGATCAACGAGAACACGTTCTTGCCGTCGGGCGGCGTCGCCGGTATGTCCTTGACCGCCGGAGCATTCGCGCTGCTCGGCACCGGATCCGTGGCGCTGGTCAGCGTCCAGTTGTTCGGCATCGCCTCTTGCAGGCAGCCCGTGACGCTGACGATCTCAATCTTTGTGGACGCCGGTGCGGCCTGCGCCAGGGCCTGCCCTGAGCCAAGTCGAAGGGCCAGGCCGATGAACAATACGAGGGTCGTCATGCGCCGTATGATAACCCCTGTGGCCGGCAGATGCTCCACGACGGTCCGAACGCAAAGCGCGCAAAGCCCGCAAAAAGAATGGCTTTCTTTGCGGACTCTGCGGCCTTTGCGTTCCTTGGCCGTGTGGCTGGCGGTCGTGGCAGCTACGCCCACCTCGGCGCACGATCTGGAACGCACGCAGGTCTCGATCGTCTTCGCGCGCGACGGCTCGTTCGTCGCCGACGTCGCCAACGATCCCAGTTGGCTGGCGCTGCGTCTCGAGTCGTTTCCCGGCAGCTTCGCCGACCGCGTGGTGCTGTGGGTCGACGGTCATGAGATCCGCCCCTCGTCTGTCGAATTCATCCCCTTCGACTCGCCGCGGCTCGCTCAGGGCAGGCCGGCGCAAGGGTCGTCCATCTATCGGCTGCGCGGCCGCATGCCCGCCGACGCGCACACGCTCCGCTGGTACTACGGCCTCGTCATCGATCCCTATCCGCTGACGATTCACCGCGCCGACGGCCGCGTGCTCGTTGAAGAAATCGGCGGCGACGCGTGGAGCCGGACGATCGACCTGTCCGGCCAGTTTCACGCGGCGCTGCTGAATGAGACAGCCGTCGGACTGCTGCTGGCCGGATTGCTGCTCGTGCCGGTGGTGTTGCGGGTCGGTTGGCAAAAACGCTCCAGCACAACCAAACGCTCCACCACAGAGGACACTGAGGATACGGAGGTCAAATCTCTTTCCGTACAGGATTGATCCTCTGTGTCCTCTGTGTCCTTCGTGGTTGCTATTGGTCCGTGCTATCTCTGTCGGCAGTTGACGGCACACCGGTTCTCGCGAACTTCTGAATCCGCTGACCGTAGGTGTCGGCCGCGTACACGGCGCCCTTCGAGTCGACGACAATCCCGTGGACCCAGTCGAACTCGCCTGGGCCCCATCCCTGCTTGCCCCACGTTGCGAGAATCTTGCCGTCCTTCAGCTGGAATTGGTGAACGCGCTCGTCCTTGTGATCCGCGATCCAGCCGAAGCCGTCGGTCCCTTTGCGCGAGATGTTGACGTCCCACGGATTCCAGTCGTTGCGAATCTCGCGGACGTAGTTCAGGTTCTTGTCGAACACCTCGAGACGGTGCCCTTCGCGATCGATGATGTACAGATTTTCGTCGGCGTCCACCGCCACCTTGTGCGGCAGGTTCCACTCGCCCGGCCCAGTGCCTTTGTCCGTCGGACCCCCGGCGCCCTTCCCGACCTGCTTGATGAACTTGCCGGTCTTGTCGAACAGGATGGCGCGGTTGTTGCCGTACCCATCGGTGACGACCATGTTGCCGTTGTGCAGGATTGCGATGCCCGACGGCAGGTTCAGATGCGTCGCATCGTTCCCCTTCTCGTTCGTCGTGCCGAGCTGCAGCAGAAAAGTGTCGAGCTTCGGGCTCAGCTTCACGATGCGGTGTGCGTCGCGCTCGATGACGTAGACGTTCCCCTGCCAGTCGACGCCGCCTGAGTGCTGCCACGACGGGTTGATCGTCTTGCCGTTGATCTCCTGATCGGCACCCGACCGGATCAGCGTGCCGGCCGTGTCGAACACCATCACCGGCTTCACGCCGCGGTTGAACACGTAGATGTGATCTTGCGCGTCGATCGCCAGACCGGAGATCCCCGGCTGATTCGTCGGACCGCCGGCCATCGCGTTCTGTCCACCTGTCGAACCACGAGCCCGGCGCGCGGCCGCCTGCGCGTCGCGCTCCGCCGGAGGAGGCGGCGCCTCTTTCAACCCGAAATACATGCCCACCGGCAGCTTCGGCCAGTTCGGCACAAGTTTGTAGCCGCCATCGCCCTGCGCGTGAACTCCGCGCGCGCCGATGACGAGCGCGCCCGCGAACAGCATCGTCGTAAGTACCCGTCGCATGTATGCCCTCCCGCTATTCACCCTTGCCATCAGCCATTAGCCATTAGCCATTAGCCATTAGTTTAGCCATCCGCGGCCCTGACAGCCTGAGGATTTCTCGCCAGCATCAGCGTCGCAAGCGCGACAATCGACATCGCCGCCGCCGCGAAGAACGCCCACCGGTACTCACCCGTCGCGACGTAGACGCGCCCGCCAAGAAACGGACCGAGGATGGCCGCCACGCCCCACGCGAGGAGCAGGAGCCCGTAGTTGAAGCCCACGTTCTTCGTGCCGAAGAAATCGGCGCTCGTCGATGCGTAGACCGACAACTGCGTGCCGTAACAGTAGTACACCACGGCGAGCAGCGTGTAAAAGAGCACGACGTTCTCGCGGAGCAGGAACAGCAGCGGCATCGCGCATGCGGAGACGAGCAGCATCACGCGCAGTGTGTTCAGACGGCCGGCGTAGTCGGACATCCATCCCGACAGCACACGGCCCGAGGCGCTGCCAAACGCGCCGACGGTGAGCGCAAAGGCGGCGACCGCCGCGGAGTGGCCCGCGTTCCGCGCGAAGGGCACGAGCTGACTGATGACCATCGTCCCCGCCGTCGTGCCGAGACAGTACGCGACCCAGAGCGCCCAGAACGTCGAGGTGCGCAGCATCGCGGACGCGTGGACATCGGCGCCGCCGCGCGCCACTCCACGCGCCTTCGACGGATCCCATCCTGGCGGCGTGTAACCGGCGGGCGGGTTCCGCAGCAGGTACGCGCCGGTCATCGTCATCACCAGAAACGTGAGCGACAGAATCTGAAACGTACTGCGCCAGCCGACGCGCTCGATGAGCGACAAGGCGAGCGGGCCGAAGACGCCGGAGCCCGCGCCGTAGCCGCCGACCATCAGGCCGATGACGAGGCCGCGCTTGTCGGGAAACCACTTCGATCCGACCGATGTCGGCACGACGTAGCCGAATCCGCTGCCGGTGCCGGCGATGACGCCCGCGGTCAAATAGAACATCGTCAGTGACCGCGTGTAGCTTGCGAGAAAAAACCCGAGGCTGAAGAGGAGGCCGCCGATCACCGCGACCGGCCGCGGTCCGCGGCGATCCTGAATGAAGCCGGCGATCACGTACCACACCGCAATCAGGGCGAGACCGATCGTCGTCGCCCACGATGTCTGCGCGCGCGTCCAGCCGAACTCTTTTTCGAGCGGCAGCATGAACACACTCATGCCGTAGAACATGCCGAGCGCCATGTTCATCATCACGCCGCCGACGACGGGGAGCCAGCGATTCGGCGGGCTCATTTCGTGACGGTCGGGTCCTTGCGCCACCAGGGATTGCCGTAGTTCCGGAACGGCCCGCCGTTGACCGAGACCGTCGTCGCCACTTTGTAGTTGAACGGCGAGAGCAAGCGCAGGGCGTGCTTGATGCGGATCGTCGCGCCGTTGTAGGTGAACGGAGAGCTCTCGTAGTAAATGTCGAAGATGCCGCCGAGATCGCCGCCGATGGTGCCGATCTGCAGGAACGAGAAGCCGCGGCTGTCGGTCACCTGCCGCGCGAGCGCTTTGTAGTCCTTGTGGTAGGCGATGACCTCGCGAATCTTGAACGCGCCGCCAGGGCCCATGGCCTCGGTGTTCGCTTCATAGAACTTCCCGTCGATTGGTTTGTAGATCGTCGTCCCCGTGATGCGTCCCGATGGACCGAGCGGCCCTTCAGGCGCGTCCCACTCGAACGTCCATGTACCGAGGAAGTACGCGTCGAAGTTAAACGGCGGCTGTTCGTCGCCGACCTTCGTCGGCCGGCCGAGATCCGGCATCTGCCCTTTCGGCAGCGGCGGCTTGTCGGTCTGTGTTTGCCCCGACAGCGTCACGACGATCGTCGCGCACAGGGTGACACCCAACGTTACGACACTCATCTTCGATCTCATCGCGGACGGAATGTATACCCAGCGGATAGGCAGGTCAACGAGAGACAGGCGTGTGCCGCCCGAGGTCAACGTCGGCCCAGCTTCAAATGTAGCTCGGTCCCGAAACACGAGTCGATGGCAGCAAGCAACCTCGATCGACGGTTTTTCGTCTAAATCGGCATTGGACGTGTCTAGGTTCTCACCTGAAGGGAGCGTCGTTTTGAAAGTAGAGAGGCGCAACTGGCTCCACTCGGTGCTCTCCGATTGCCGCTACGCTCTTCGGCAACTCCGCAAGAATCCCGGCTTCACAGCCGTCGCCGTTCTCACCCTCACCCTCGGCATCGGTGTGACCACGGCAATTTTCAGCGTCGTATACGGCGTGTTGTTGCGACCGCTGCCGTACCCCGATCCGAACCGGATCATGGCCGTCTTCGAGGTCACCTCGAAGGGGAGGCCGTCGCGGCTTGCGGACCCGAACTTCGACGATTTTCGCGATCAAAGCCGCAGCTTTCAGGCGATTGCGAAGTACACCGACTACGTCGTGTCCGTTTCGGGGGCTTTGCAGCCGACGCGCACGACGGTTGCACACGTCTCGCCCGACTTTCTCAAGGTCTTCGGTATTCAGCCGATCCTCGGGCGGGATTTCAGCGCCAGCGACGCGAAAAAGGGAGCCGATCCCACCGTTCTCGTCAGCGATGGATACTGGAGGCAGGATCTCGGATCGCCGCGCGATCTCTCGCAGTCGCACGTGAAGATTGATGGCGCGGTCGTCTCCGTGATCGGCGTGCTCCCGGCCAGATTTCGTTTCCCAGCAGACGTCGATCTGTGGCTGCCGGCCGGTTTGGACGGCGAAAGCCGAAGCAGGACGTCGCACAATTACGACGCCGTCGGGCGCCTCCGCGATGGTGTGACCGTCGAGCAAGCGAATCGAGACATCAGCGCGATCGCCCGTCGCATTCACGACACGTCGAGCGAGAAGGGCGACTATCTCCTCAAGGATGGACTGGTCGTCCCGCTGCAGGAGTCGATCACGGGCAAAGCTCGCTCGCCGCTGCTGGTCCTGCTCGGCGCCGTGGGATTTCTGCTGCTGGTGGCGTGCGCCAACGTGGCGAATTTGCTGCTGGCGCAACTCTCCGTGCGCGAGCGCGAGCTCGCCATTCGCAGCGCGCTCGGTGCGGGCCGCGGACGGCTGATCCGTCAATTCCTGACCGAAGCATTTCTGCTGTCGGCGGTCGGCGGTGGCCTCGGCGTCCTGGGCGCGCTCTGGGGCGTGGCAGGATTGGTTGCGCTGGCGCCGGCCAATCTGCCGCGGCTGGACAGCGTCACGATCAGCATTCCAGTGCTTGTGTTCGCGTTCCTCCTTTCCACAGCGGTTGCCGCCGGCCTGGGAGCGTTCACCGCCGTACGCGCGACTTCCGGGGACCTGCGCGAGGGCCTCGTCGAAGGCGGGCGTGGACAGGCGGGAGGCAGCCAGCGCGTCGGCCGCGTCATCGTGGCGGCGCAGATGGCGATCACGCTGATACTCGTCGTCGGAGCGGGACTCTTCGGCCGCAGCCTGATGAAAGTGTTCGAGGTGAATCCCGGCTTCCGCGTGGATAAAATTGTCACGATGGACGTCGCGCTTCCTTGGGTCGATGACGCCAAGGCCAAGGTCGGCCAGGGGATGTTCTTTTCGAACCTGATCGACCGGCTCGAACGCATCCCGGGCGTGCGCACCGTTGGCGCGACGAGCGGCCTGCCGCTGGATCGCGGCCTTCCCGATGGAATGTTTGCTCTGGTGACGCCGAACGAGATGCCGAAGGCCATGGGCGATCTCAGTGCGCTGTTCCGGCAAAAGGAGCGCGTCGGCATCGCGGACTTCTGCGTCGCCACGGACGGCTACTTCCATGCGCTCGGTATTCCGCTGATTCGAGGGCGAATTTTCGACGAGCGCGATGGCGCGAATTCCCCGCACGTTGCGGTGATCAGCGAATCGCTTGCGCGCGACCGGTGGTCACATCAGGACCCGATCGGCCACGCGATTGAGTTTGGAAACATGGACGGCGACCTGCGCCTGCTGACCATCGTCGGGATCGTCGGCGACACGCACGAATATGGCCTCGATGCGCCGCCGCGCCCGACGGTGTACGTGAGTCTGTTTCAGCGGCCGCGCGCGGCGATGAGCATGACGATGCTGAGCGATGCCGACACGCAGTAGGTAACGTCGGCGGCGCGAGGAATCCTGAAGGACCTCAACCCTGAGATTCCGCCGAGGTTCAGGACGTTTTCGCAAATGTATTCCGCGTCGTTGGGCTCGCGGAGATTCAACGTCATTCTCATCGGATTCTTCGGAATCACCGCGCTGCTGCTCGCCACGACAGGGGTGTTTGGCGTGATGGCCTATTCGGTCAGCCGCCGTACGCGGGAAATTGGCGTCCGTGTCGCTCTCGGGGCGGCCACCGGCGACGTTCTGAGGATGATCATGGGCCAGGGATTGCGCATGATCTTCATTGGGATGGCGATTGGGATTGCCGGTTCGCTCGCCCTGACGCGCACCGTGGAGTCGCTGCTCTTTGGCGTGACTGCCACCGATCCGCTGACGTTCGGCGGTGTGACACTGCTCCTCGTGGCGACAGCGCTGCTCGCTTGCTACATTCCGGCGCGGCGGGCAACGAAAGTAGATCCAATGGTGGCGTTGCGGTACGAGTGACGATCGAGCCGTCCACGGACCGATGGACGCCATCGCGATGTCAGCGCGATCGCTTCGGGAGGGCGAAGCTCAGAATCAAGTCGCCTCCGCGGCGGCCGCGCTCGCCCCCGCCCGAGGCCACCGTCACGAACTCTTCGCCGTTCACCATGTACACGGCCGGCGACGAGAAGATGCCGCCGCCGGTGTTGAACTTCCACAACAGCTCGCCGGTTTTCGCGTCGTACGCAAAAAAATAACCGGCGGTGTTGCTGCCCGTGCCCACGAAGACGAGGCCGCCCGCGGTCACGACCGATCCGGCCTGCCCCCAGCCGTCGAACGTCTGCTGCCACGCGAGTTCGCCGGTGTTTGGATCGAAGGCGGAGAAATAGCCCCTCGCCGGGCGTCCCGAACCCAACGGGCTGTCGATGGCGTTCACATAGAGCAGGCCCGTTCGCGGACTGTACGACATCGGTCCGTAGTTCGCGCCGCCTCCGGTTCCGGGCGCGGAAATCTGATTCGGCCCCGGAGGCGTGAACTGAGGGACCAGTTTGCTCGACGCGAGGCGATCGGGCGGGATGTCGATGGGAAACACCGGAGAGACCGGCTTCATTCGTTGGCCTGCGGCGGTGTACGGAATCGGTTGCGTCGGCCAGGGCTGCTCCCCGGGGCGCGACGTGTCAGTCGGGACCGGCGTTTCCTTGATCGCATGAACGGGTTGTCCGGTCTCGCGATTGAGGATGTACAGATAGCCGTTCTTGCTCGCTTCGGCGAGCGCCCTCACGCGCTGCCCGCGCACCTGCATGTCGAAGAGGATCGGCTGATTGCCGGAATCGTAATCCCACACATCGTGATGGGTTTGCTGAAAATACCACTTCAGCGTGCCGGTGCTCAGCGTGAGCGCGAGAATCGAATCGGTGAACAGGTTCGTCCCGATGCGTTTCGAGCTGTCGCCAAACGGGTTGCCGACCGCGACGAAGATCATTCTCAGATCGGGATCGATCGACGGCGTCTCCCAGATGCCGCCGCCGTTGCGCTCGCCGCCGACCCACGTTGGCCCCGCGACGTCCCAGCCCTGATCCCTTCCGTCCTGAGGAATGGTGTTGAAGTGCCAGAGGACTTTGCCGGTCTTCGCATTGACGGCGAGCACGTGACCGCCAGGAATGTGGCTCTCGCTGCGCGTGCTGCCGATGTAGATCACCCCGTTGTGGATCTGCGGCGCCGTCGTGAACCAATAGCCGAGCGTGATCGCAGCCGTGACGTCTGGATAGTGCTCCCTAATGACATCCAGGATGACGCTGGCCTGGCCGTCCTTGCCGAAGGCCTTGATCGGTTTGCCCGTCTTCGCGTCGAGCGCGAAGAGAAACGATCCGGCTCCGGTGTAGACGACGCCATCCGCATAGCAGGCGCCGCGATTCCGGAAGATATAGCCGGCTTTCGCGCCGCCGCCGATGAGGTCGGTGACGTCGAACGTCCACAGCAGATGCCCGTCGGCAGCGTCGAGCGCATACACGCTGCCGCGCGGATCGGTCACGTACATCGATCCGTCCACGATGACGGGCGTCGTCTGATTGCTGACGCCGTTGATCACGCCGTGCTGGAAGAGCCAGCGAGGCGTCAGCGTGGCGACGTTCGACGTGTTGATCTGATCCATCGCCGAAAACCGGCCGCCGGCGAGATCAAGGTTGTGCAGCGGCCAGTTCACGACTGAGCCCGCGTTCGATTGCGCGAGCAGGGACGCCGAGACGCACAGCGCAGCGGCGAGCGCCCAGAACCCTGAACGCCTGCCGAACCGCAAACCGTGGACCTTGAACCCTGAACCCTGAACCCTGGACGTCATTGTGTGGGCGCACGCATTATAATCCGCAGCATGCGAATGATTGCCTTCGTCGCTCTCTCGGCGGTCGTCGTGGCCGCCCAGTCATATCCACCGCCCTTCCCGCGTTCGGGCGCCACCAAGCTGCTCGACAACGATCGCGTGCAGGTGTGGGACGTCTCGTGGCCGAAGGGTCAACCGACGCCGCTCCACCGTCATCCCTACGCGATGACCGGGCTGTACTACGCGCCGGGCGATCGCGTCATCACCGCCGTCGACGGATCCAAGCGGCCGGTGACCACGAAGGCCGGGAACATCGTGTGGCAGCTCAAAGGCATCACGCACATCGAGGAAGGCACAAGCGAGAGTCCGCTGCGCGCGGTGATGATCGAGCTCAAGGGCGACGGACCCACGGGAACCATCAACAAGGTCGGCACAGCGGCCGGCCTGAGGGCCTTCACCGGCAACGCGATGCCGCTGCTCGACAACGAACGCGTGACGGTCTGGGACTACACATCGGGGTCCGACCCCGGTCAGAGTTCGCGACGGAGTCTGACCCCGCCAACGCGCCACAGCCATCCGATGGATACAGTCGTCGTGTGGACTGACGGGAGCACGGGCCACACCGCGTTCATGCCGGCCGGTACCGCGCACACCGACGAGTCGATCGGCGGCGCGACGAAGGCGACGATGTTCGAGCTGAAATAACGTCGGAACTCTACGTTGCCACGGCCGCGAGCACGCCGCGCATGTATGCCATCGATTCGATCATGCCGGGCAGCGGATCCTTCGCCTTGATCTCGTACTCGAGCCCGACCTGCCCCTGGTAGCCGATGTCGATGAGCGTTTTGAACAGCGCCGGGAAATCGATCACGCCGCGGCCAACCTCGACCTGGCTTTCCTTCTCACTCTTCACGGCCAGATCCTTCACGTGCATGTCGAACAGGCGATCGCGGCAGTCACGGCAGGCCTGGACGGGATCGGTGCCGGTACGCTGCGTGTGGCCGATGTCGATGCACAGGCCGAGGCGCTTGTCGCGCGACTTCACGGCCGCATACGCATCCTGTGGACGCGGCCAGCGCGTGTCCTCGGGCCCGTGATTGTGGATCGCAACTTTGATGTCGTACGCCTGTGCCATCTGCTCGATGGCATCCAGCGCCGCGGGTTCAGGGTCCACGAAGATCAGCGGAAAACCCGCGTTCTTCGCGTACTCGAACTCCTTCTTGATCCTCGCCGGATCGTTGGGAATGGTGATGGTGCCGCCACCCATAATCGTGATGCCAGCGGCCTCGATCTTCGCGCGCAACGCGCGGGTCACGTCAGGCGGATCGGTGCGCGGGACGTGGACATCCTTGAACGTCATGTACTTCACGCCGAGCCGCTTGGCCATGTCGAGCGCCTGATCGAGCGTGAACTCGCGCATCGAATAGGAGGCGACGCCCAGCTTCAGCGCACCGCCACCGCCAAAAGCCGGGCCGGCCGAGTGGGCGCCAGCCACGCGGCCGACCAACGGCCAGACCGCGGCAGCCGCAGCCGTACTGAAGAAGCGGCGGCGAGAGGGGTCGGTTGTCATCGGACTCTCCTTGTGACGAATCCTACCCCAGCCGGGCGAAGAAACAGACTTCTCAAAACAGCAACCTGAACCCGAAGCGCATCGATCGTTCGCTGCCGGCGATCGTGCTGGTGATCTGGCCGAAGGTCGTTCCAAGGAACGTCCCATTGGGGTTGCTG
>Ga0209515_10004670_pt1 | contig 18344 bp, 5 predicted proteins | sample Subgroupgradi54m_FD_187454 | JGI IMG/M metagenome (GOLD analysis project Ga0209515, IMG submission 187454) | Subsurface groundwater microbial communities from S. Glens Falls, New York, USA - GMW60B uncontaminated upgradient, 5.4 m (SPAdes)... ...
CCTGCCAATGAGGGTGATATTATTACTCTAACTGTGACAGGCAACGGCAACTGTTCCGGCAGGCCGGTTAAAATTGATGTTGTTGAATCTGATATAATTTTGGGCTTTATCCCGGTTGATCACCCGGCCAATAAAAACCCCACAGGAGCCGTCTTTAACGGTAATACAGCTACAACTTATTGGAGCGCTGAGTGGCTAAATGCCTGTCTTGGTCTGTGTAATCCACCAAAGTATTACTTTAATGCATCCACCTACAATAGTCCCGGGACAATAGTTACAGTCAGATCTTCAGACCCGCTGCTGTCAGTCAACAAAGGCAATTTTAATATTACCAATAGCCCCACCGTCCAAACTAATAACTCATCAGCTGTGATTTCCTGGGATACGGCCAATCCGTCCACTACCAGAGTGGATTATGGTTTGATCACCCAATATATCGGCTCATCCGCTCCGGATAATACTTTGGTGTCTTCACATTCCGTGACTATTTCTAACCTGAAAGCCTGCACCCAGTACAGATACAGAATCTTGTCAGTGGATTCATCAGGGAATACCGTGGCCAGAGGTGATGTTTTTGATACAACCGGTTGTCCCGGAGGCTCAACCATTCAAAATATAGTCAGCGCCCTGGTTGCCAATACTTCTCAAGGATTCCTATCACTGCTTGGTACAACCACATCTAAAGGGATAACGCTGGATATTCCGAATCAGTACTACAATAATCCTGCCTATTTCCAGATTAAACAACTTGATGGGTCAAAAGTGCTCTCGGCTCAGCCTCCACCGGCCGGAGAAAATTCGGTTGGTACCAATATCTATAGACTGGATGCCCTGACTAATAATACCAACCCTGTGGCCAGTTTCTCAGGCACGATTAGGGTAACGCTTGATTATCAGGATTCAGACATAGCAGGGATAGACCCATCCACCCTGAACATTAAAAGGTTCAACACCAATACCAATCAATGGGATTCTCTAAGCAACTGTAGTATTGATTCGTCTGCTCACACTGTCAGCTGTGATACAACTCATTTTTCCGATTTCGGATTATTTGCTCCAAAAGGGAAAAATGCCCCGTATAAACAGGACAGCAGTGCCGGCTGGTTGGTTTTTCTGGTCACCTTGGCTGTATTTGCACCGGTGGCGGGATCAGCTAAAAGAAAGCATAACTAGCTCTTGCCTTCATCTGTTACAATATAACTTCAATGTATCCCCTGAGACAAGATTTTAAGGCTTTGATACAGACTCTGACAGTTTATATTAAGCATAAAATTGCCTATCTTGCAGCCGGCTTTGAAAGCTTTAAAAATTTTTCGGTGGAAAAATTAATGCTTAAAAGGGGCAAAATGCAGTCCCGAGTCTGGCATGGATCAATGGTTGGTTTGGCCTCAGTAGGGCTTTTAACTTCCGGAATTTTAGGCGGACAAAGTTTAGTTTCCTCAGCTTACCCCGGAGTGGGCGGGCCGGATCCCAGGTTTGTTGATTCGTTTGAACCTTTTCCCAATGGTGAAGTTTTGGAGGGTGATCAGGGCACTCACACTCAAGTTTCTGCCAAACCGCGCTCGGAAACAATTGATTATGAAGTCCAAAGCGGGGACACCCTATCCAGTGTCGCCAGAAAATTTGCTATCTCCACCGACACCATCAAATGGGCCAATAATATGGATAATGTTGATGCTATCAAACCAGGACAGACTTTAAAAATCCTGCCTGTTTCGGGAGTGGCTCATACGGTTAAATCCGGTGACACTGTTGAATCGGTGGCCAAAAAATACCAGGCTGATGCCCAGTCAATTGTTGATTTCCCCTTTAATGACGTGCCGGATGATTTTAAACTCAGAACCGGTCAAATACTGATTGTGCCGGATGGTTCACCGCCGGAGGTCGCCAAGCCAAAGGTTAGGTCTCAGCCCCAATATATTGCCCAAGGTCCATCCAGCCCGGCCTTTGAAGCCCTTGGAGGCGGAAAATTCGTCTGGCCAACTAGTACTGTTGGCATTTCCCAATACTTTGCCTGGTATCATCCCGGCATTGATATGCCGAACCCTTCTGCCCCCGGAATTGCCGCATCTGACGGGGGGACAGTGGTGTTGGCCGGGTGGCCGGACAGCATGGGTTATGGCAATAGGGTCGTTATTGATCACGGCAACGGCTATCAAACTTTATATGCACATTTGTCTAATGTTTATGTCAGTTCAGGCCAAACTGTTTCCAGAGGTCAAATAATTGGCCAGATGGGTTCAACAGGCAGATCTACAGGCACACACCTCCATTTCGAGATCCACTACAAAGGTGTTCCTGTGAACCCGCTGGCAATTCTGAAGTAGAAATAAGTGGACCAGAGCGGAATCGAACCGCTGATCTCCTCAATGCGAATGAGGCGCATTACCACTCTGCAACTGGCCCTAAAAATATTTTCCAATTAAATGGAAAATGATAAATGAATAAATGGTAAATTCTATTGGTGGACCCGAGGGGAATCGAACCCCTTACTCTTCCATGCCATGGAAGCATGTTACCGGTATACCACGGGCCCTCGTCGAAGCACGGCTACAACCTCCGCAAATTCTGATTTGCTCCGGTTTACTCCGGCTTCTCCTCTCAAAATTGCTTCGCAATTTTGTATTAGTATTTTAATCAATTTGTAGAAAAAAGACAATTATCTTTGAGGTACTGCCGGAGGAGTAGAGACGTTTTCCGGTTTTGGCAAAGGAACAGCATTTTTTAAATTACTCTTCTCCAGGGCAGAAGGTTCCTGCTTGAGAGCAGCGGATGATGAAGCCTCCATGGCTTTTTCCTTTATCTCAGACAAAAGCGCTGAGGCTTTTTTGTAGTCATCCGAATCCGGCTTGTCCTGCAGCACAGCCACCAATCTTTCAGCCACACTGGAGGCATCAGTGGTATTGCCTTTATCTCTAAGAGTCACAGCCAAATTATACAAAGCATTGCTATAGTCCGGTTTTAATTTGACAGCATCATCATAAAACCTGACAGCCAGGTCATAATTTTTGGCGGAGTAATAAACCTGGCCAACAGCCAGTCGGAGGGTTGGGTTGAGAGGATCGTTTTGAAGAGCGTGGTTGTATGAATCCAGAGAAAACTGGATGGCATTGGAAGCCACACCGGAAATCTGCCGGTAAATATTGGCCAAAACTTCCCAGTTGGCCGATGACCTGGGAGAGAGAGTGGTGGCAGATCTGCCCTCAGCGATTGCTTGCTGGAGGAGTTGGGAAATTGTTCTTTTATCATCCTCGGTTAAGGAGCCGGCAGGCGAGGCCTCAGTAGCCCCTTTTTGGGCGGCAATGGAGTTAGCCAGGGCAAAGTTAGTATTGGCTAAATCTACTCTGTAAAGATCAACTTCGGGATTTTTCTGCTCAGCTAAAACCAGGGCATCATAGGCAGCCTTGCCGTTGTTGACAGAGGCAGCTTTCAAAAATTGGCGGTGGTAGTATTCGCCGATGGAGAGTTTTCCCAGAAAGAAAAACCCGGCTAAAACTAAGGCCAAAACCGGCACAAAAATAAGTGACGGGATAAGAGGGTGAACTCCCCCATAGCCTGAATTTAAGTTTAGCTCCATTAATCGAACCTGGTGGTGCCGGTCCCGCAGACTGCTCAAAAATAAGGCTATCAGTATTATCCCCAGGCCTTCAGTCAAAACGCTCATCGGAGAAAGCGCCATCATCAAGAGAAATGTTACTCCGGCCAGCCCCAATCCCGAACTGCCCGAGGTCCCTGATCTTAAGATCCGCATGACCATAAAAATAAAGTTGACTGAGATAAACAGTAAAATGAGGAGTCCCGCTCCTCCCAGCTCGGCTAAGGTTTGAAGATATTGGTCATGGGCGGAGTTGATTTTTTTATCCCACAGATCAGTTTGGTTTATCTCCAGCGGTTTATACTGGGTAAAATTATAAAGGTAGGTAGCCGGGCCGGTTCCTAAAATGGGGGAATCCCGAAATGCTCCGGCTGAGATTTTCCAGGAATCGCCAATGGATAATTGAATGTCTTTTTGAAACATTCCCTCCAGCTTGCCCAGCTCGGTTTTGGTTTTAAGAGTGGGGGTATAGGCCAAAATGGCAATTATTAAGGCTAATGCTCCAATTCCTCCCAAAACTCCAATCTGATCTCTGTTGGGTTTATGGAAAAACAGAGTCAGGCCTATGGCTACTGCCGCGCCAATCCAGACTCCTAAATTACCCACCAGCATAATTACCAGCACAAAAAGGGTGAAGGCTAAATATCCGGCCACCTCATATGGGCCGATGAGCATCAGTTTTTTCTGCTGAAGGGCGATTGTTAAGCTAAGCGGCAAAATCATAGTCAGAAAAACTGCCGTAGACAAAGTACTGCCGGCCAAAGAAAAAGTGGCAGTGGCAACTGCTTTCCAGGGTAAATAAATCTGGAAAAAAGACAGCAGCGATACTAAACTAACCACAATGCCGGACAAAACCAACAGGTAAATAACGGTCCTGACTTGAATTAAGTTTTTGACATTGGAGACTATCATAAAATAAGTTAAAACCAAGGTCGAAATAAAAATTAAACTGCCATGGACTTTTGGCAGGAGGCCGTAAAGTGAGGGGTAGGGAGTTGGGGATAAAACAGTGGAGAGAAAAGCCACCACCAGAAGCAGTAAAAATAAAATATCAAGAGGAGTTTTGACAACAGAAACTTTTGCTTCGGTATAGCCTCTGGCCACCCAAAGGAGCAAAAGCAGTAAGGAAGCGCTTCCCAGGAAAATGAGCTTAGCAGTATCAAAATATTCACTGGTGAAAGGGGAAAAAATGAGAGGAAGAAAAAAGGCCAGGGCATAAATAATAATGGTGGTTAAGCCTTCAATGGTTTTGCGTAAAGTTAACATACTATTATATACCCACAAAAGAAGTCATATGGCAACTGATGTAAACTATATCAAACCTTAAACTTAATGATCATTTGCATTTAATATAATGAAGTTATACAATTTTCCATTCAATTTGGCTTTTATTGACAGGCGAAACGAAACTTGTTAGAGTGGGTAATATGGAAAACGTTAACCCAATACTCAGGTCTGTATTGGCTGATTTATGTATCAACCTGTCAGCAGGATGGATAGGAGTATTAATAATTGTTCCGAATTTTTCTAAGAAGAAAGGATGGAGGAAAATAGCGATATTGACAGGAGATCTAGTTCTCGCTATAATATTTTTGTTAGTAGCATTTGTATTGAGGAGTACATTATAAGCAAAGCTTGAAATTTTAGAGGTACTAAAATTATGAAAAAAGAATTTGATATTTTGGATGTTAATGCCAGAGCTTTGATTGCTTTCGGTATAATCATGATTGCATTTCTGCTGGCTTTGATTACCCTTAAACTTTACAGTTAAATTGTCTTTCATATTATACTTCAAGGCGCACCCGTAGAGGGTCCATACCTGGCTACCCCTGTTAGGTTGTAATCAGTCAAGACCTGTTTGGCTGTTAAGTCATAATTCCAGATTTTAATGTCATCCATCTGGCCTTTGTAAAAGTTGGCTGTTCCGGAAGTCTCTGCCAAATAAAGCAGGGTGGTCCCGTCAGCCGTAATGTTATTAGTTTCCGAAGCGCTGGTTTTGACTAAAACCCCGTTTATATATGTTTTAATATTGGCTCCGTCATAGGTACAGATAACATGATTCCAGGCTCCAACTGTTAGAGCTGTCGGGGATGCTGCTGAGTTATTATAACCACCGGCATAATAAATTCCGCACTGGGGATCTCCGGAGGAATCCGTTATCAGCTGAAATTCTTTGGACTTTTCCATTAAAGTTTTGGTAGCGGCCGAGGTTACCGGATAAAACCAGCCTCCCCAGGAAGCTTTGGTAGTGGTTAAGGTAGTGGCGGTTAGAGGTGAAAAAGCAGCAGTGGTCACAATGTCATCCGTCCCGTCAAAATTAACGGAGTAATTGTCCTTGCCGGTGACCCCGTTATACCAGGGCGTGGCGGCATTAACTGTACAGGTCCCATAACCGATAGTGGTGGTTTGAGTTCCGCCGGTAGAAATAGCCAATGTGCCGGTGTAGGAATTTCCGGAGGAATCATTTAAAGTGGTTCCCTGACATTCATCCATTTTATACCAAAGCACAGGTTTGCCCTGGTTCATGTCCCACCTGATTTGTTCAGGACTCCGGGCATAGTTATAGATTCTGACATCATCCAAGGTTCCGTTAAAAAATCCGCTTGCTCCGACATTTTGAGCTCCAATATCCACAATAGTAGTGGAATTCGCCAACGAAGCAGGTATAGAGGAAGTGCTATTTATATCCAGGACTCCGTTTATGTATAATTTAACCGAACTCCCGGCAGTATAAACTGCAGCTACATGATACCAAGTGCCGGTAGAAAAGGTCCCGGTACTATCATAAACGGGAATTGTTGCTCCATCGGAAAGCTTAACTCTCAATTGTGAACTGGTGTTAAAGGTAAGTAGATATGATGAAGTGGAGGCAGTTCCAGTAAATTTGCTAAAAATATTGTTTGTTGTTGAAAAACTGTTTACTTTAGCCCAGGCGGAGATGGTAAGACTGCCGGTAATTTTAAGGGCGCTAAGGTCTGAACCCATAGCAATATAATCATTGGTGCTATCAAACTGCATGCCTCCGCCATGTTTGCCGGCCGGATTCCAACCGGATGTAGCATTGGGACCCATATTGGTTAGTGTGCCAGTGCTGGCATTGCCTGTTATGTCATTGGCAGTAGTACCGGTGCCTTCTTCAAATTCCCATCTGCCAACAGGAGCTGTACAAGTAGAACTATCACCGGGTACGCAGTATTCCTGATTGGCTGCCTGGAGTTGATAAGTTGAATTATCCGACAATGCCCCTAAAGTTTGAGCTGAACCTCTATTATATTCGACTTTAACCTGATCTGCAGTCATAGCAGATCTAAATATCTTCACTTCATCCAAATCCCCGGTAAACTCATCCCCGTTATCCGTGCCGTCCTTATCCCCCAAATAAAAGGTGGCCGAGTTGGCCAGAGTCCCTGTAGCAGCAATGGATGTATCAGATCCAGCCAAATAACCGTCAACGTAGAGGTCAATTCTGGTAGTGCCGGTTTTGGTAGCCACGATGTGATGCCAGGTAGCATCATAAATATCCTTGGTGTTACAGGCGCTGTCATCCGGAGTCCAGGTCGAATCATCATCTATGCCGAAACAAATTGTGCCATCCGTATTAGCATAAATGGCATAGCCGGCCGAAGCAGTGACTTTATTGAGGAGAAATTCGGTGGCCCCGGGATTACTAGCCGAATCTGATTTAAACCATAAAGATATACTAAAATCATCAGCGGCTGCAAAATCCAAACTGCCGTTAGCCGGATCAGAAACAGACAGATATTTAACTCCGTTTCCGTCCCAGGCTTTGCCGAATTTTCCGGAATTAGTCCATGAAGCAGTGGAGAGGGTTAAATTTTCTCCGGCTCCGTTTAAAGCAGCAGAGTCATTGGCTGTGGTGCCATAACCTTCATCCATTTTCCAATAGGCAACAGGAGAACCAATCGGAGACCCCGGAGCCGGATGGCCGCCGTTCATATCTTCTATTTCCTGGCCCGGGCTGCGGGGATAATTATAGACTTTGGCTTCATCAATGTAGCCGTCAAAGGTATCTGCTTGAGTACTGTCATTGCCTATAATAAGTGTTGGTGTGGCATCACTGGTCAGGCCGTTGCCGTTGGTGGTGGTGCTGTAGGCTGCTTCAACTCCGTTGATGTAAATTTTACAGTTGGTGGCAGTGGTGGAGCCGTCCCAGGTGACCGCTACATGGCTCCAGGTATTTAAAGTAAGTGTAGATGAGGTCAGTCTAAGTAAATCCGTGGTTGAACCGTCCGAGGTAAACTCCAGCGCATTACTGGTGGTGACAAAGAAAAACCAGCCGTTAGCCACCGTATTAGTTGGTCCGGTGGCTTTGCCAATAATAACTCCTCCGTTGGCCCCTCCTTCACCGGTGCTTTTAGGATAAATCCAGGCCTCAGCCGAAAGTCCACCACCGCCTTTTAAATTATCAAGGTTGGTGTAGGAGCCGGCGTCTATTTTGGTGTTGGCTTTATCAAAGTTATAGCCGGTACCAAATTTTCCGGGTATCCAGCCGCCTGTTCCGACAGTGATGACACCAGTATTGGCGTTAGAGGAAGCATCATTGGCAGTCGTTCCGGTATTTTCATCCAGTTTCCAATACCCAACCGGTCCCGGGGCAAAGTTGGCCAGGGCCAGTGCTTCGGCAGAGGAGAGCGCTTTACTATAAACCCTAATTTCATCAAGGCTGCCGTTATAAAAATTGGTGGCAGTTCCGCTTGAGCTGTCGGCGCCGATTTGAAATCTGTCGGTGCCATCTGCAATTGAGGTGGGAATTGTACCGGTGGTAGAGCTGGTTTTTAATAGTCCATTAACATAAATTTGGACCTTACCGGTGGTGGCATTATAGGAGGCTAAAACATGATACCAGGTAGAGGTGGTTAGGCTAAGGCTGGTGGTGGCTTCATAATTGCTGGCCGAGCCAACATAAAAACGGATGTCCGAGGCGTTTTGTTGAAGCAAATAACTGGTATTCCCGTCCCATTTTCCGGCAATATCGTATGCCCCGGCTGCAACAGTTGAGGGATTAATCCAGGCAGAAACCGTGACACTGCCGGTTAGAGATAGAGTATTGTTGTCAGCGGCGTATTGATATTGAGTGGTGCCGTTAAAAGTTGAGCCGTAACTGTATTTGCCGGCGGCCCTGGTAACAGTGGCCGTATCAGTAAGTGAGGTGCCGTTGCCGGATGAATCAGTGGCTGTAGCGCCGCTACTAGTTTCATCTTCCTTCCAGTAGCCGACTAAGTTATCATTAAAAGCCATCCGGTTGTTATTTGGTTCCCGGCCAACCCGCTCACTTGCCCCTTTGGAATTATTTCGGCTGTTATAATCCGTTAGGATTTGGGAAGCACTCCTAAGATAATTATAGAATTTAACTTCATCTATAAAACCATCCCAGGGGTTACTGGTTATGTCCGAGTCTAGACCTACTGCAAAAGTGGGGGAAGAACCGGAAATAGAGGAGGTGGCTGTCACTGTAGTGGTGGCCAGCAGTACCCCGTCAACGTAGATTTTGATATTAGTGGTGCCATTTTTAGTAGCTTCTATTATATGCCATTTTGAGTCATTAAAAGTGGCTGTGGAACAAGCCGAGTCGGCCGGGAAAGAGCCGGCAGTGTCATCAATGCCAAAGCAAATGGTGCCGTTGCTTGGCATATATAATTTGTAGCCGACTCCGTTTAAAGCATCAGCCCGGGAAATTATAGTGTCTGTTCCGGATATGGCTGAGGCATGTTTGGCCCAGACTGAAAGAGTAAAAGAGGCAGTGCCGGGATTTAATTCGGTGTCGGTTGAATAGGTTTTCCTAACATAACCGGTTGACCCGTCAAACCTTAAACATTTGCCTTCCACACACATATCCTCGGTTTGCCAGGAAGCTGTTTGGGAGGGTTTAAGAGAGGCTACGGAGTGTGCCCATTTTCGGCTGGCTCCCAAAGTCCAGGCCATGGCTGTTGAGGCCGGTGGAGTAATTGGACCGCGGTCTGAACCGCCGGCGCCGGGATCGGTGGAGCCAGTAGAGGATGCAAAAGCCCAATCCTGAGTTTGGGGAGAGGTAGGTATTGGAGCGGTTGGATCTGTTGACCCGGAAGCATGGACATCTACGATCCAGGCATTATTGGCGACAGTGGTAATGCTATCGGAAATTGAGCTACTCCCCACGGCGTCAGTATTGCCTGTATTAGCATCAATGGGGTTAGTCTGATCTACACCGGAAAAAGAGATGGCTCCGGCAGTTATTCCATGAGAAGCGCTTAAAGTAGAAGCTAAAGTAACAGCTACAGTATTGGATCCGGTCGATGGATTGACCAAATACCAAATTTCCGTTCTGGCTTTATTAGCACCAACAGAATCATTGCGAATTTTAGTCAGAGCGACGTTATTATATTTAATGTTAGAGACAGCGACGTCTTCTAAAATGCTGGTTTCTACTACTAAAATGAGATTTAAGCCTGCAGCGACGGTATGTGACCAACTGATGCTTGATTGCGAACCTCCAGCTTGAGCAGAAGTAGCAACGTCCTTGGCAATTTTATTAAAAGTCCCCGGATTATTATTGGTGCTGGAATCTTTGGCAGTCGGGTCAACCGCATCATCAAATTTCCAGTACAGAGTTGGTCCGGGGGAAAGGGCTTCCGTGCCAAAAACGCCGACACTATAAGTCCCGCCTGCAGATTGAGTGAAATTGGAACCATTATCATCAGAGGCTGCATTAGGGTTGCCGTAATAGACATAATAAGTAGACTTACCATCCGGGAAACTAGGTACTAAAAAATCAAGGGTGGTGGTAGTACTATTGCAAGCAGTACTTCTGCCAACACGGCGTTTTAATACATTGCCGGCAGAGTCAGTTACCCTGATATCCTGACAGGAGGATTGGAGTTTGTTATTGGTAATTAAAGTTTGAGTATCAAAAGGGGTAGTCAAATAGTTATAAGCCAGGGTAGAGCCATTGGTGGAAGTAACAGGGATTTCTTCTCTGTAAGCCCAGGCTTCATCAAACCAGGCAGCTTCGGCCTTTTTAGTTGAAAAGGGGTTGAATAAATATAACAAACCACTACTTACTATTACAATCCAGACTCCGAGAATGGAAATAAGGGATTTTTTAGTGAGCTTGATGAAGCCTTCTTGTGATATGGGTGGGACAGCCAGGAATTCTGGATCTATCCCAATTGACAATGGGAAGTACAATAAGTAAGATACAAACACCAAAATGACATTTAGTGAAAAAAATAAAGACTCACTTATCCAGCTTTTTATTGCCTTTGCCCAAGTCACCTTTGGTGTGGCCTGGGGATCAATTTTTTTACCTGTTGACCAGTACAAACCCTTTGTGATATTATTAAATCTAACAGTAACCTTAGGGTTTGTGGCTTTAATTTGGTTACTAAATAAGAAATGAATATTAATCCCACTCTGCTTTTTATTATTGGTGAAATAGTTATTGTTACTATTTTGTTTAGTATGGGGCTTTATGTTGCGACCCATATGGAAAAAACTTCTAAAACCGCTAAACATAGTTAACCTCCATTAAAGACTTTTTGGTGAGCTTAATAAAACCAGCCTGGAGCTTATTCCTTGTCATTCCCCTTAAATAGCGGGGAATCCAATTAAAAATCCAGACTCGGGTTGTTTTTTGGATCCCCGCCTGCGCGGGGATGACAGAGAAGGAAATGATTCCAATTGACATGGGAAAGAATAGTAGAGAAAAGCCACACTTCGTGTGGTAGGATAGGCCAGTGAGTAATAATAGAGAGAAGGATTTCGAGTATTGGAGACAAGTTTGCATTGCTACGGCACAAGTCTTTTTAGGCATTAGCGCGGCTACGCTTTTTGCCAGTCCATCCCTTGACTTGGGTAAAATCTCTGTGATAATATTAACTTTAGGTTTAGCGTTGCTATTCTTTGTGCTAGGCTGGAGGAGATATTGATGAATCTTGGTACTGAAAATCTTATTGGAATTGTTATTTTTGATATTGTTGTTACAGTGTCTTTGCTGACTATGATGTATGTGAGTCTTCGCAAATACAAAAAATCTCCTAAACACAGCTAAATCCTTAAAAAGTATTGTACTTCTCCATGTACTCGCTATCGCTTGTTTAGTCGAAGAATAATATAATTTAGGGCGAAGCCCGCAAGCTATGCTTATTGTTCGAGCGAAGTCGAGAACTACCTTATTCATGGACTTACCCCCGCGACTTCGTTGATAATCCAATAATCAAATGTAATATCTGAGGTCGTTGGCACGGCTGCACCAACCACAAATCCGGAGCCCGGAACCTTGGTGGTGACAGATAAGGTCAGGGAAGTGGGGGAGGTTGGGGTTATTAAGATCCTGGAATTTTGGCCGACTTTATCATTAAATATGGCTATCTCGTGTTGGCCTGCTACAATCTTACCTGATCCGGTAGTTTTACCCTGGATTACTTGATAATTTTCGGCTGTCACGGTTTGTGCTACTAACTTACCGGTGTTATCTATTGTGACCTTGCCGTTGAAAATATCTAAGTTTTGGGCCAAGGCATTATTTTGCAGGTACAAAGTCGGTAGGGCGTTAACAGCGTTTCCGCCTGTGACCGAATAAGTTCCGTCAACTACTAAGTCTCCGGCAATGGTGGTGGAACCCAAACCCACAGTGCCCAAAGCCTTGAAAACTCCTGAAACTGTAGCATCCAAAGCTGTTAAGAGCTTATCTGAAGATAGAGTATCGGTTACTTTCAAATCGGATAAGGTGGCCGAGCCGGTGGCCAGGAGAATGCTCGGCGGGGTAAGGTTAAGCTGGGCTACATTGGCTGATGGGCTGGCAGTAGGGGTTGTAAGTGATGCAGAGAGAGAAGCAATACTGCTTCTAAGAGAATCCAGGGCTGATTGCTGGCTGGCTACATTGGTCTGAACTCCGGCGATCTGAGCCGACTGGGTAGCAATGGCGGCGCTGGCTGTAGCCACATCTGTCTGTAAGCTGTTAACTGCCAACTGTAAACTGTCCACTACGGATAGTTTGGCTATCAGATCAATTGGCTGGGATCCGACTGTAAAGTTAGTATTAGCTAAATCAATCTGCAAATTATTAGGCAGAGTCAGCTGGTTAACTTTTAGCTTCGGAATAACTAAATTTCCGGCTGAATCCAGCATTAAATTGGCCAAAGCATTAGTGGGATCAGCAAAAGCTACCCTGGCTAAAACAGAAATTTTGCCAACTCCGGCGGGCCACTGATTGGGATCTGAGTGGTAAATAGGGTAGTCGGCATGATCGGTTAGTCGATGATTTTCTTGTGATAAGGTATCTGCTGAAACCCTGACCGATCCGTCATAATCCTCCAGAGCTGTCCCGATGGTGGTTCCCGAACTGGTTGCTTTCATGGCTACTCCCTGAGTAGAGGAAGTAGTCAGCAAATCACCCTTTTTAATTGGCCCGTTTTCCAAAGAGACTTTAATCGGCACCCGGCCTGCTAAACCAACCGGCACCGGATTTTGAGAAGGAGTAAAGGTTTGCCCAATCGGGTCATTGGGGTTAGTTGAGATTACTCCAATCACATTATTTTGATAGATTGAATCGGATTTATCTAAGCCGGAGCCGGCAGTGGTTACTAAAATATCTCCCGGTTCATTATTTCCGGCCGTAGGATAGACTTCGGCATAGTCGGTGATAGTTCCGGTACAATCAAGCAATACCTCAGCCGTGCCTGTGCCGGAGTTGGTGTGACAGACTCCGTTGGAGCTGGTATTTGCCAGATTGAGAGTTAATACTCCAACCCCGTCGACGGCAAATTGATTGGCATTAATTTGTTTATCCCAGCCGGTGCTAATGGTAATGGCATTGTCTGTACCGTTTGAGGTACTGATTGTTCCGATATTTATGCCATTGGTTGTTCCTCCTGAATTAGTCGTTGAAGGAGGGGTAATTAAGATTCCATTTTGTGTACCACCGGTTGTTAAAGTACCGATGGTAATATTCTCACCGTTAGCTGTGGCAACATTGGCAGTCTGAGTTAAATTAGGTGTGGTAGTTTTGATTCCACTGTAGGTAAAGTTTGCTCCGTTGGTAGTGTATGCGCCTGAAGTTGTGCCAAGTTCAATTCCGGTATATGTGGTGGTAGAAGTGATTGTTAAGTTGGGAGGATTGGCCATGATTATTCCTGTTAAATTGGCACCTGTGGCGCCGGTATAATTAGTGTTAAAATCCAAACTCATTCCGGTTAGGGCAGATGCTTGAGTGAAGGCAGCAGATGCTTGCAGACCAATATCGGCATTAGTGTCAGCACCTTTCTGATGTGCTACATATATTCCATATTGGGTAGAAGTTCCGGTGGTATCCATGGTGCCGTTGGCCACATATAATCCATATGAATTAACTATCCCTGCTCCGGTAACCTTAGCTGTGTTGGCAATATATTCTCCGTATGCATTCAAAGTAGCGGTGCTTCCTGCTATGGAGGACAGCGCATTATAGGTTCCATACAGATTAACTGTTCCGGTATTAACTCCGGTGGCAGTTGGAATAGATTCTAAGCCGTATGAAGTTAGGGTTCCGGAGGTAGCTCCGGATTGAACGGTTGTTGAGTACAGACCATATGTGGTATCTCCTGTAGTTGAAGTTGAATTGGCAGCTGTATAGATCCCAAAATTGCTGGTTTTAGCCACCACCCCGGTGCTTGAAGTAGTAAAGTAGCCACCGTAGAGTTTATCAGTACTGGTGGTTGAGGAGGAAGCTAGCGTTGCATAATATCCGTACATTGAAGCTCCTGCATTGGCTGTTCTGCTGATAGTGTTATAAGATCCATAAATGGTATCAGCAGTGGTGGAAGTGGTTGACATAGTGTTATAGTTTCCAAAAGCAGTTTTGGCAGCGTTGCCTGTTAGAGGTATGGTGGCGTAAATCCCGTAAAGGGTATCTCCGGTTGAGGTGGTATCGCCGCCATTAATATAAAGATTGTATTTAGTTGCTGCGGTTGAGCTGGTGGTTACGACCGAATCTAGTACCACTGCGCCAAAGTTATAAGTTTGAAGAACTAAATTAGATGAGTTAAATAGTTCTCCGGCAGAAATATGAAGAGGAGCTTGAGATTTTATAAAACTGGCGGTCGGGTTGGTCATTTGGATGTCATAGGCAATGGACACATCCCCGGCGGCTGTAAAGTTAGCCGGCAGGGAAGTGGTAATTTGCTGTTGTGAAACAGAAAATAGTGAGCTGGAACCGGCATAAAAATTGAGGAAGTTAACCGGATTATTGGCTCCGTTAGCCCCGATAGTGAGTTTAAATAAATCGCCGGTGGCCGTATTGGTGACAGCTGATCCCGGAGTCCAGTCCATGGCGATTAAGGAGCCACTAGTCAAGGCAGTGGAAGTATTGGAAATATTAAACATCTGGCCGGAGGTTAGGGTTGTTGTACTGGTTAAATTAATGCCTTTGCCGGTGGTCAGAGCATTGACTTCTATATTCATGAAGGTGCCGGTGGTCAGGGAAGTGGATTGTAAATCCATTACTCCTAAAGTATTAACTCCATTCCCAATAGTAGTGGCTGTGTTATTGGTTAATACTAAAGAGCCAACAGTATTGGAATTATCAGTTAAATCAACCGAGCCCTGGGCTGTTTTAATGGCATAATTGTTTGTCGAACCGGAAATAGCGGCAATATTTAATCCGGTATTGGTGGTGCCGGCACCACTAATGGCTCCAACATTCATACCGTAATTGGTGGTGGCGGTTGAAGTATTGGCTCCTAAGTTTATTCCATAAGAAGCAGTTCCTGCTCCACTTAAGGCGCCGGTAGCAATGGCTCCGAAGGTAGCAGATGAAGCTCCGGCCACAGCTCCCAGATTAAGCTGATAATTTGTTCCGGAGGCAACTGAGGTTAAGGTTCCAGAAGAGATTCCATAAACGCTTGCTCCGGTTCCTCCTCCGAGAGTCCCGATGAGCATTCCGTAATTGTTTCCAGTAGCAGCCGAAATATTTCCAATGTTAATGGCCACATTAGTAGTAGCTGCTCCGGACATAGCCCCAATATCCATGCCATAGTTAGATGTAGCCGTCGATGCATTTGTTCCCAGTTTTATGCCGTATGTTGCAGTCCCTGCCCCGGCTGCAATTCCACTGGTATTAATGGATGCTACAGTTGCAGAGGCCTGCGGAGTAATGGCTCCTATGTCAACTCCAAAGTTATTTGCAGTTGCTGCTGCAGTAATGGCCCCAATGGCAATTCCTCTATTGGCAGTTGATCCGGATAAAGCGCCAATGTCTATTCCTGCAGATGTAGCAGAGGACAAAGCTCCTATAACGATACCTTTTGATGTAGTGGCGCCGGAAAGGGCTCCAATATTAATACCCTGATTGGCAGTGTTGGCAGTGGAGATAGCTGCGATGGCTAATCCATAGTTATTGTCTCCGGCGGTAGTGGCGGCATATATTCCATAAGCATTGGTAGTACCGGCTCCGCCATCGTCAGCAGTGGTGGTAAAGTAGCCGGCATAGGTGTTATATGTTCCGGCTGTAGTTGAACCGGTTCTGGTGGCTGTGGAGAAAAGTCCGTAAGAATTATCTGTGCCGGAGGTAACAATTCCTGTATCAGAAAGTCTAAAATATCCGGCATACTCAGTGGCAGCAGTGGTTGAGGTATTAGTGACTGAGGAATAGGTTCCAAAACCGACTTTGCCGGCATTGCCTGTTAGAGCTAAGGTAGTATAGTTTCCATAATCGGTGTTGGCATTACCTGTTGAATCAGTAGAAGCATTATTGATGCCATATGCAGTTACTCCTGAACCGGCAAAGGTGTTGGTTAAAGACAAACCATTGCCGGTAGTTAAGGCAGAAGCGGTCAAGGCTAAAACCGTGCCGGTGGTTGTATTAGAGGATACACTAACTAAATCATTTGATGTAGCCGGGGAGATAGTGGTTGATGACCTGGACCAGTAACCTTGAGCGCCTGAAGATCCGCAGCTGAAGGTTCCAACGCTACTGGAGTCAGTCAGAGTACAAAGAGAAGTCCCGCCGGCATTTTTGAAGGTTAAGGTTCCACTAGTCGGAATGGTAATGACAGTAGAACTATTTTCAAAATTGATATCCCTGTCCCAGCCTGTTCCTATATTTAGGGCATATTCTGTGCCGGCCCCGGCAGTAATTCCTCCCAGCTCCATTCCATATAAGACGCCACCGCTTCCGACTCCGGCGGCATTAACGTATACTCCATAAGCTGTGCCGGCAGTGGTGATAGTGGTTGGGGTAGTGATCTTAGCTCCGTAAGCATTTAAAGTACCTGAACTTTGGGTAATAGTGGCCGGCATGGTTATATCGGCTCCTATAAAAGTGGTGGTGCCGGTTAAATTGGTTAAGGCTCCGCTGCTTACCACCAAGCCTTTATAGTTTTCGGTGCCGGAAGTGTTGGAGGCGGTCGGCAGGGTTACGCTGACTCCGGTCACAGATTGGTTAGTAGCTGTGACATTGGTGGATAAATCTTGTCTGATCCCAATCACAGATCCTGTTAAAGTTTGAGCTGCGCCGTAAGCTAAATTAACTATACCCGAAGTAGCCGAGGCATTTTTGGAATTAATATATTGGAGTGCCTGGGATGAAACATTGGTACCAACTAGAGTTAGAGCAGTTGTATCTGAGGTTGGAGTTAAAGTTAGGGTGGTATTGGAGATGGCTCCGGTTGAAACATTGCCGGAGGAGTCAACCGAAAAGAATTTATTGGAGCCGGTACAGTTGGCTGAGGCGCAAATATCAAAAATGTCTCCGCTTGGAGAGCCGGTGGAAGTTTGTTTGACAATTAAACCGGTGGTGGCTTGTCCTGTTGGGGCAATGGTTTGGGATGAGCTTGGATCAGTTAAAATACAATCGGAACAAGTTGATCCGGAAATTGTTCCCCAGGAAGGGGCAGAGCTGGTGTTACCTATTAATACTTGTCCGGTGGTGCCGGCCGCAGTTACCTGAAGGGTTGAGGCAGTATTACCATATAAAACTCCATTGGCAGTAAAGGTGGCCGCTCCGGTTCCTCCTCCGGCTACTTGAGTTACACCTGATCCATTTATGACTGTGGTTGACCCAACTTTTAAGACGCTATCCCAGCCGGCGCCAACGCTAATGGCGTCCTCTGTGCCATTACCGGCTGTTATCCCTCCGATAAATACGCCGTTTAAAGTTCCTGAACCGGCTCCGGTAGCATTGACATATAAGCCGTAAGCAGTGGCTGATCCGCTGAAAGTTGAAGGAGTGGTTACCTCCAGGCCATAAGCATTTAAAGCTGTGCCTTGGGTTAAAGTTAGGGCCGGCATCCGGAAATCCCCGCCAATATAGGTTAGTGTTCCGCCGGCTCCGTTTTGATTAATGCCGGAGCCAGTGCCAAAAGTCACCAGTGTGCCGGTTAAAGTTTTAGTGCCGGAGGTATGAGTATCAGTCGGGGTGGGTAACGTAATGGTAGTTCCGGTAACCGTTTGATTGGTGGCTGTGACGTTAGTTCCAAGATCAATCGCTTTTCCGATCAAGGTTCCACCCAGGGTGGTGGAAGATCCATAAGCTAAATTGGAAATTGTGCCGGAAGTCTCAGTGGCATTTAAGTCAAGTAATTTTCCGGAGGTGGCAGAGGATGTTAAATAAAGTGCAGTGCCTGAAGTTAAAGAGGAAGCATTAATGACTGCGCCGGATGAGGTAGTTGTTCCGGTAGTTGCTGTCGGAGTTAAAGTAATAACTGAGCCGGTGTCGGAAATTGAGGAATCACCCAGGGTTGTTGAGGTGGCAAATTTGGTAATTTTATTGGCTGTT
>Ga0209515_10004672_pt1 | contig 18337 bp, 19 predicted proteins | sample Subgroupgradi54m_FD_187454 | JGI IMG/M metagenome (GOLD analysis project Ga0209515, IMG submission 187454) | Subsurface groundwater microbial communities from S. Glens Falls, New York, USA - GMW60B uncontaminated upgradient, 5.4 m (SPAdes)... ...
GTCGCAGTAGTGGCACTTCAAGTTGCAGTCCCAGAACCGGACGAACAGGTGCGGCTGGCCGACGTACAGTCCCTCTCCTTGGATGGAGGAGAAGACCTCGATGATCCGCGCGGTAGCCGTCAGCGTCTCGGTGGGCATCGTGGGAGACAGTGTAACAGAAAATGGCGGGCTCGGAAACGCCGCTGTGGGCTTAGTTGAAGATCTCGGCCAGCGTGCGGCGGACTTCCTCGAGGCCGACTTTCCCAGCAAGGAGCAGGTCTGCATTAACCGTCTGGGGCTGGTCTGGCGTGAGGAACGCTTGTGCAATCAGGAGATGGAAGGCCGGTTCCGGGAGTGACTGCGCAGGGAAGAGGTTGGCCACGGCAATGGTCCAGCCGGCCGGGGGTTGATCCAACGCTCTGATAATCCGAAGCGCCACGGATGCCACCGCCGGGTTGGGAATACCGTAGTACGCCTCGACCGGCACCCCAAGCCATCGCTTCGTCTGTTGCGCAAGCGTGGTGAGGAACACCACCTGCGCCATGGCCGCCTGCTCGGCGTCACCACCCGGTTGGAACAAGGAAGGATCCAGATAGATATAGAGTCGGCCACGGCTGAGGGCCGTCGCTCGGATGACGTCCCGCTGAGCGGCGATCGCCTGCAGCGACGCCGGCCACTCGGCCGCGGCACCCGCTGCCGCCTTGTCCGCTCCTGTTTCCTCCAAGCCGGTGGCGGCAGCTTCGTGAATCTCGCGGATCTGGTCGTCCTGGCGGAGTAGCACGGTTTCCGAATCGCCGTAGTTGAGCACCACCTCATCCACGAACTCCTCAACGGCATCGCGACTGGCGAGTGTCGCACTCCGAGCAGTCCGAGACCGACGCTCGCCTGCAACGAATGCTTTCACCATCGCCACCTCGCCACGCCGGATACCTTCCCAAATCCGATTCACCGCCTCCTCGGTCGACACCCGCTCGCCTTCTTCAAGGCCAGCGGTCGGCAAGACAGGGGTGGCCATCAACCCAGCGAACACCGTGCGACCCTCCTCCAAACCGGTGGCGGGGAGCGGCAAGCGCCGGGCCAACGATTTGAGGCGCGCGACCACCTCCTGATCGTCCATGAACGGCTTCGAGAGGGTCTCGACAACGAGGGCGGCCTGCAGATCCGCCAACGCCGGGGCGCTTCCTAGCGCAGCGGAGATGACCACGATTCCCGTGCGCTCCAAGGCTCCCTGCCGCTGGAGATCTTCCAACCACCGCGTACTCCACCCATCGGGAAGCTGGCCGTCCGTGAGGATGCGGACAAACGGACCGCGCTGTTCCCATGCGGTTCTGGCCTCTTGAACCGTCGAGGCCGTCACAGTCACGGCATTCGGATACTGCTGCCGCACAATCTGCTTAAGGCGGGCCCGTGTCGAGAGCATATCTTCCACGATCAGGAACTTCGGCCGCTCCTCCAGGCCGGTGGGGGTGCGTAACGTGGACGCAGCGGTGGGCTGGAGGGCAGAGACGAGGTCGGCTTTCTTTCCTTCCTCGAGGCCGACCTGGCGCAGGGCGAGGGCCGACGGAGGACACGCGGAGGTCAGCGTGAACACGATAAGCAAGGTCAACGCGAGGAAACGCATGGGAGGTAGTGTAGCGGACGGCCAGCCGGAGGTCAAGGAGATTATTCTACGATTAGTTCGTCTAACTATTCGAGGGTGAGGTGGTATCGTTCAGGATGCTCCACGACGAGTCGGACGGCGTGGAGGAACTGTTCGACACCGTCGAGGTGATGGCGCAGGATCTCGTGGAGTTCGGTCGGCGTGATCTCCGCATAGAAATTGGTTAGGTTCTATCGAGAATCGTTCGATCCATCTCCCGAAGCAGCGGGGCAAAATCGGCACACGCTATCATGGTTTGCTCCGCAAACGTCGCGTCATCCCCTGGGGTCCGTTCATACAACACCGTGCCGTGCCGCACCACATCACCTTGCAGTTCAAGCGGCGCCTGCTGGAGGAAGACGAGGTCTATGGTCTGATCAGGAAACAACTCCGTGGCGAGTTCGTAGAGCGGTTGATAGGCCGCGGAGCGACTTGGCGGCTCCCCGGCGAAGACGACGCCCACATCCACGTCGCTCAAGGGTGTCGCCACCCCCTCGGCGTACGAGCCGAAGAGATAGAGGAGCGACACGCCGAGGTCGCGCAATCGTTGTCGGTGTTCGGCTGAGAGATCCATACCCCTAGTGTATCACAGCAGCGGTGCCAGGTTAAAACCTGGCACCGGCAACGTGGAAAGCCCTCAGGCACCGGCAACGAGGAAAGCCCTCAGGGGCGCGGATGGAACTGCTGGTGGATCTTCTTGAGGCGGCCCTGGTCCACGTGGGTGTAGATCTGCGTCGTGGCGATATTGACGTGACCGAGGAGCTCCTGGACGACGCGCAGGTCGGCGCCGCGCTCGAGCAGGTGGGTGGCGAACGAGTGGCGCAGGGTATGCGGCTTGACCCGCTTCGCGATCCGGGCCTCCTTCGTATAGCGCTTCATCAGATACCAGATCATCTGACGGCTGAGGCCGGTGCCGCGGCGGCTGAGGAACAGGCGTGGCGCCTGGCGCCCCTTGTCGAGCCCCGGCCGGACTTTCGCGAGGTACGCCGACACCGCTTTGGCCGCCGTTTTGCCGACGGGGACGATCCGCTCCTTCGACCCCTTCCCCACGCACCGGAGGAACCCGAGGTCGAGGTGGAGGTCTTTGGCGGTGAGCGCCGTCAACTCGGAGACCCGCATGCCGGTGGCGTAGAGGAGCTCAAAGATGGCGCGGTCGCGGATCCCCTGCGGCTGGCGGACATTGGGCTGCGCGAGGAGACGGGCCACCTCCTCGATATTCAGCGTGTCCGGCAGGGTCTTCCAGGTCCGCGGCGTCTCGAGCACGCTCGTCGGGTCCTGCGGGATCAATCGCTCGCCCGCCAGATACCGGAACCAGACTTTGATGGCCACCAGCTTGCGGGCCAGCGAGGTCGGCTTGAGCCCCTGCTCTTTCAGCGCCATGAGGTAGCTGGTCACGTCGGCCCGCTGGACTTTCCCCATCTCGGTGAGGCGGCGCTTCGCCAGATGCTCGGTGAACGCCGTCAGGTCGCGACGGTAGGCGACGACGGTGTTGGCGGCCAGCCCCCGCTCGAGGGTCAGCGTACTGAGGAACGGCTCAATGAGCGGATGCGGCATCCGCGGCCTTGGGCGGCTCGACGGCGGCGGGCGGCGCCGGCGCTTCGGACTTCAGGTGGGCTTTGACCCGGTGGAAGTCGTAGCCCGAGTCAATCCGGCGGTACAGCGATTCGATCGAGCTGCGCATCACCGACAGCCGGGGTGCATCGAGCACCGGGTCGTCCAACCGCTGGGCCAACCGCTCCATCTCAGCAATGAATCGGCCCAATCCGTCGGCGGGCGGTCCCTGCAGCAGGGCCTGCATCGCCCTGAGTTCTTTGATCGCCTGGCGGGTGGCGCGCTCGCGGCGCAGGCGAGTGGCCTGGCCCAGGCCCTCGAGCAAGTCATCGTGCGCCGCTTTCCAGTAGGCGAAGTGGGCCTGATACCGGACGTCGGGCGGGAACTCCGGCCGATACTCCTCGTCGAGGGTAAAAATCGGCTCCGGACCCTGCGTCGTCTTCGGCTTCCGGGTGAATTTCCGTTTCACCGTTTCGCACCCCGTCGTCCCGGCCAGCAGGACCACGACCAACCCCGCGCTCACCCATCGTCCTCGGTTCATGCCGACGCTCCTTTCAACAGCTTCATGAATCCTTCCTCATCCACGATCGGGATTCCCAGGTGTCGGGCCTTCTCCGCGTTGGAGCCAGGATCGCGGCCGATGACGACGTACCGCGTCCGCTTGGTCACGCTCGCGCCGACCGTACCGCCGTGCGCGCGGATGAGCTGCTCCGCCTCGGCGCGCGAATGCCGCGCCAGCGTCCCGGTCACGACGAGCGTCAGCCCCGCCAGCGTCTGCGGGACGTCCGGCCGGCGGACCGGCGCCGGTGCGACGCCAGCGGCCCGCAGTTTCTTCAGCAGCGTCTTCGTGCTGGGCTGCCGGAAATAGTGCGCCGCCGCCTCGGCAATCACCGGGCCGACCTGATCAATCGCCTCCAGGTCCTCGACGGTCGCGGCCCGCAGCCGCTCGAGCGAGCTGAATCGCTGGGCCAGCACCTCGGCGACCGTGGCACCCACGTGGCGGATGCCGAGGGCGAAGACCAGCCGATCCAACGGCCGCCGCTTCGATTGCTCGATCCCGCGCAGGAGGTTTTCAGCGGAGAGGTCCCCCATCCGCTCGAGCGACAGGAGTTGTTTTTTCGTCAGCCGGTAGAGATCGCCGACGTCCTTGACCACCCCGGCCTTCACCAGTTGCTCAGCCATGACGTCGCCGAGCCCCTCGATGTCCATCGCCGCGCGCTGGGCGAAATGGAGCAGTCGCTCCTTGAGCTGGGCCGGGCACGCGACCGACTCGCAGCGGACCGCTACCGCCTCCGGGTCGCGCGTGACCGGGCTGCCGCAGGCCGGGCAGCGGGCCGGCATGTGGAACGTCCGCTCGTGCCCTGTCCGCTTGGCCGTCACCACCTCGACCACCTGCGGGATAATCTCGCCCGCTTTCTCGAGGAGCACCCAGTCGCCAACGCGGATATCTTTGCGGGCAATCTCGTCTTCGTTGTGGAGCGAGGCGCGGCTGACCGTCGTCCCGGCGACGAATACCGGCTCGAGGTGGGCGACCGGAGTGAGGGCTCCGGTCCGGCCGACCTGGATTTCGATGTCGAGGAGGCGGGTCGTCACCCGTTCCGCCGGGAATTTGTAGGCGATCATGAAGCGCGGGCTTTTGGAGGTCACGCCGAGGCGCGACTGCTGGGCCAACGCGTTCACTTTGACGACCATCCCGTCGGTGTCGTACTCGAGCGATTTCCGACGGCCCTCCCAGCTGTCGCAGTACCGGATCACCTCGTCCATGGACGCGCAGGTCTTCCAATGGGGATCCACCCGGAACCCGGCGTCGCGCAGGAACGTCAGCGTCTCGGCGTGGGTCGCGAAGGCATGCCCCTCGACGGCCGCCGCGCCGTACAGGAACACATTGAGCCGGCGTTCCGCGACCAGCCGCGGGTCGAGGAGTTTCAGTGAGCCGGCCGCGGCGTTGCGCGGATTCACGAAGAGCGGTTCCCCGGCCTGCTCCCGGGCCCGATTCAACGCTTCGAACGCCGCGCGCGGCATGTAGACCTCGCCGCGGACCTCCATCCGCGAGGGGCACTGCCGGGCCGGCAGGTCGAGGGTCATCGGAATCGCGCGGATCGTGTTCAGGTTGGCCGTGATGTCGTCCCCCTGCTCGCCGTCGCCGCGCGTGGCGCCGCGCCGGAATCGGCCGTCTTCATAAGTGAGCGACACGCTGACGCCGTCGAACTTCAGCTCGACGACGTACGACACCGCCTCGCCGCCGAGGAATTTCCTGACGCGGGCGTCGAACGCGCGCAGCTCCTCGTGGGAGTAGGTGTTGTCCATGCTGAGCATCGGGACCCGGTGCCGGACGACCGGAAAGGTCTTCAGCGGCTCGCCGGCCACGCGCTGGGTCGGGGAGTCCGGCGTCACGAGCTGAGGGAACTCGGCTTCGAGGCCGCGGAGTGCGGCGACGAGCCGGTCGTACTCCTGGTCGGAGATCTCCGGCGCCGCCTCGACGTAGTAGAGCCGGTCGTGGCGGCGGATCTGCGTGCGCAGCCGATCGGTCTCCCGACGGGCTTCAGCGAGCGTCATCGTCACCCGCCGCGCGCCAGCCGGTCGGCGCACCGCGCCGGCAGTCCCGCCGCGCGGATGGCCGCCTGTGTGCGCGCCACCGGGTACGGCACGCGCGTGAATTCCACCAGCCGCCGCGCGGTGTCGTAGACGACGTAACACGCGCGCGGGTCCTGGTCGCGCGGCTGGCCGACGCTGCCGACGTTCACGAGGTAGCGCCGCCCGCGCTGGACTTCGACCCGAGGCCCGCGCAGGCACTGGACGTCGCCGTCCGCGTCCACGGCGAACGCCACCGGCACGTGCGTGTGACCGACGAACGCCACCGGGGTGGTCTGGAGCGCCAGCGAGCGGGCGGCGGCATCGGCGTCGAGGAGATAGTGGAATTGCTCCGGTTCATGCAGGGTCCCGTGGGCCAGCGTCACCGACTCGTCCTGCCAGGTCAACGGCAGGCCGGCCAGGTACTGCGCGGCGGCCGCGCTGAGGTGGTCGGTCGTCCACGCCAGCGCGGCGCGGGCGTCGTGGTGGAACCACGCGGCGTCGAACCGGCCAGCGACCGCCCAATCGTGATTCCCCGCGACGACGGCGTGGGCCGCGGCCCGGACCTGCTCGACACAGGCAGCCGGCTCTGCCGCGTACCCGACCAGATCCCCCGCGCACAACAGACGATCCACCCGCTCCGACTGGAGGGCCGCCAGCACCGCCTCGAGCGCCGGCCGGTTGCTGTGGACATCAGAGAACACTCCGTACCGCACGACCGCTCAGGGGCTCATCAGAACCGGGTTTGGAAATCGTGGAACTCGCGGGTGGCCTCTTCCCGCGTCGTCTGGACGCGCTCGATGTAACGCGCCATCGGCCCGGTCCGGACGGCCTCCAAGAACTTGCTCAGCCGGCCCTCGGGCCCCTCGCACACCGCTTCGACCCGGCCGTCGGGCAGGTTGCGGACCCAGCCGGTGAGCTTCAATCCCAGCGCGGCGGCCTCCGCCGTGTAGCGGAAGCCGACCCCCTGCACTCGTCCGGACCAGAACACGTGGAGCCGTTGGCGTGCGGTCTTGGCGGCCATCGCTCCCACTATAACACCGGTTCAGAAATCAGTCAGAGTCTTCGGCGGAAGGGCGGCCCGCAGGGCGTTGCCTACCGCCAGCAGGTCAATCACTTCCTGCGCGACGGCGCCGGCCACCGGCGTCAGGCCGCCGGCGGCCGCCAGCAGGATGCCGCCGAAACTCAGCGCCATCCCGCCGACGGCGCTCTGGAGCGCGATGGCCCGCATCCGGCGGCTGATGTGCATCAGCTCGTCCACCTTCCGGAGCGAAGTGTCCAAAATCACGGCGCCGGCGGCCGCGCTGGTGATGTCGCTGTGCTGTCCCACCGCCACGCCGACGGTCGCCGCCATCAGCGCGGGGGCGTCGTTGATGCCGTCCCCGACGAAGAGGGTGCGGGCCTTCGCCGCCTCGCGCCGGACGATCGCCAGCTTTTGCTCGGGGCTCTGCTCGGCGTAGACCTCGCGGAGGCCGAACCGCTCGGCCAGGTACCGGACTTCCGATTCGCGGTCGCCGGACACGACGAGGATCCGGTGCAGGTGGTGGCGAGGCGCCAGATGCTGGATGAACGAGGAGCCCTCGGCGCGCGGCTCATCGCGGAACCGGCAGGTGGCCGCGTAGGCGCCGTCCACGACGAGGACGCACTCCAGCCCGCCGGCGGGCGGCGGCAGCGGGCTGGGCCCCCGGAGGCCCGCCTCGAACTGGCGGCGGCCAGTGATCTGGACAGTCCGCCCCGCCACGACGCCGCGCAACCCCTCGCCCGGCGTCTCCTGCAGCTGGGCCACCTCGTGCAGTGCCAGACGCTCCGACTGCGCCGCCGCCAGCACCGCCTGCGCCAGGGGGTGTCGGGAGTACCGCTCGAGACTGGCCGCCAACCCCAGCAGATCGTCACGCGAGACGCCGGGCGCGCACAGGACCTCGGCAAGCGCCGGGGTGCCATAGGTCAGCGTGCCGGTCTTGTCGAAGATCACCGTGTCGCATCGGTCAATCTGCTCCAGCACGGTGGGGCGCGTGATGATAATCCCCTGGCGAGCTGCCAGCGAGATGGCGCCGATGATCGCCACGGGGATGGCGATCAACAACGGGCACGGTGTGGCGACGACCAGGACCGCAAGGAACCGCCGGGGGCTGCCGCTGATCCACCACGCCAGCAGGGCGGCGACCAGCGCCACCGGCGCGTACCAGGCGCCGAGCTGGTCCCCCAGACGCCGGAGCGCCGGCCGCTCCCGCTCCGCGGTCCGCATCACCTCGGTGATCCGGGCGTAGCGGGAGTCCACCGCCCGCTGGGTGGCGGTGATCGTCAGCACCGCCTCGCCGTTGATGGCGCCGGAGAAGACCGATGAGCCGGGGGCTTTCGAGATCCGGAACGGCTCGCCGGTGAGGTACGACTCGTCCATGACCCCGTGCCCCTCGACGACGACGCCGTCCACCGGGCAGTATTCGTGCGGGAAGATGACGATGGCGTCGCCGACGGCGACCTCGTCCAGCGCGACGTCGGCGATCTCGACGCCGCGCTTGCGGTGGGCGAGGGACGGCATGCGCTTGGCCAGGGCCCGCAACACGGAGGAGGCGTTGCGGACGGCGTACTGCTCCAGGACCACGCCGCCCGAGAGCATGAGGACGATGATCGTGCCGGCCAGATACTCGCCGAGCCAGACGGCGGCCACCATCGAGAGGCCGGCCACGATGTCGGAACCGATGTCGCGCCGGAGGAGCTTCCGGACGAGGTCAGCGAGGAGCGGGAGGCCGCCGGCGACCAGGGCCAGGACCAGCGGGGCCTGCGCCAGCGTCGGCGCGGCATGCAACAGGTAACGCAACAGCAGGTGCGCCAGGAGGGCGGCAACGGCGCACCCGGCGATCACCACATGCCGCCGGCCGACGGACGATGGTTCTGACGCTCGCACAGCGGTTATTTTACTCGTGTTGGCCCGTAATGGCTAGTAGATGGCGGCTATCCGACTTTTGTCTGATTGACACTTCTGTAGGCGTCGGTTAAACATACCTCTAACCTACATAAGGGGGGTCTCTGTGATAATCCGTCGTCTTCGACCAGTGGGGCTGGGCATCGTCGTGGTGGCAGTCGCCATCCTGGGAGGTGCGGAGTTCGGGGCGGCTGATGACGCCTCGCCGGTCGCCACAACACCGACGGGCATCTCGTCGGTTCGGCAAGAGGCCATCGCGACCTCCCAGGAACAAACGCTCGATGCCATCAAGCGCCGGGCCTTGGAGATTTTGCAAGAACGCCGCCAGACCAAACTGCAGTTTTACGGGGAGGTTTCTCAGGGAGTCGGGTACGAGAAGAATCCCCTGTACGGCTCGGCGCGGAAGGGCGATTGGTTCTTTGAGGACGGGCTCTTCCTCTGGTGGTCCAGGAAACTGACCCCGACGATCACGTGGCAGGGAAGCTACGTGGGCGACTACCTCGGCTACCCCAAGCTGACGGATGCGAACCTCACGCTGTCCACGGTGACGCCGGTCAAACTGCTGTGGCAACCCACCCCGATGTGGCGCGTGGATGGCGGGGCGGACTTAGGGTATCTCTGGTTTCCCAATGAGGGGTCTGCGGGATTCCGGGAGTTCAAGCCGACCATCGGCGTGCGACAAAACTTGTGGGGGCATTGGTTTCATGCCGTCCGGTTCGATTCTTCGCTTCGTCGGTACATTGCGGCCCACGCCCGGGACGACGCGGGAAACTCCAAGCCGGCGCACCGGCGCGACGTCCGCCCTCGGATCCGTTACGAAGTGGGGACCACGTGGCGGGATACATTCCTCAAGGTGCGTCACGAGTGGTACTGGAACAACTCGAACGATCAGCAGCAGGACTTTTATGATGCGCGGGACTACAAGGTGACGGCCCTAGTCAGTCGGCCGATTACGCAACGATTCTCCATCGAGGCGAGCTACTCCTACGAGCTCAAGAACTATCTTCATCGGGCCGTCTCGCAGGTCAGCCCCGATCGGGCCCGGCACGATGACGTTGACACCTGGACGCTGACCGGTCTGTACGAGCTCAACCCCACGTGGAGCGTGAGTCCCAGCTTCACCCACACCCGCAACAACTCCAATGAGCCGACAGGTGAGTACGTTGACTGGTCCACGGAACTCACCCTGACGGCACATTTCTAGACCGCTCGCGGCCACTTTGCCCGATCCCAAGGACGCCGTCATTTTTTCTTGGCGGGAGTCTTGGGGAGGGGGCTGGTCTTTCGGTTGGCGGCGGTATCCTGCTTGACAGCCGTCTTGACCTCGACCGCCGCCGTTTTCGCCGCCGTCTTGGCTTCGACCGCCGCGGACTTCGCCTCGATGGCTGCGGATTTGGCCTCGACAGAGGCTGATTTCGCCGCGGACTTCGCCTCGATGGCTGCGGATTTGGCCTCCACTGCCGCTGATTTGGCCTCGACCGCGGTGGACTTGGCTTCCACTGCCGCGGACTTCGCCTCGACGGCTGCGGATTTGGCTTCCACTGCCGACGACTTCACCTCGACCGCGGTCGATTTGGCCTCGCTGGCCGTGGCCTTGGCTTCCCCGGCCGGCTTTTCGACCTGAGGGCGGAGCCCCTCAACCACCCGCTTCTCTTGTACCTCCCGCCTCGTCTCATTAAGCAGCCTAGGGCTTCTATCGAGCTGATCGGCGAGCGCCCTGGCGCGAGTCTCGATGGAATCTCGGTCAACGGCCCAGCTGGTCGTCGCCGCAAACCCCACCACGCCGAAGCTGATGATGACTGCGCACGCGTATCGTTTCACGACACAACACCTCCTCTGAAACACTGGGAGGAGAAATATTCTCCCCCCTCACTATGAAGACTACCCCAAGGGGCTCGTAATAGCTATCCGACTTTAGTCGTACCCCTCGGTCGGGCCTTCCGCAGCCCTCTCAGACCGGGAAGATGAACGAGAAAAGCTCGCTTCGGCTTGAGACACCCGCTTTCTCAAAGATTCGGGTGATGTGTTGTTTCACGGTTTTTTCTGAAATCCGCACTATGTCAGCGATGTCTTTGTTGCCCAGCCCTTTCAGCAGGAGGCGAGCGATCTCGGCTTCTCGTTCGGAGAGGGCCAGCGCCGTCAGCCCACGATCAACCCGATCGTGTAGCGCCTGCGGGGAGTCCGTCACCTTGCGAATCACCTTCATGAGCGAGGCGAACGTGAACGGCTTCTCCAGAAGATAGTTGGCCCCCGAGTTGAGGGCATCGCGCGCATACTCAAGGCTATTAAACCCGGTGATTAGGATTGAGGGGGTAAACACGCCTTTCTGTCGCAGCTGCTCCAACAGCTTGACGCCATTGCACCCCGGGAGCCGGATGTCCACCAACAGGAGATCGTACTGACCAGGGACGATCCCCTTCTTCAACAGTTCCTCGCCCGTCGTAAACGTGTCGCAGTGGATATGCTCGGCCTCAAGCTTTCGCTGAAAGATGGTACGGGTATCGGCATCGTCTTCAACATACGCGATGTTCATGCGGCACGTCCTGGGATGGTCAGGATCGCGGTCGCATGTCCGTGATCATTCGCGAGCGAGAACGACCCTGCCACCAGCTCGAGCGTCCTTCTCGCAATCACCAGGCCCAATCCCAGCCCTTGCTGGCTCTCGACGGGCGCGCTCCCCTGCAGCGCGAGGACGGCTCCCGGATAGGTCCCCGCATTGCGAATCTCGATCTCGACATGATCACGGACATGCGCCCGCTGGAGTTGGAGGCGGGTTTTCGGAACGATGAAGTCCGTAAACCATGGGGACAGCAACACCGGCGCCCGCAAATCAATGTCGTCGTCCAACAACGTCCATCGGCGCAGATGATCCGTGATGCCTCGCAGTCGGTCCAGATTGGTCTGAAGGATCGCGGCGTCTTCCGGGGGGAATGGCGGCTGCCGGTTCTCGAGGACGGCCACGATATTATGGATGGGGTTCCGGATTTCATGGAGGAGGTGAGCGCTCAACGTCTGAGTGATCAGGTGCCGCCGCAGCTTCGCGCTCTCGGCCGACAAGACCCGATTCATGTTTTCCTGCCAGCGCGCGTGGTTGAGAAGCAACCCCACCAAAACCCCTGCGACGCCCGGCAGAATGACGGATACCACGGTGTCGATCAACAACCACGGATGGGGGTGGCGCACCACGGCTGGATTCCGCAGCATCTCAAAATCCAGGCTTTGAGACACCGCACCATAGGTCAAGCCGATGAACGCCCCGATGACCGGGGCGTTCCAGCGGCTCGCGGCCATTGATCCCTTGTTGGCGTGGAATCTCACGTGTCGCTCGCGATGGCGGTGAGACCCTGCAATGACATTACTCGGGGCGGCAGGATTTGAACCTGCGACCTCTTGGTCCCGAACCAAGCGCTCTACCAAGCTGAGCCACGCCCCGAATGAGTTCCAATGCTCTGTTCAGCAATTCATGTCCCGGAATCCACACCAGTGGATGCCCCGGATGGGATTCTCCCCCTGAGGCCTTTCCGCTTTCGAGGCGCAGGGTCTCCAAATTTCGACGCCTGCTCTGGCGATGAACGGCCTGGCCCCCTCAACTCGGCGGCGGCATGCCGACGCGTCTCGGCCACGACACGGCCCCGGTAGGGCCCGATGACGTCGGGCGGCCACGCCTGCAGCTCGACGAGGGCGTTGGCCATCGCCAACTGCGTGTAGAGGTTGGGCTCTCGATGGATGGCGCGGCCCAACTCTTCCGCCACCAGCGGATTGTGAAGCCCTCCCAGCGCCTGGGCCGCTGAGGCCCGCGTCGCCGCCGACCACGACCGGAGGTAGCGCACCGCGATGGGCACCGCCTCCGGCGTGCCGAACTCCCGCAGAGCCCGCACGGCCGTGTCCCGCACCCTGGGGTTCGCGTCGCGCAGCGCGCGGGCCAGTGCCGAGCTCGCCGCCGGCGGCTTCAACACCAATAAACTGTCGGCCGCCCGGTGACGGACTTCCGGATCCGGGTCCCGCAGGGTCCGGCTGAGCGCCGGCTCCACCGTCGGATCGCCGAGCCGGCCGAGCACGCGCGCCGCCGACCGGCGGACGACCACGTCGCCGTCCCGCAACCGCCCCACCACCGCCAGCACCGCGGCGCGATCCCCGACCGCCCCCAACGCATCCACCGCGGCGGCCCGGACCAGCGCGTCCCGGTCGAGGAGCGTGGCCTGCAGCGCCGACGATGCCTCCGGCGCGCGCAAGGCCTCCAGCTCCGCCGCCGCCTGCCACCGCACCGACGGGTCCGGGTCCTCCCGCAACGCGGCGATCAATCCCGGAACCGCTTCTCCGCCGGCCAACACCCGCAGCGCCTGCAGCGCCGACGCCCGGACATCAGCGTTGGGGTCGTGGGCTGCCGCCTGCAGCGCTTCGACCCCCGCCGTCACGCGATGCCGCATCATCAACACGCAGGCCTCACAGCGGTGGGCGGGATCGGCGGCCCCCCGCAGCCGGACCATGAGCTCCTGCACGTCGGGTGGCGGCTCGAAGGCCACCCGCTCCGCCGGGGTCTCCGGCTGCAGCGCGTACGCGAACCGGTGCTGATCGTCAAACGTAACGGGCAGCAGCAGCTCCGTGAAGAAATCCAACGGGATCCACTGGTGCCACGGCGCCTGGACCCACTCCCGCGCACGGATCTCCCGGAACCCCGACTTCGAGAGGACGATCGCGTACGGGCCGTGCGTGATAAACTCGTAGGTCAGCGGCGTCACGCCCTTGACCACGTGCCCGTTGATCTGGACCGACGCCCCGGGCGGATTCGACTCGATCAGGAGGGCGCGCTTCACGCACCCCGCGGCACTGACCACCACGCCCAGCAGCAGCAGGCCCCCCCAGCCGTTACCGCGCACGGGACGTCTCCGGCCACGCCCACAATCCTCGGCGGGCGGCCCGGGCCTCCCGCTGCAGCGCCAGGAATTGATCCTGGTATTTCACGTTGGGCGGGATCGTGAGAATGTGCGCGTACCCCTGCCGCATGAGCTCGGCGTTCACGAACGTTCCGTCCTCCAGGAACACGTAGGCCAGCGTCCGCCCGTAGCGATCCCTCGGCTCCACGTCAAACTCCAGCCGGACGCGGTGCCCCTCCACCAACTGCCGGTTGAAGATCCACGCCTCGCGCGCGTACGCCTGCACCGGCTTCCGGGGATGGTGCAGCTCCGGCGTGTCCACGCCGACATACCGCACCCGCTCCCCGCCGGCGAGGACGACCGTATCGCCGTCCACCGCCCGGACGATGACCGCCGTGCGGCTGCGCCCCGGGCTGTCGGCGGGCGCCACGAGCCGCGCCCCAACGACCACCACCAACGGGAGGGCCCACACGAGGCGGCGGACGAGGGGATTCGAGGATCGAGGTAGTCTAACATCCCTCATCGAACAGCGTCAATTGCGTACCGGGCGATCGGGTCCACCTCGAGATTCACGGGGTCGCCGGGACGGCGGGACCCCAGCGTGGTGACCGCCGCGGTGTGCGGAATCAGGAACACGGTGAACCCTCCGCGCGTCAGCCGGGGGCCGATCGTGAGACTCACCCCGTCCACGGCGACCGACCCCTTCGGCGCCAGATACCGCCGGACGGCGGGCGGCGCGGTGATCGTCAGCGTGAGGCCGGCGGGCGTCGGCTGACGGTGCGCGACGCGCCCCACCCCGTCCACGTGGCCCAACACCCAATGCCCGCCGACGGTGTCGCCAACCCGCAGGGCCGGCTCGACGTTCACGCGGTCGCCGGGGCGGCGGCGCCCGAGCGTCGTCACGCGCAGCGTCTCCGCCAGCAGGTCGAAGGTGAACCGCGCCCCGGCTCGCCGGGTGACGGTCAAACAGACGCCGTCCACCGCGACGCTGTCGCCCCGCCGAGCGCGCAATCCCGGCACCCGCAGGACGAGGCGTGGCGCCGGTTGTTGACGGACCGCCTCAACCACGCCGCGCTGGCGGATGATGCCGGTAAACATGTTATGCTGGGATCCTTCCTTCGACGACGAGATCGTCGCCGAGCCGCGACCACGCCGTCACTTGCACCGGGACCGCCTGGCGCAGCGTACGGATGCCTGCCCCGCCGACCGGCGTCGGCGCAGCGCGCCCACCCACCAAGGTCGGCGCGATGATCGCGATCCACCGGTCCACGAGCCGGTCCCGCAGCGCGGCGGCAATCAGCTCGCCGCCCCCTTCCAGTAACAGATGGGCGATCTCTCGATGGGCCAACGACCGCAGCAACGCCCGAAGATCCACATGGCCGGCCCGACTCGGCAGGACGAGGACTTCCGCGCCGCGGGCCTCGAGCGCCCGGCGCCGCGCCGACGAGGCCCGCGCGGTCGTCGCGATCAGCACCGGCCCGCCGCCGGCCAACAACCGCGCCGTGGGCGGCGTCCGCAGCATCGAATCCACCACCACCTTGAGCGGCGGCCGCACGACCGCGCGGCCTCGCACCGTCAGCCGGGGATCATCGGCCAACACGGTGCGGATGCCGACGGCGATGGCATCCACCGAGCCGCGCAGGGCGTGGACGTACCGCCGCGCGGCGGGGCCGCTGATCCACCGTGACTGTCCCGTCACCGTCGCGATCTTCCCGTCCAACGATTGGGCGACTTTCACCGTCACAAACGGGCGGCGGCGGCGGCGCCAGGTGAGGTACACGTCGTTGAGTCGTTCGGCCTCGGCGCGGAGCACCCCGACGTGCGTCGCCACACCCGCCGCCCGCAGCGCGCGCAGCCCCCGCCCCCGCATCCGCGGGTTCGGGTCCTCCATCGCCGCGACGACGCGGCGGACGCCGGCGGCCGTGATCGCCGGCACGCACGGCGGCGTGCGGCCGATGTGCCGGCACGGCTCCAGCGTCACGCAGAGGGTTGCCCCATGGGCGCGCTGGCCCGCCGCCTGCAGGGCCAGGACTTCCGCGTGGGGCTGCCCGGCGCGCCGGTGATAGCCGGTGCCGACGATGCGCCCGCCACGGACGACGACCGCGCCGACCATCGGGTTCGGCCGCGTCTGCCCGCGCGCCCGAGCTGCCAGCCCCAGCGCCACGCGCATGAATCGCTCGTCGGCGCTCATGCCGCGCGCGGCCGCGCCGCCTTGAGCCGCTCCACGTCGGTGTACGGGACCGTCACCGAACCGATGGCCGGCCCCTTGGTCTTCCACGTCCCGTGGGCGTCGGAGCCGCCGGTGACGAGCAGGCCGTGGGCGTCGGCATACTGCCGGTACCGCTCGGCGGTGGCGGCGGAATGGTCCGGATGATACGCCTCGATCCCCTGAATCCCGGCGGCAATCAACTCCGGCAGCCAGACGTCCGGCACGAAGCGGGCCGGGTGCGCCAGCGCTGAGACGCCGCCGGCGTCCCGGATGAGCGCCGCCGCCATCGCCGGCGTCATCGTCGCCCCCTTTACGAAACATGGCGCGTGGTCGCCGAGGAACCGCTCGAACGCCTCTTCCGGCGTCTTGACGTAGCCCCGCCGCACGAGGGCCTGCGCCAGGTGCGGGCGGCCGGCCGCGCCGTGCAAGCTCAATTGCAGGACTTCTTCCAGCGTCATGGAGACATCAAACGCCTTGAGGCGCTCGATCATCTGCGCCAAGCGGGTCTTGCGCGCTGTGCGGAACTTGGCCAGCCGCTCCTGGATCGCCGGCGAGGCGGGATCCACGAACAACCCGAGGATATGCAGCTCGACGCTGCGGAACGCGACGGTCAGCTCGACCCCCGCGATCACTTCGAGGCGGCCGCGGGCCTCGGCGACGGCCGGCGCCACCCCATCCACGCAGTCGTGGTCGGTCACGGCGATCGCCGCCAGCTTCGCGGCCACCGCCTGCGCCACGAGCTCGGCCGGCGAGGAGGTCCCATCGGAGAAGGTGGTGTGCGAGTGGAGGTCAGCTCGCGGGGACATCAGTTTTGCGGATCGAATCGAGGATGCCGTTGACGAACTTGCCCGACTCCGGCGCGCCGTAGCGCTTGGCCAGCTCAACCGCCTCGTTGATGACGACCGTCGGCGGGACGTCGTGGTCCACAATGAGCTCGTAGGCCCCCAGCCGGAGGATGTTCCGGTCAATCACCGCCATGCGGCCCAGCCGCCAGTTGACCGCGTGGCGGGTGATGGCAGCATCGAGCGCCTCGCGATGGGCGATCGTCCCGCGGACGAGGGCATCCACGTACGGCTGGTTGGCCTTGGCCACGCGGTGGTGGCGCAGGTACGACGCCAACCCCGCCTCGAGCGGGTCGCCGGCGACGTCCAGCTGGTAGAGGATCCTCAGCGCGTGTTCGCGCGCCTTGCTACGTGGGCGCATGGAGCCCTCGACATGATCTCGGCCATCTCTGCGGCGACCTCAGCGGCCTCGGTCCCCAGATTCCACCGGCCGCCGGCGCGGGCCACCGCGTCGGCCCGCCGCGTCGCCAGAATGACGCCGAACCCGACCGGCACGCCGGTCGTCCGCGCCGCCTCGGCGACGCCGCGCGCCACCTCCCGGCAGATGGCGTCGTAGTGGTGCGTCTCGCCGCGGATGACGCAGCCGAGCGCCACGAGCGCGGCGTAGCGGCCGCCGGCCGCCAGCCGCTGGACGACGACGGGGAGCTCGAACGCCCCCGGGACCCAGACGGTGTCCATCTGCGCCGGGGCGACGCCGCGGTGCCGCAGGGCCTGGACGGCGCCGGCGTGCAGGCGCCGCGTCAGGTCCTCGTTGAAACGGCTGACGACGAGGGCGTAGCGCGGACGGGCAGTCATGGCAAGCGTCAGTCGCCGGACTGTTCGAGGAGGAGATGGCCGAGCTTGTCGCGCTTGGCCTTGAGGTACCGGACGTTCGCCGGCGTCGGCGGGATCTCCAGCGGCACCCGGTCCACGAGCGTCAGGCCGAACCCCTCGAGCCCGACCACCTTGCGGGGATTGTTGGTCATCAGGCGGATCTGGCTCAGCCCCAAATCCACGAGGATCTGCGCCCCGATGCCATAGTCGCGCAGGTCGGGGTCGAAGCCGAGTGCCCGGTTGGCCTCGACGGTGTCCATCCCCTGGTCCTGCAGGGCGTACGCCTTGAGCTTGTTGGCCAGACCGATCCCCCGCCCTTCCTGCCGGAGGTACAGGATGACCCCTTTCTGAGCGGCGGCCACCAACTCCAGCGCCTTGTCGAGCTGCGGCCCGCAGTCGCACCGCTGCGACCCGAACACGTCGCCGGTCAGGCACTGCGAGTGGACGCGGACGAGGACCGGCGGCTCGTGGATATTCCCGAGGGTCAGGGCCGCGTGCTGCTGGCCGTCAATCAGCGACTCGAAGAGGATGAGCCGGAACTCGCCGTAGGCCGTCGGCAGGGTCGTCTCGACGACGCGGCGGACCGTCTTCTCCGCCTGGAGGCGGTACTTGATGAGGTCGGCAATCGTGCAGATCTTGAGCCCGTGCGTCCGGGCGAACTCCAGGAGCTGCGGCGTGCGGGCCATCGTGCCGTCGGGGTTCATGATCTCGCAGATGACCCCGGCCGGGTAGCAACCGGCCAGCCGGGCGAGGTCCACCGCCGCCTCGGTGTGGCCGGCGCGGACCAGGACGCCGCCGGAGCGGGCACGGAGCGGGAAGAGGTGCCCCGGGCGCACGAGGTCGCCGGGCCGCGTGGTCGGGTCCATCAGCATCTGGATCGTCCGCGCCCGGTCGGGCGCCGAGATCCCCGTCGTGATCCCCTCGCGGGCGTCCACC
>Ga0209515_10004673_pt1 | contig 18337 bp, 19 predicted proteins | sample Subgroupgradi54m_FD_187454 | JGI IMG/M metagenome (GOLD analysis project Ga0209515, IMG submission 187454) | Subsurface groundwater microbial communities from S. Glens Falls, New York, USA - GMW60B uncontaminated upgradient, 5.4 m (SPAdes)... ...
CGATCGGCACCGAAAGCCAGAGCACGAAGTCGTGGCCGACATCAAGTTGGCTCCCCGGGCAGGACTCGAACCTGCGACATGCTGATTACAGGGTGCCCCTGCGTTTCCGCAAGGCCTGGACTATCTCTTCACCATAGCCAGCTTGCGCCGACAGTAGGTGGCGGGCGCTTAGTCTCTGCACCTTCCCCCGCTGATTTGCTTCGCCGTGCGAAGCAAATCAAAGCCGCGAGGGCTTGGCTCAGGATTACCATACCCCTAACGGGGGGTTAGGCTTCCCTGAATTCACCCGCTGTTTCAATCCGCCTTTCAGCGGAAAGCTGCCATGAATCAATCCCTCGCTTCGCCTCACTAACGCTCGGCTCGCTCGGGATCAATTCGGCCATGCAACTTACGTTCGCTTCGCTCCGTAAGTCGCGGCCTCATTGACAGTCAGCCGCTCTACCGACTGAGCTACCGGGGAATCAAAGAGCAGTGACCATAAATTGTATCACAGTTCCCGACGCCCCTCTAAGGCTCGGGCGAGGGTCGCTTGGTCGGCGTATTCGAGGTGGCTGCCCACCGGGATGCCGGAGGCCAGCCGCGTGATTTTCAGCCCGTTGTGCGAGCGCAGGAGCTTGGCCAGGTAGGCTGCGGTCGTTTCGCCGTCGCGGTCGGCGTCGGTGGCGATGACGACTTCCTGCACGGCCCCGTCGGAGAGCCGGCGCAGCAGCTCATCGATCTTCAACAGCTCCGGCCCAATTCCTTCCAGCGGCGCAATCGCGCCCAGGAGCACGTGGTAGAGCCCGTGAAACACCCCGGTCTTCTCCACCGCCAGCACGTCCTTCGATTCCTCCACGATGCACAAGAGGGATGGATCGCGGGCGGGGTCCTGACAGACCGGGCAGCGCGCCGATTCGCTCAGGTTGAAGCACACCTCGCAGAAGCGCAGGCGCTCCTTGACGTCGGTGATGGCTTGGGCGAGCTGCCGCGCGTCCTCTTTGGGGATGCGCAGCAGATAGAAGGCGATCCGCTCCGCCGAACGGGGCCCGATCCCCGGGAGTTTTTCCAGTAACTCCAATAACCGCACGAGGGGCCGCGCGTACGTCGCCATTAGGATGGGGCGGCGGGAGGATTGACGAGTGTCGCGTTAAACAGCTTCACGATATCCTGCACGATAGGCGGTACCTCGCGCTCATCAGGGGAGGGTCGGCTTGGTTCACTTGGAGACGCCGATGGCTGCGCGGCTGTGTGGAGCGAGGTGTCGGCCTGGTCGGGCGGCAAGGTCGCGTAGTGAACGTGAACGGGCCCTCCGAAGACCTCCTGCAACACCGCTTCGATCAGCCGCAGGTGCTCGATACTCGTCAGGACTTCTTGATGGAGCGCGAAACCGGGAATCCCCACTTCAAGCCGGTCTCCCGCCACGCTCAGCGGACGCGTGTCGGCCAGGTAGGCCGCCAGCGACATCTTGCGCTGACCGAGACGCTCCAGCACCGTCGGCCACTGGGTGGCCACGTGCTCAATCGCCAAACTCCCCTCCTCGCTCGGTTGCGCGAGGGATGCCTCGGCGGATCGTCGGCTGAAGGAGGGTTGCGCGGGTGTGGCGACTGACACCGGTGTGGGCGAGGATGACAAGAGTTGTGGGCTCGCTGGTGAAAGACTCGCCAGACGCTCCAGGCGTTGAATCATCTGCTCAAGCGACGTCCAGGACTCGCGCGTGGCCAGCTTGATCAACACCAATTCCACCACCGCCTGGGCGAAGGGGCTGCGCCGCGCCAGTTCATAGGCCCCGGTCAAGAGTTGCACCATCACCAGCCATTCCTCGGCCGTCGCGTGCCGGGCCTGTTCCGCCAAGCGCGCCGCGTGTTCCTCAGGCACATCGAGCAATTGCTCCAGGAGCGCTTTCTGCGACGGTGAGTCCGACGTCGCGCGCAAGATGAGGAGGTTGCGCAGGTGCAGCAACAAGCTCACCAGGACCTGCGTGACCTCTTTGCCCGCCTCGAGCTGCTGGCTGAAACAGCGCAAGGCCGCAGAGGCATCGCGTTCCAGGATCGCCTGGGCCCAGACGATGAGCGCCTCCTGCTCGACCGCCCCCAGGAGCCGGCTGATGTCCTGCTCGCTGATCGTGCCCTCGCAGAAACTGACCGCCTGCTCCAGGAGCACCTCCGCATCGCGCAAGCTGCCATCAGCCGAGCGCGCGATGGCGTAGAGCGCGGCCTCGTCGGCACGGATCCGCTCGGCCTTGCTGATCTGCTGCAGGGTGGAGACGATGGTCTTGGCGTCCAGGCGGCGGAAGTCAAAACGCTGGCAGCGGGAGAGGATCGTCGCCGGGAGTTTCTGCGGCGCCGTTGTCGCGAAGATGAACTTCACGTGCGCGGGAGGCTCCTCCAGGGTCTTGAGCAGCGCGTTGAAGGCCTCCGTGGTGAGCATGTGGACTTCATCGATGATGTAGATTCGGTACGCTCCGTGCGTCGGGGCGAACTTGACCATCTCACGGAGCGCGCGCACCTCGTCGATGCCGCGGTTGGAGGCCCCGTCGACTTCGACCACGTCGAGGCTGTTGCTCTGGCTGATGGCCGTGCAGCTGGGACATTCCTGGCAGGGCTTGACGCTGGGTCCCTTGGCGCAGTTGAGGGATTTGGCGAGGATCCGCGCGGCGGAGGTCTTGCCCACCCCCCGCTGGCCGGCAAACAGATACGCCTGCCCGATCCGCTTGGATTCGATGGCGCGGCTGAGGGTGGTCGTGACGTGCGACTGGCCGATAAGGTCGGCAAACATCTGGGGCCGGTATTTGCGGGCCAAGGGAAGGTACGCCATCAACGTATGAAGCGGGTTACACCGAACCTTCTTCGAACCATCTGAAGAGCCGCCGGTCTTGCTTATCGCGAAAGGTGCCACAGGTGATAAAGATCAGATCCACGATGACCCAGATGCCACAAAACCCTCCGAGGGTCAGCGGCATCAAGAGGCCTGTCCCGATTTTCCCAACATAAAATCGATGGGCTCCGAGCCAGCCCAGGAAGAAGCATAACAGCAACGCCACCAAACGTGATCTTGGCGAGAAGGATTCCGGCATCATGAACCTGAGTATCGAACCCGGAGAGGCTGGGATTTGAACCCAGGGAGGGGCTTTTGGCCCCTCAGCGCATTAGCAGTGCGCTCCATTCGACCGCTCTGGCACCTCTCCATCAATCATCTCTCTGCATTACAGCCGAGTCATGACGGCCGATTTGCGAAGGAGTGCGGCGCACTCGGAGGCCAGCACGCCTTTGGTAACGGTCAGCTTGCGGTTGAGCCGTTCGTTGCCTGGCAGATCCGTCACGGAGCCGCAGGCACCCTGCTTGACATCGTCCGTCCCGAACACCAACCGCGTGACGCCGGCTAGCAGCATGGCGCCGACGCACATGCAGCAGGGCTCCTGCGTCACGTAGACCGTCGCGCCCGTCAACTGCTCCGATTGGAACGCGTTGGCCGCCTGGGTGATCGCGATGATCCCCGCGTGCGCGGTGGGGTCTTTGAGGGTCTTGATCTGATGGTGCGCCCGTCCCAGCAGGCGTCTCCGATGGACGATGACTGCGCCGATGGGCTTTTCCCGAACGGCCAATGCCCGCTCGGCCTCTTTGATGGCCTCGCGCATGTACGGTTCATCGAATTTCGACGCCATGGGAATTGGTGCGCCCAAGTGGGATCGAACCACTAACCTTCGGCTCCGCAGGCCGACGCTCTGTCCAATTGAGCTATGGGCGCGAACTCTATCGTCGACAATAAATTACGTTAGGTACACTTCTTTAGCCCCATAGAGCGTTGGCCTACGTAGCCGATGCTCTACCAGCCTGGGTTCCGCCATTCCCAGACAGAAAATCATCGATGACAAGAACTTCTACCTGTCTAAAGCGCTTTAGCCGGTGGTCGTTGGTTACGTACACGTCCGCCCCTCGGTGAACAGCGGTTGCTAACTGTACTGCGTCGGGCGTCCCAAAACCGTACCGTGCTCGTATTGAAGCTCCTTCCTCTGCGATTACCTGATCCAGCGGAAACAAAGTGAAGTTGTCAGCTTGAAGCAGCACATCCCGATAGGATCGTGCCAAATCTGGCCGGTTCTCTCTGATTGGGTGAACCATTACCTCTAGCAACGTTACGTAGGAAGAAATACCTGAGAGCTGCCCTCCATTAATCATCTCGAAGATGGGTCGGACAATTGGTACATAAGTTGGGTTCTGTAGGATGAAATAGATAACCGCTTGGGTATCTAGATGAACCCTTCGTTTCCCTAGGAGCTTATCAGCGAGTGTTCCATTCATCCCTGAGACCACGAATGTACTCTGCTGGGTCTACGCTTTGCCAGATTTCTCTACCCAGACCCTCAAGGCGCATAATGCTACGTTGCGCTTCGCCGGTCTGAGTTACTGCTCGTGCAGATTCGTGCATTTCAAGAACAGCTTCAAGGAGCCTCTTGACCTCTAACACCACATCTTCAGAAATCACATAGGGGTAAGGGGCTTCCAACTCCCGCGCCATAAGCAGAGTCATTCGTTGTCCTCCGGCTCAAATACCTCTCTCAAGCGATCAGTAATACTTCCCTCGAAAGCGGTCTCAATGTTTTCATGTGCTATCTTAACGTGCGCGGCCAACTGCTCAACGCTCAATGTCGTATTAGACATCGGGGTTGTGTCATACAAGTCTAGCAAGTACGCGATTTCCTGCTCTTTCTGCGTTGGCGTTGTACCAAATGTAACTAGCACGACATGGTCCTTCTCCACGAATGGCAATTCAACATGGACCATAAAGGCCCCATGCACATCTCCCATCCCCTTTGGAAGCTGAGGGTAAACGGTAAAGTAGTCTTCCATGTGAATAGCCGGCTGAGGAATCACTACGCGGTTAATATATCTGAGGCCCACCCTGGAAATCGCTTTCGGGTTGGCCAACTCACAATAGATGCTCAGCATCGAATAGATTAGCGGCTCCCACTTCTCAAAATTGGGATAAGGAACTAGCTGATTTACCACCAAGAGATTCTCCGCAACCTGTACAAGACGATCGCCGCTCTCTGTCAAGAACTGCATCCTGGGTTGCTTCTGCCGAACGCCTGCAGCAGTTCCTCCGGCCCCAGCAAATTCCACCTTAGCCTCATATATCTGAAGTTGTCGCTTCCTTGGGAATTGGTCCTTAATTTTGTCATAAAAGCTGCCAAGGACCGTGTCGTCCCAAGTTGACCCGATGAGGAAAAGCTCGCAGAGGGCTTCAACAACTGGTGGCCTTCGGTACTTCCGCCCTCTACTCATTTTCTTCTCCTTCTCCAAGCAACTCTGAAAATATGAGCTTCGATTCTTAGGTACACTCTTCAGTTACAATTCTTCCTCTCACCGTCGAGAAAACAGCGAAATATCCCTGGCTCCGCAGGCCGACGCTCTGTCCAATTGAGCTATGGGCGCGAAAAATCCACGGAGAGGCCGGGATTCGAACCCGGGAGCCACCTTTTGGGCGGCTACGCGCTTTCCAGGCACGTTCTTTCAGCCACTCAGACACCTCTCCATTGTAATCGGTTTTTCGTCGCTGCGCACGCTTTCAGACATCCAACGGAGAGGGTGGGATTCGAACCCACGAGACCCCTTGTGGGGGCCTAATCGCTTTCAAGGCGATCCCCGTCGTCCACTTGGGTACCTCTCCTAGAACCAAGTAGCCTAGCTTCACTTCGAAATCTCTCACAATGTTTACGATTGTGACTTCCAACGAGATGGAAGTATCGAACGACTTCCTCTCCACGATACAGAGATACCTGATAACGTCTCATTCGCGGATGGAAGCCGAAGTGTTTCAGTACGCGTTCGACTGCGGTGAGTAATGGCTGGGAACGATTCGTAAAGGATAGGGCCATGTGACGGTATGTATGTCCATACACACGATGGGTATAGCCATAGATTGATCCGTCCGTATCCATCAATCCGCGCAAACAAGCACGTTGGTAGCCCTGCTTCCGCCAAATCCACTGAGGAAGCCCGACTTGCAACCTTACCTTATCCCCCCTGATGAGCCCTTTGGTCTCGAGGAACTCGACGAGGGCACGGCTAGATGCAGTGACTCTCCCATCACAAGAACCCGGACGAGCTGAAATAGTCGCTGATAAGTTGAAGAGAACTCGGAAGAGCTTCTGCAGATACAACCCATACGGTTCATCGGTCTTTGTATTGAACGAAATGCCTACCTGAAATCGGCTGCTCAAACAGCCGTCTCCCAGCATGATCCCAACAAATTCCGCAAGCATTGCAGATTCTCTGGGGCGCCGGATAGACTGGCGTAATCGAAAACCCAACGCTTTGGCGAGCTCAGGGTTGTCCCGGAACCGCTGACTCGAAATGAGCCCGCCCTTTCGTCGAGTCTCAAGGGTTGCTGGCGGCGCTCCATAAAGTTGAAAATGTCGTTGTCCGCCTAAACGACCCGCCTCTCGGATGTGCCAGAATTCCGGAAGAATCCTCAAGTTCGTCGGTAGAGGGACACCGACATGCTCACAAACTCGCTTCAGCGATTCGTACGTCATACGATGTTTCTCATGACGCCAGTCTCTCATGGTCCGTGGGTGCACCTGGCACATGTTGGCTAATTCGGCCACGCTGTAATGACAACTAAGTGCCTCTTCAAGGATGGCGCGTTGCGTTCCATTTAAGCAATCAATTCGAGACATCACCGCTCATGCACTGGACTAAACGGAGAGGGTGGGATTCGAACCCACGAGGCCCTTTGTGGGGGCCTAATCGCTTTCGAGGCGATCCCCGTCGTCCACTTGGGTACCTCTCCAACTAGACAAACAGCATCCGCAGGACGGTGGAATAGATGAGGCCGGCGCGGCTCATGGCCTCGGCAAACACCCCGGGCACCGAGAACGACGGCACCGCCATCGGCAGGCACAGCGCCACGACCACCGCGCTCACCAGGCCGATGAGGACCAGAGCCAACAGGTAGGCATCCACCGGAAACCGCTTGCGGTTCTGCTGCAGATCATCCGCCGCCATTACCCAATGCAGGCTCAGGCTCGCCCCCACCAGGACCCCGGCAACCGGATCAAGCATGGGCGTGCTCAGCCACCGCTTGACCGCCCACGCCGCCACACAGACCAGGATCGCGTACAACGGCACCAGGTACGGGCTGAGCATCAGCAACGTCGACCCTTGCGCGCCTTCGGCTGAGCCTTTGTCCTTCCCGGTCTTTTCTGATTTCTTCTCGCTGCGCTTCTCGCCTTTTGGCGGCTCCGTGGTCACCTGCCCGCCGAAGAGCCAGACGGAGAGCTTGGACAGCAGCCGATGCTGCGCGCGAAAGAGCCCCTTGGGCTGCACCACGAACAGATGCACTCCGACGTAGCCGACGATACCCAGGAGGACCCAACCCGCAAACGACTTGGAGCCCGCAGCCGCCTCATCAAGCTGCTGCCAGATGCCCGCTGAGACGCCGAGAAACGGCGGGACCAGCAAGAGCCCGATGACGAGCTTAACGAGCCGCCCGATCCACTGCGCTACGGTCGACATGCGTTCTCCCGTCGAGGTACGGACGCAAGGCCTCAGGGATCAGGATGCGTCCGTCCGGTTGTTGATGCGTTTCCAGCAGGCAGATCAGCGTGCGCGCCAGCGCGACGCCGGAACCGTTGAGCGTATGGACGTACGCCGCTTTCTTGGTGTCCTTAGCCCGGTAGCGGATGTTCGCGCGACGGGCCTGGAACTCTTCGAAGTTGCTGCAACTGGAGACCTCCAGGTACTGCCCCAGCCCCGGCGCCCACGCTTCCAGGTCGTAGCACTTGGCTGCCGCAAAACTCAGATCCCCCGTCGCCAGACATACCACCCGATAATGCAGTCCCAGCCGCTTGAGAATCGTCTCGGCGTGTCCGACCAGCCGCTCGTGCTCCTCGTAGGAATTCTGGGGCGTCGTAAATCGCACCAGCTCCACCTTGTCGAACTGATGCACGCGGATGAGCCCGCGCGTGTCCTTGCCATAGGAGCCGGCTTCCCGACGGAAACAGGCGGTGTAGGCCGCGTAGCCCAGCGGCAACTGCGCCTCATCCAGGATCTCATCCCGATGGAGGTTGGTCACCGGCACCTCGGCGGTCGGAACCAGAAACAGGTCATCGTCCTTGAGTCGATACATGTCGTCTTCGAATCTGGGCAACTGCCCGGTCCCGAACATCGACTCGCGATTGACCAGAAACGGCGGGAAGATCTCGGTATAGCCGTGCTCCTTGGTCTGGACGTCCAGCATCCAGTTGATGAGCGCGCGCTCCAGGCGCGCCCCAAGCCCGGTGTAGAGCGGAAAGTGCGAGCCCGTCACCTTGGCCGCGCGGACAAAGTCGATCAGCCCCAGCTCTTCTGCCAGCTCCATATGGGTCTTGGGCTTGAAGGACAACGCCGGCTGTTCCCCGACGACGCGAGCGATCCGGTTCGCCTTGGCATCCCCGACCGGCACCGAGCTGTGCGGAACGTTGGGAAGATACGCGGCCTGTTTCTGAATGGCATCGTTAAGCTCTTTGAGTGCTTGCTCACGCTCTCTGATGTTTTCAGACAAACGTTTCAGCTCCGGTGGCGGAGCAAGCCGCGTCTTCGCGCTGCTCTGCTGCCGGCCAAATGCCTCGGAGCGTTCTTTCAGCAGGTGCCGATCATTTTCAAGTCTTATAAGAAGCTTACGACGTTTGTTCTCCCAGTCGAGGAGCTCATCAAGGTTAAAGGAAGTCCCCCGTTTCTTTAGAGCATCCCGAACAACGTCTGGATTTTCGCGGATCAGTTTCATGTCGAGCATCGTTAGCCTTTGATGACTCCGATCGGCCGCATGCGGGCCACCCGCTTGGCCAGGCCCGCGTGGTGCACCACGCGCACGACGTCATTCACGTCTTTGTAGGCCTTGGGCTGCTCCTCGGCGAGCCCTCTTCTGCCCCGCCCCATGACGATGATGCCCTGGCTCTCCAGCTCTTTCTCGATGGAGCGCCCCTCGGCTTCGCGCACGGCCTGCGCGCGGGACATCATGCGGCCCGCCCCGTGGCAGACCGTCCCGAAGGTCTGCTCCATCGCGCCCATCGCGCCGGCGAGCAAAAAGGAATTACGGCCCATGTCACCGGGGATGATCACCGGTTGGCCGACTCCCTGGTAGTCTGCGGGAATGTCCGGATGGCCGGGAGGAAACGCGCGGGTGGCGCCTTTGCGATGCACCAGGAGCGTGTGCTCCGCGCCGTTGGTGCGGTGGCGCTCGAACTTGGCAATGTTGTGGGCGACATCGTAGACCAGCCACATTCCCAGCTCCTGCCAGTTCTTGCCGAAGACGTTCTCAAACGCCCGGCGCGCCAGGTGCATCAGGCACTGGCGGTTCGCCCAGGCGTAGTTGGCCGCGCAGCGCATCGCGCCCAGGTAGCCCTGCCCCTCCTCGGAGTTGATGGGCACACAGGCCAGTTGCCGGTCCGGCATCTTGAGACCGTACTGCTGCATGGCGCGCTCGACGACGTCCAGGTGATCGTCACAGACCTGGTAGCCAAACCCCCGCGAGCCGGAATGGATCATCATGGTGATCCGGCCCACCGACAACCCGAAGACCTTGGCCGCCTCTTCATCGAAGATGGTGTCCACCACCTGGACCTCGAGGAAATGGTTGCCCGACCCCAGGGTCCCAAGTTGGTCGCTGCCGCGCTGGTAGGCGCGGGTTGAAACCTTGGCCGGTTCCGCCCCGTCGATGGCGCCACGGGACTCGGTGTGCTCCAGGTCCTGCGGCACCCCGTAACCTTTTTCCTCCACGATCCAGCGCGAGCCGTCGGTCATGACCCGGCGCTGCTCCTCGCGGGTGACGCGGATCTCCCCGCTCATCCCGACGCCGCAGGGGATGGTGTTGAACAGCGTCTGGACGAGCAGCCGGAGTTTCGGTTGGACTTGCTCGAGCGTGAGTGAGGTTTTGATCAGCCTGACGCCGCAGTTGATGTCGAATCCAATTCCTCCAGGCGCAACGACGCCGCCGGCGTTGGGATCGGTCGCGGCCACGCCGCCGATGGGAAAGCCGTAGCCCCAGTGGATATCGGGCATCGCCAGCGACGCGCGCACGATGCCGGGCAGATGCGCGACATTGGCGACCTGTTGCAGGGCTTGATCCCTTGAGATGTCCTTGAGGAGGCGCTCATCGGCAAAGATGATCCCCGGCACCCGCATGCCCTGCTCATAGGACGCCGGGATCCGCCAGCGGTAGTCGTCAATTTTTTCCAGCGGACCTTGCCAGGTCTTCGGCCCAGCCATCATGCCAGCCTGCCCGCTCAGCTTGACACCCGAGGGCGCAGATCGCAGAACCAAAAACCCTCGCGATGGACGATCTCCCCTCGTACCACCTCAACGGGTCGCCGGAAAATCGGCCCGTCATACACAAATGTGTGGAACTCGCCGTTTTCTCCGCACGGGTCAGCGCTCGACGGCAGCTCGCTCAACAGCGAGTCGTCAAACTCGCGGCCACAGAACGAGGGGTCAAGCTGCTTCGGGTCGATGCACACGAGGATCGCCCGAAATCCCATCGTGATAAACTCGCGGGCAAGCCGACGCGTATCTTTCAACCATAGTGGAAAGACGCCGCTCATGTTGAGCGTGGCGAGGTTGCGTTCCCGATAGTCACGGATATCCTGCAGGAACAGATCTCCGAAGACCACGCGCGAGACTCCGCGCGCCTGGTAGCGCTTCAGTACGTCGCGCATGGCGGTTTCGTAGATGGCGTTGGAGGCCTGGATGGGAATGCGGACCTGCTCAAGCGGCAGGTTCAACGAGGTGGCCTGCTGTTCCAGGAGCACGCGGCGCACCCCGTGCATGCTGATACGCTCATAGCCCTCGGTGACCGTGGTCAAAAGCGCCTCGACGTTGAGCGCGGGGTCTTGGAGCACCGCCTGGAGGGCCAGAGAGCTGTCCTTGCCCCCGCTCCAGCACATCAACACCGGCTCAGGCATACGGGGTGTCCTCACACGTCGAAGATGATCTCGGCTTCCCACCCATCGGGGGTGCGCGCCACATGGAAGCGATGATAGGTGATACCCTTGACCTCGATGCCCTGTTGATGGCGCGTGGGATCAAAGCGCTCCCCGAGCACGCGGCCCTGCAGGGAGGTATCCGTAACGGAGTTCAGATGATAGTCGCCGGGGAGAAAGCGGTCGGTGGCAAACCAAAACAACACCTCGTTGAGCCAGGTCCGCAATAACCCTTCCGGTGAGGCGGCGCTCAACGCGACCGACCGCGACTCGGTCACAGCAATCGGGCTGTCTTCCACCAGCAGCGTAATCAACCCTTGGGCTGCGCGCACCAGCAATGCTTCAAAGGTCTGCCCATGGACGCGCAGGCCCGTGTCGGCGGTGTGCTCAAAGAATTCGTATCCCGCATTAGACATGAGACTCAGAATTTAAAAGGAAGTCCCCACTGATTCTTAAGCTCATCGGGATTCTCGACACTGTTATATGATGCGACCGGCTTAAACCAGAAAGCGTCGCTATATCTTTCCCTAGCTGCAACATATTGAAGCGATGCCAACTCTACAAATTTGTGCTCGGTCCCTGCGCCATCCTTCCACGTCAACTGCAACTTGATTTTGAAGTGGAGTTTACCCGAAGCGTACAGCTGCTTTGCATTGGGTGGCGCTGAAATAGCCGGGGTAGGTACCCGCCACTCAGCCCCACCTACTAGTCTTGGTATGCCCAATGGCGGGGCATCAATACTTTTAAAATACTCATTGAGGCCAGCTTCTCGTCCAGTGCCGTCAGAAAACAACACATCGAGTACGAGATCATAAGCTACGAGACTGCTGTTATTGAACACCGTCATGGGAATTTCCACCACCTCATCAATTCGTCCTGGCGTCGGACCGACGTGTACCGCATCGCGACCGCATGTAACAGAAAGCCGTGGCACCTCCTGCGGTTGTATTGCTTGTCTGGATGCCAGTGATACATCCTGCTTCTTCACGTAGTGACAGTAGAATGTAGCTACAGCTATCACCGTCCCTACGATACCGGCAATAATTCCTGCTCGCTGCCACCATGTCTGGTGATTGTCAGTCGATGGAAGATGCTGCGCGGAGTCGCGGCCACTCTGTTGGAGTTGTGAGCTGACAATTTGGTCTGCCACAATAACATTCTGATTTTGAATGTTCACGGGTGAGTTTGCGACTTGGTTTTCCTTAACGGGAGTTACGACGCGTGCTTCTGACGAAGCTCTATGTGTCGCCTTCGCCATTTGTCGGGTCCAATAATCCGGAGCCTTCATGACGTCTTCACGAAAAGCGATAAGGACAGCCCGTCTTCTTCCAGTCTGTTCCTGCAAGCCAGCAAATGGATGATTTCTTGAAATATCGATCGCTATATTCCGAAGACGGACTGCCAGATCCTCAGCTCCCATTTCCTTGAGCGTAGTAGTGGCGCGCTGATCCCAGAGTCGCACGCGCTCGAAATTCTTTGCTCCCTCGTCCCTTGACTTGACTGATTCAGCAATCTCATGCAGGTCTCGTAAGAGCGAGTCTATTTGACCGATCACGCTATCAATCAATTGCATATGGTGCTTTCAACCGGTTGACTTTATCAGAAGCGTTAGACACTTTCCCCGATTTGGGAAGTACCTGATACTTTTCCAACGAGGAAGGAGTGGGCCTCTTGGCCTCACGTTGAGTTTCAAGGAGGGATTGCTTCTTCTGTCGACTCCACCCTTTGATCTCAATCTCTCGTCGACGGGCTGCGGATTCGTCAGGCCACGGTTCCGTATAGACGAGCGAAGCCGACCCTTTACTTCTCACGTAGGCTGACCCGCGACCCGTATTGTGCCGCTTGATGCGGTTCTTCAGATTCGTTGTGATGCCAGTATAGAGCGATCCGTCGCCACACTGAGCGATGTAGAGATACCACATAAACTTTCCGTCGAAGAGATGTTTCGCGTGCTCTGATCCGGCTTTTTCAAAGCCAGCCGCCTGTTGAGCCCCGCCATCGGCGGGGCGAAATCCCGAGGCCGAAGGCCGAGGGAGGACTCGAACCCTCGGCTGCCATCGTGCCTCATCTCGCCTATTTGATCTCGGCGAGATTCGGCACCATTCTTCGTTCGCCACCGCGAGCGAAGAATGGTGGGCCGCCTGGGACTCGAACCCAGCACCCACAGCTTAAACATGGTGTTAGCTGCATGTCGCCATGCAGATCAGACTATCCCACCATCCCGCCATCGGCAGGATGTCCCGATTATAGTCGTTGAACCTTCCCCCCAGATTCAGTTTTGCGCTGCGAAGCAGCGCAAAACTTGGGGGGCTTGGCTGCGGATTGTCTGCACCCATGGATTGTTACCCCAAAAGATATCGAGGTACCAATGGGATCCTCAGAGTTCCCCGCAAGTTACGGGATTGTCATCTACCAGTTACCTGGTAGCGGCCCTCATCGAAGGCTGTTGCTCTACCGGATGAGCTAGCGGCCCAAATTGTAAAAGAACGGACGCACGGACACCGTCATTATAACAGAGGCGGCTGAAGGACGGGATGGGGTTTTACTGATTCAGACGCCATTTCACGGGGATGCGGTGCTCAATCGGGCGCGAGCCCCCGCGGCTTGTTTTCGAGGCCAACGGCTGAGAAAACAGCGGGGGCAGGAACTCCACGAACTCAGGCCAGGCGATTCGATCTGCTTCCCTGTCCGCTGAAGGCGGAAACAGCGGCCAAGCGCACCAAATCGAAAACTCAGGCGCCAACTCCGCGAACGTCCTCTGTGTCGCTGTTCCGCTGGCGCCGAACCAATGATTGAAGATGTGGTGGTGTTGCGAGAGTGCAAAACGTACGGGGCGTTGCGTGCTGAACCGGTCCGTCAGAAGTGAAGATGCAGACCGAGCGAGAGGCTGGAGTCTTGGTACTCAAGCTCCGGCAGGTTGCTGTCGTCTTTGGCGTACACCCAGTGGAAGCCGACCGAGGCGTTTCCCGTGACGTGATAGAAGAGGCTGCCGAAGAAGGCGGTGAAATTTTCCCGCTCGGCCGAGCCATGCGCAGCACGATCATCGTAGTGGTTGTGCTGGAACTGCACCCCAGTGACCAGGAATAGCGGCTTGGCGATTTCCCACGTCACGGACGGCGTGACTTGATAAAAACTGTAGTCGTAAAAATCCAGGAACTGGTCATTGGAATCGTTGCGGCCGTACTGGTTGTGGATCTGGAACAAGAGCCACTGGGTTGGATGCACGCCGATCTCGTAATCCAGCCGATGGGTGGTGTCGTGCCGGTCATCCGGCCCGGCACTGCTGTCAGCCAAGCGCGCCTTGGCCTTCGTGAAACTCCGATACTGGAAGATATAGGACGGCTTGTGATACAAGCGATGTGGGATGAGGTAGTGCTTCAGGCCGGTTTTCACTTCCTGCTCGTTAAAATTCCCCTGGGCGTCCTGTGGCTTCCAGAACCAGCGCGCGTCATACTCCGATTCAACAAAGAAGTGCGGTGTCAGCTCAATCGCCCCCTCGCCGCGCAGCGTCTGCTCGAAGAGGTTTTCATTCGCGAACTTGTAGTAGTTCACATACCGCGTGCTGCCGGTGAGGCGATAGATGAAGCGCTGACCCAGGCGGTGGATGTAGCCGATGCCGAGATCCTGTTCGGTAAAGCCGCTGCCCTTGCGGGGGGAGCTGAGGTTTGGGTTGCGGTCATACCCTTCAAAGACACCGTAGTGAAAATGCAGACGGTGCAGCAGCTCTTTGAGCTCTGGAAACAACTGGAGCTTCTTTTCGACCTGGTGCTGCTCCTGCAAGCGGCCACGCAGACGCTGGACCTGCTGCGCCTGATGCTGCTGTTCCTGATGAGCCGACTCCACCTGACCCGGTGTCAGATCAGCCCCTTCCGCCGTGGATGGGAGGAGACTGGCCAAGAAAAAGAGCGCGAAAACGGCGAGCAGCCCTGCGTGCGGGACGCGGTTATTTCCCATGCCCCGACTGCGAGTCGACGCACGTCGATGTCGATTGTGAGGGCCCGTTCAATCCAAACGCCTGGAGCTGCTCGCCGGGTATTTGCCCTTCGGGGCACGGACGACCTGTGGGAGTCGTGACAGGCGACGCGTTCTTCGTCGGGGCAGTCTCGCCCACGGCTGCGCTTGGTTGTCCGGAAGACGGCTGAGCCGATGCGCGAGCGGATCCCTGCACATCAGCGGCCCCGACTCCGACACCTGGCTTCTCTCGTTCTTGCTGCAATACAGCCTGCGAGGGAACGGGCTGGCCGCTGATCGCATGAGGATTCGTCGCCACGGGAGAGGCGCCTCCAGCAGCGCGGCCCTCAGTCTGAGGCTTCTCAAGAGCCTGCCTGCGCGCTTTCACAGGAGTAGTGGTCTTCTCATGCACGGATGACGGGCTTGCGTTGGTCGGCGTACCCGCCTGTCCGCTGCGGCCAGCCGGAGTCCCTGATCCGGTTGAACCGCTGCTGGACACCGCTCCTGTCGCGCTTGCCCCCGTCCCTCCGCTTGATTGACCCGCGGTGGCGTGAGCCGCACCTCCACCTGCGGCGGTTGAAGTCGTGCCCGCATTGTCGTTCGTGGCCGCTTCAGTGCCTGAAGCGGGGTGGCTCGCAGCGGTGTGACTGCTGCCGCTTCCTGCGTCGGACGATGAGGCTCCGACTGTGGCGCCCGATCCACTGGAAGATACGGTGGCAATCGCTTCCTCATTGGCTGAGCTCCCTGAGCTGCCGGACGCGGGCGAGGAAGAGGCTGGTTCTTGAATCGTTCCGCTGGAGGCGTCCCTTCCCCCGCACCCCGGACTATTGACGGAGACGCACGCCGATCCGGTGGCTGACACCGTCCCCACAGGCGTCTCAGTGCCGGCGGAGACTGAGGCATTCGTCTGCGAGGAGACCGGAACCGGTGCTGAGACGTTCGCGGTCTCGGTCGCCGCGGTGTTCGTCTCACCCTGTATCACGCCTCCGACGAGCACTCCGCCATTGCCCGTGATGGCGGTATCCGTGGACGGCTCACTCGATTCGCCGATGGAGGCCGATGTTCCAGCCGTTGAAGTGGCAGAGGCCGCCGTATGGGAGAGGGTGTCCTGTGCCGTGCCTGCGGCGACACCCGCTTCAGTGGAAGTGGTACTGGTGGTCGAACTCGCCGTCCCGGTGACAGCCGCGATGGTTGAGGAGACAGTGTTCTCGACCACGCCTCCGAGACTTTCCGAAGGAGCGGGAGCGGAAGTCGTCGGCGTCGATCCCGAACAGCCTGGATCGTTGACGGACACGCAGGCCGACCCTGTCGCGGAGACCTCTCCGACCGGTGTCTCCGTTCCGGCGGAGGCTGACGCAGTGGTATGCGAGGAGACAGGCACCACTGGAGCCGATACTTCGGCGGTTTCGGTTGCTGCGGTATTCGTCCCGGTGGTGGTCAAGTTCGTCTGATCGGTCGCGGTGGTCTGTTGGGCTTCGCTCACCACACCACCGACGAAGTTGCCTCCATTGCCGGCGGTCTCGGTCTCTGTCACGGAGGACTCGCGGGTCGAAACGGATGTGCCGCTCGTCGCAGACGTGGTCGCACCGGCTGCCGTCGCCCCAGTGGTCGTGGTGGTTTCCGTCGTGGAGGACACCGCCTGCCCCAATGATTCTGTCAGGCTTGGGGACGCAACCGGAGCGGACGAGGTCTGGCTCGATTGGGGCGAGCAGCCGGGGTCATTCACCGAGACGCAGACCGATCCGGTGGCTGAGACCTGGCCGACCGGTGTCTCGGCGCCAGCCGACACCGAGGTATTCGTCTGTGCGGAAACCGGCACCGGGGCGGAGACTTCGGCGGTCTCCGTGGCGGTGGTACTCGTGCCAGTCGTCGCGAGGTGCGTTTGATCGGCGATGGTCGGGCTGGTTGCAGTCACGTGATCGACGACACTAGTCGGCTCAGCACTGAGCTGCGAGGTATTGACGGAGGCGGTGGTGTTCGTCCCCTGAGATGCCGTCGTGATCTCTGAGAGGGCACCGGTGAGCGATCCGGTGGATTCGAGCGTCGTCGCGGAAGAGCTGGTCGTGCCGGTTGAGAGGTCCGTGCCGGTCGAGAGGCTTGCGGGGGTCGCAGTCGTCAGTTGGCTAGAGAGGGACGTGGTTGAGCTCGAGGTGACGGAAGTCGTCGGCGCGGTTGGAAAATCCTCAGACAGCGACGTATCCAAATCAACCGTGGCCGTTCCCGTCGAACTCACAACGGGAAGCGTGGGGACAGCCTCCACAGCCGGGATCGGCTGATCAGGAGCCACTTCTTCGGATGGCGCTTCGTCTTCCTCTTCCTCGTGCGTCTCTTCTTCTCTCGTCTGCTGGATCACCGTGCTGGTTGTGGTGGTATCCAACAACGCAGAGGATTCGGGAAGCGGTCCGGCGCAGACGCCGATCAAGAGGAAGGTGCTCCCCAGGAAGAGCCGAGGAAGGAGCCACGTGACGAAGCCTGGGCAGAAGATGCCGCCACGTCGCGCAAACAGAGAGCGCTCCTTAGTCTGCGGGCTGACTTAATGCTGCTTAATATTCTACAATAATGTTAGACAGTATTGTAATAGAGACCACCTTGAATGCAAGCAAAATTTCATCGCTGTCAACGCAATTTAGAAAGGGTATAGTTACACTCCGGCCACCTAGTTGCGTATCATGGTGGCATGGCCAGACGGTTGAAATGCCCAAAATGTCGGAGCGCCAAGTACGGGATTCTCCGAAGGGGCCGTCGACGTTGCGCCGTGTGTCGCTACGACTGGCGGCCGGGCCGGCTGCCGTTGCGCTTGACACCCCGCGAGTGGACCCAGGTCCTGGGATGGTGCTGTCGGAGTCTGAGCGCCCAGTTTCCAGGGCCGCGCTTGACCCGATTCAGCCTTGACAAGGCATGCTGAAATGGTATACTTTAACTGCTTGAATACTCACTCAGATGACACTAGTGAACTCAGAATATACCACACCAAACGGCCACGGTGGCATCTCACTGCACCACAGAGAGTTACTGGACCGCCTCAACCGAGAGCGGCAAGCGCCCTTCACGCCTGGAGAGGCTGCTGCGACTTTGGAGCTAGCCCCTCTCCGTGTCAGGCGGCTTTTGACCTACTGGGCCTCCCGTGGCTGGCTCTCTCGCCTCAGAAGGGGGCTCTATGTCACCGTGCCTCTTGGAACCAAAAACCCAGCCCAACTGAGCGAGGAGCCCTGGATCGTCGCTCACCATCTGTTTGCCCCCTGCTACATCGGTGGCTGGAGCGCCTGTGAGCATTGGGGGCTCACTGAGCAAATCTTTCGCGGGGTTGTCGTCTTCACCACCCGGAAACTCCATGACCAACACCCGACGATTAAGGAAACCCCCTACGTCCTTCGAACCATTCCAGAGCGGAAGCTCTTTGGCACGGCAGCCGTCTGGCGCGGTCAAACCAAAGTTGACGTGTCCAGTCCG
>Ga0209515_10004676_pt1 | contig 18335 bp, 17 predicted proteins | sample Subgroupgradi54m_FD_187454 | JGI IMG/M metagenome (GOLD analysis project Ga0209515, IMG submission 187454) | Subsurface groundwater microbial communities from S. Glens Falls, New York, USA - GMW60B uncontaminated upgradient, 5.4 m (SPAdes)... ...
TGTCACGCACCCAGGGGCCGGGCTGTACGCCGAACAGATTTTCGATGGCATGCACCGCGCTCATCTGGTAGGCCACGGGACAGATACCGCAGATGCGCGCCACCATGTCCGGAACTTCGGTGTAATCACGCCCCTCCAGCAGTTTCTCGAACATCCGCGGCGGCTCGAAGATGCGCAGCCGCAGGTCCTCGATCGTCCCGTTGCGCACGTGCAGTTCCAGCGTGCCCTCGCCCTCGACGCGCGCCAGTACCGGTAGCTGGATCGGGATCTGGCGCTTTTCAGTCATCGCTGGCACCACGCCGTTTCAATCCGGCCTCGGCAAACGCGGGGGCGGCGCCATTGATGAAAAGGAAACGCCGCGCCACCGCCTCGGGCAACAGCCCCAGTCCTTCCAGGCGTCGCGCGAGCGATTCCGTGTTCGGATTCTCGGCCGGACCGTAACAGGCATAACAGTCGCGCCCGAAACCCGGGCACAGCGCTCCGCAGCCGGTGCGTGTCACCGGTCCCATGCACGGAACTCCTTTCGCCACCATCACACACACGTTCTGCCGGCGCTTGCACTCGAGACAGACCTTGTCCTTTTCGTACCACGGTGGCACGCCGAACAGCAGCGCGCGCACAACGGCGAGCAGCTGACGGCCGGTAACCGGGCATCCCCAAAGCTCGAGATCGACTTTCACATGCTGGGCGATGGGCGTGGAGGTCGACAGGCTTTGCACGTATTCCGGTTTGGCGTAAATCGCGGCCAGCCATTCCTTGCCGTCGGAAAAATTGCGCAAAGCCTGCAGACCGCCCGACGTGGCACAGGCACCGACCGTGATCAGGTAACGGCTGTTCGCGCGAATACGGAGGATGCGCTCGGCATCCTCCGGCGTTGAAATGCTGCCTTCGATGAAGGCAATATCCACGGATGCATCGGGATTTACCGGTCCCATTTCCACGAAGTGAACGATCTCGACCAGCTGCACCAGCGTCAGCAGATCCTCGCCCAGGTTCAGAAACGCAAGCTGGCAACCGTCGCAGGAAGCGAACTTGTGTACCGCGACTTTCGGTTTATCCGTCATCAGAAACCCCGGATGCCAAACAGCGGCTTGGCTTCGGAATAGCTGAATACGGGCCCGTCCTTGCAGACAAACTTGCCGCCATACTGGCAGTGCCCGCAGTGCCCCACCGCGCAATTCATGCTGCGCTCCATGCTCAGAAAGATATTTTCTTCGTGCACTCCACGCGCGCGCAGGTGACCCACGGCCACCTGCATCATGCCCTGGGGACCGCACATCATGATCATCGCATGGGAAGGATCGATCTCGACCTGGTCGAACAACTCCGTGACACGACCCAGGTGCCACGGCCACAGCGCCGCCCCGACATCGGCCGCGACCAGAACCTGCGTGTCGCGCAGTTTGCTCCACTGCGAATACTGGCTGCGCCAGATCAGATCGTCCGAATGCTTCACGCCCTGCATGATGACCAGGCGGCGGAAATTGTCACGCCGGCGGATCACGTAGTTGATCACCGACACCACCGGCGCACAACCCAGACCGCCGGTTATCACCATGATATCCCTGCCCTCCGCCAGCTTGAGCGGCCAACCGCGCCCGTAAGGCCCGCGCACGCCGAGCCGGTCTCCGGCCTTCAGTTGCGTCATCCCCCGCGTCACCCTTCCGACCACGCGGATGGCGTGATCGAACATGCGCTCGTCATCCGGATCAGAAACAATGGAGATCGGTATTTCGCCTACACCATACAAATAAAGCATGTTGAACTGGCCTGGCGCGAAGCGAAACGCGGCATGCTTCACGGGATCGGTGAAGCGTAACCGCAGCGTGAAGATGGTCGGCGATTCCTGGAGGCGTTCCACCACTTCCGCCTCCAGCGGCAGATGCGGATTAACCATGCGCGCCACCTCCGCAAATGACTGCCGCTTCTTCGGTAATGTCGATCCCGACCGGACACCAGGCGATGCAGCGTCCACAACCGACGCAACCGCTGCGGCCGTATTGGTCATGCCAGCTCCCGAGTTTGTGCGTCAGCCACTGACGGTAGCGCGTGCGCGTGTCGGCTCGGATGGTCATACCGTGAATGTAGCTGTGTCCCTGGGTAAAGCAGGAATCCCATTGGCGCACGTGCAGGCTGTGACGGCCGTCGAGCGCGGTCTCGTCCGCCGCGCTGTGGCAAAAACAGGTCGGGCATACCGCGGTGCAATTGCCGCAGGAGAGACAGCGCTCGGCCACTTCTTCCCAGCGCGGATGCGCGAGATTCGCAAAAAGGTCGTCGCGCAGATTGCGTGCGGGCAAGCGCCGTGTCTGCCGCCGGTCGGCGGCCTCGACTTCCTGATCGGCGTCCCGTTGCTGCGCGGCTGTTGCCGGTGCGAGCGCCCATGGCGCGGCCAGCGCGCGTCCTTTGTCGCTGCCGGCCTGTACCAGATAACCTTCATCCGATTCATGCAAAGCCAGATCGAAACCCTGCGTGGCGCGCGGGCCGTCACCGGTCGATACGCAGAAACAGGTGTCGGCGGGATGCGTGCAATGGACCGCCACCAGAAAAAGATTCTTGCGGCGCGCGGCATAACCGGGGTCGGCGAAAGGACCCTCCAGAAAGTGCCGGTCCTGAAGCCGCAAGGCGGCGAGATCGCAGGCATGCACGCCGATAATGGCGAGCGGTTCTTCCGCAGGATTTATTTCTGAATAGTGAATGGCGGCATCGGCCGTGCGCTCCGAGCGCCACAATGGCTCCCGCGGGGCGAACACGAACGGCTTTAATGCCTGCGGGCCGTTGGCCCAGCTGAAAAAGCGCGGGCTGTCGGCAGGTTCGAGCCGGTACGCACCCGGCGACTGCCGGTCACGCATGCCCCGGGGGAAATCTTCGGCACGGGTCAGCGTATCGTAAACGATGGCGCCATCGCGCACCTGCGGGCCGATGCAACGGTAACCGGCATGATGCAGCGTATCCAGAAAATCCTGGAACCTGGTGCGCGGAAGAAATCCTGATTCCATTCTCGCCCCCGTCGGTTCATGAGGTCAACTCATTACATCATACTTCACCGCGCTGCCTCAGAAGAAATCACCGGGCTCCGCGCGCCGCCACTCGGCACGGATAACTTTCCATTCCTTGTTTTCGCTCGTCAAAGTAATCTCGAAACGATGGAGATCGGCGCGCAGGCGCTCAAGTTCCCGAGCGCCTGAAATCGGCTGCCCGGCCATCGCGACCAGAACGACAGCCTGCGCCTGCGCAGGCTGCGGAAAAGCGATTGACTGAATACGCATGAGAAGATGAATCGACTCGTTGCGCAGAAAATAATACCGGAGAATGGACTCGATGGCCCGCTTGTCCTGGCCCTGGCTGTCGGAATACTTGTCCGAAATCATTTTCCGCAGCTCGCCCGTCTGCTTTTTTTCCGCCGCCGTTTCGCCGCGCTTGAGGAACGCCCGGACCTGTGCTTCGGGCGAAACTTCGGCCGGTGAGCAGGAAACAAGCAGCGGCAGACAGAACACCCACCACATGGCAATAAATATGTTCAGTTTGCCGGGAAATTTTCTCATGTTGCCGCCCTCTGAACCGGCAGGGGGTACTATCGGATACGGTAGGAATCATGACAGGCGACGCACTGCCGCAGCAACGCCGAAAAATCATCCAGCACCGGCGCCATATCGGTCTTGACCGCGGCTTCCTGCGCCGTGCGGGAGAAACGACTGGCGGCGCGATGCATTTGCGTGCCGATGTCCTGCATCGGCTTCGGCATATAGGGCGCCATGTGCGCGGCGCCGTGCGTCTCGAGCGAGCTCATGCCGATACGCTGTTCGGCGATCTCCGCGGCTTTGTCGAAATCGGATTTGGCCAATGCCGCCTGAATTTCCTGCAGTGCGCGCAAATGGTCGCGCATGTTATTGAGCATGTGCTCCTGCATCATTGGCGGCATCTCGACCTTCTGCCGCGCATCCTTTGCCGTGGCGCACAAGGGCGACAGCAGAAAAAACACGCCGACCGCACACGAAAATTTAATCATTTTCGCTTCCTGGCCAATTGACGATACCGGAAACAGTTTAGCGTATGGTCATTGACCATCCCCACCGCTTGCATGAAGGCGTAACAAATCGTCGAACCGGTGAATTTGAATCCACGACGTTTCAAATCCTGGCTCATGACGTCGGACTCCCTGGTATGCGCCGGAACCTGCTTCATGCTGCGGCGCCGGTTCTGGATCGGCTTGCCGCCGGTGAATTGCCAGATATACCGGTCAAAGCGACCAAACTCCTTCTGGATTTTCAGAAACGCCCTGGCATTGAGAATGGAAGCACGAATTTTGAGTCGATTCCGGACGATGCCCGGGTCCTTGAGCAGGCGCCGTACCTTGGCGGCGCCGTAGCGCGCGATCTTGCCTGCGTCGAAGTTGTCATAGGCCTTGCGGTAATTAACCCGCTTCTTGAGAATCGTCGACCAGCTCAGCCCCGCCTGCGCGCCCTCGAGGATCAGGAATTCAAACAGCTTGCGGTCGCTGTGGACCGGAACGCCCCACTCCCGGTCATGATACCTCTGGTCAAGCGGATCGCCGTTGGCTGCCCAGGCGCAGCGGCATTTGGCCTTCAAATCCATCTCTCGCCCAATGGGTTGTCGATATCCTGACTAATGGGCCTGTACAGGATTGCCAAACGACTCTTCATGTCTTGAGATTATCTGCCTCCATATATTGGGCCAATCGTCCTCAGGGTATACGAGATCGGCCACAGGCACAGGGATAGGTTTACTATTTTCATCAAATTTAAAGGCGCTAATGCCATGCGCGCAAAGCCACACTGGTGAACCTTGATAGTGCTGCTCTTTAACCCACTGCATGGCGAGCGGTAGTGCATTCACATAACTTTGCGCGTCATTTTTCACATGGTTATTGAGCTGTGGATACAGCATGGCAACTTGCAGCGCTCCCTGAGCGGCTGTTTTATCCTTGCATCTTGCAGCATCATAGGCGGAAAGCAGGCGAAAAACCGCATACCATTTTATGGCTTCCTGTTTATCAGTTACATAAGTCCTGCTCGCGAGTTCCATCATGAACGGAGAGGGCAACCTGTTCGCATTGTCCTTGATCCATTTAATTAATTCAGAATTCAGGAATGCCGGTATCTTGTGTGTCGCTGAAAGCGATCCGTAAAATGATCTATCGGTATTGACTTCGGTGATGGCAGACTTTCCTTCGTGCCTTACTTCCTTGGTCTGATTAATTTGGCTTGTCTCATTTTCTTTTTTTGCCAACCTTTCCACCTCACCTATCAACTTCCGAAAGATGGTGCCCTTGCTTATCCAGAGAACGACAGATTCATCATATATCTTCAGCTTCTGGCTTGCCGCTATTATGCCGGTATCAATGTGCCATTGAATCATGGGCTCACCATGAATTCCCTGGGTGTGGGTCAATTCCGGTTCGCCATAATTCTGCTTCATGTGCTCGAGCATTTTTTTATGGTTCCAGCCATTAAAGGAAATTCTGATATTGCCCAGATTTTTCCCTTCAAAAAAGAAGGCGACCAGTTTCGCCGGGATACCGTTGAATTTCCCGATATCCGACCAGCAAACATAATCGCCCAAGTTTGATTGTTCGCTGTAGCAGTGAAGATTCAACGTGGAGAAGTATTTGGCAATGCTTTCCCTGTCAACGGCGGGAGGCGGGGCATTGAGATCGAGTTCAAGATCAGGATATTTACCAAGCAGCGTCTTCAGAATTACATCGGCGGGTCCTCCTTCCTTCTCAGTCGCTACATACGCACCGACAGTGATTAACAACAGAACTGCAAGAAGGAACTTCCTCGTTCTCATGAATGTATTCAGTGACTTCAGTTATTCCTGGCTCCCTGGTCTATCCACTTCCGGATTATCTCGATCTTGCTGTCAGCCAGCGGTGGGTGGTCCTTGGGCATGTTGATGCTCGTATGCGCTTTGCGTTCCAGCAGCAAGATTAATGTGCTACTGATATGGGAACCGGCGACGATGACGGGACCGAATTTGGTGCCCTTCATCACGGCGTCATAGTTCTCCATGCTGAGACCGCTCTTGATATATCCCTCGGTTCCGGGTTTATGGCAGGACAGGCAGTTTTCACTCAGTATCGGATACACATCCTGCTTGAAGCTGACATCTCTGGTGCAGCCGGCGCCAAGAATAACCAACGTTACCAGGGCCGTCAGTGCTGCGTGCTTGTGTACCATGGCTCACCTCTCCTCTCGTTTCGAGAATAAATTCGCTAATGCTCAATTTACAATACACCACCAAAAAATAATACCGGGCCGCGGAACAAATCGAATACCGAATATTCCAGTGTCGATTTCGCCTTCCACATTCCGGACTCTGATGTGCAGGATGCACAAATGCCGCGAGCGCGGGGGAGAGGCGGCATAAGCAAAGGGTCCGAGGACCCTTTGCCCGCCGAGCGGGCTTGCCAGGGGTGAGCCGCATGCGGCGAACGGGCGGACCATGAATGGTCCGCCCTGGTCTTGCAAGCGAAGCTGGAAGCGAAGCGCCGCAAGGCAAGCCCTGGAGTTTCTAGCGAAGCGGGACAGCGTAGCGATGAGACCGCAAGAGCGGCCGCGCTTGAATCACGCCGCCTCCGTCACACGATACCAACAATGCTTCTTGGCGATATCGGCCTCGCCGGCGTGCATGCAGCTCTCCTGCGATAACAGCGACGGCCGCTTCCTGGCGATAGCGTGGGCTTCTCATGATCGCACGGTCCCCGTCCTCGCCCCCAACCGACGAAATGCTTTTCGAATACTTGCGCGGACTTGAGAAAACTTCCGATCGGTTTCCGCCAGATCCCCGGCACGCACGATCGTGGCCGGGTTGCGTACCTCGAGGCTCGGGCACGGGAGGTGGCCACTGGCGCCGGAGACGGTGAATGATCTCCGCGTGTCGCGGTCCTGGTCGATGCCGTCCACGATCTGCTGCCTGGGCTTCTCCTCTTGGTATTTCTGGACTAACGGATAGCGTGGCTGTTAAATATCGATGTTGCCAAGTTACTTGACGGGGATCAAAGATTGGTCAGAATGAAGGCCTTAAAATTTTAATGTAACATGCTGATTTTACATGGCTAGAACACAGCAATAATCGCTCTCGATGAGGTTCATGGATAGCTTAATTGTGACAGATTGACGCACGTCAATGTAGAAAGAATATTAGCATTTAATACTATGCTTACATTTATAAGGGCACTGCTGGTTGTCTTGAATAGGCGCCCGATTTTAACGTTCGGACACAAGTTTCTGTCTTAACAGCAAGCACAAGGGACTCTTCATGAAAAAGCAACACTCTCACTGGCACGCCACAGCAATATTCGTCGGTTGGCTCGTTTCTTTTGGCATGCTCGTCATCAGTGGCACGGCAGCAGCCGCGGTCAACGCCAGCACCGCCGACCATAGCAAGTTCAAGGAATTGCAGCAGACTTTCAAGACCGGCCCCGATGTCACCAAGGCCTGCTTGAAATGCCACACCGAGGCGGCCAAGCAAATTCAGAAGACCACGCACTGGACCTGGGAATACCGCAACCCGGCGAACGGTCAGATACTCGGCAAAAAACATCTCGTCAATAACTTCTGTACCTCGGTGCCGTCCAACGAGGCATTCTGCAATGCCTGTCACGTAGGTTACGGCTGGAAGGATGACAGCTTCGACTTCACCAAACAGGAAAACGTGGATTGCCTGGTGTGCCACGACACCACCGGCATCTACAAGAAACCTCCCGGCTTCGCCGGTAACCCGATCACCAAGGATATAGAGTTCCCGCCTGGTTCTGGCAAGATCCTCAAAGCCATCGATCTGCAAAAAATATCGCAGCGCGTTGGCAAGACCAGCCGTGACACCTGTGGTGCCTGCCATTTCTTCGGCGGCGGCGGCGATGGCGTCAAACACGGCGACATGGACAGTTCGCTGTCCGCCCCGGACAAGGCGCTCGACGTGCACATGGATGCGACGGGAAGCGATTTCTCCTGTGCCACCTGCCACATGACCACCGGCCACCAGGTTCCCGGCAGCCGTTACGCGCCCACCGCGAAGGACGTGGCCGGTCCGCGCATACGGGGCAAGGCGGACACCCGAAACCCGACCACCTGCGAAGCCTGTCACGGCGACAGGCCGCACCCGGCGAAAGCGGCCCAGCTGAACAACCACGGCGACAAGCTTAACGACCACGCCAGAATAATCGCCTGCCAGACCTGCCATATCCCGAGCTTCGCCCGCGGTGGCGTGCCCACTAAGATGTCATGGGACTGGTCAACCGCAGGAAAACTGACACCGGAGGGCAAGCCGTTTGAGACGAAAGACGAGAAAGGCCATCCCATCTACAGTTCGAAGAAGGGCGACTTCGTCTTGGGAGAAAACGTAGTGCCGGAATACACCTGGTTCAACGGCGCGGTGAATTACACCCTGCTGACGGACAAGCTTGTAATTCACGACGGCATAATTAATATCAACAGCTTCGCGGGCAGCCCGAACGATGGCAAGTCGATGATCTGGCCGGTCAAGGTGTTCCGCGGCAAGCAACCCTATGATCCGGTCAACCAGACGCTGGTCATGATACATACGGCCGGCGCGGACGACAGCGCCTACTGGACGAACTTCAACTGGAAGAAGGCCATCACTACCGCCATGACCAGAGTCGGTGCACCGTTCTCCGGCAAATACGATTTCGTCAAAACCGAAATGTACTGGCCCATCGCGCACATGGTCCCGCCCAAGGGAGAAGCCCTCTCCTGCAACCAGTGCCACGGCGCGAATGGGCGACTGAAGAATATCAAGGGCGTTTACATGCCGGGACGCGACGCCAACAAACTGATTGACATAGCGGGCTGGACCATTGCTTTGTTGGCTCTGATTGGCGTGCTGATTCATGGCAGCCTGCGTTTCATCAACAGCAACAAGAAGGGATAACATCATGACAGCCGAGAAAATTTATATCTTCAAACGCTTCGAGCGCTTCTGGCACTGGACTCAGGCCGCGCTGATCATCTTCATGATGCTCACCGGCTTCGAGATCCACGGCGTCTACAAACTGTTCGGCTTCGGCAAGGCGGTCAGCCTGCACACCATCGCCGCCTGGTCGCTGATCACCTTGTGGGTGTTCGCCATTTTCTGGCACTTCACCACCGGGGAATGGAAGCAGTACATCCCCACCCTGGAGAAGGTGGATGCCATGCTCAAGTACTACCTCACCGGCATTTTCACCGACGCGCCACACCCTTTCCGCCTGACCACGCTCAAAAAGCACAATCCGCTGCAGCGCCTGGCCTATCTGGGCGTGAAGTTGCTGATCAACCCGCTGATCTGGGTGAGCGGTCTGCTCTATCTGTATTATGGTTCCTGGGGCGACCTGGGGTTGAGCGGATTGTCACTGCCATGGGTGGCCATGATACATACCGGTGCCGCGTTCTTGATGCTGATCTTTTTCATCATCCATGTTTACCTGACGACCACCGGCCATACGCCGCTGGCCCACATCAAGGCGATGATCACTGGCTGGGAAGAGCCGGATTGAAAAGTTGCGTGCATTGTTCCAGTAATTTGAAAGTACCCGCCGTCGCCAACCGTCGGAGCGATTCGCGGAAAGCGGGTTCCATCGTTTATTAATTTTTAAGGAGTCGCCCTATGAAGTTGCACAAGCCTCTCGTGTCCGTCCTCTTGCTCTGCGTGCTCGGAGCTCCCTTCGCCACCGCGTCTGCCGATGGCGACTGGAAGCGCGGCCGGGTTTATTACCGCATGGTCTGTACCGCCTGCCATTCAGAGCCAGCCGGCGGAGGCAAGGCAATCGCCCCGACCTCCAAGACCAAGGCGGAATGGGCTGCTTACCTCCAGGCCGACAAGCATGCCAAGGGCAAGGACTCGGTCAAGTCCTACATCAGCAAGGAATACCGCGCCAAGATCAAGGGCACCAACAAAGCCGCCGAAAAATATGCCGACGTGCCTGATCAGGAACTGCTCGATGACATCAAGGCTTTTGTCATCAAAGGCGCCAAAGATGGTGACAGCCCGGCGAGCTGCAGCTAAAACCGGCGGTCATTGGTGCCATGAAATGGTAGAGGCCTTTCCCGCCGACAACGGCGGGAAAGGCCAACCGTATTGCAGGCAATAAACTGGAGGATGGCAATGGCAATGAGCGGAGAAGGTGGCCGGCTCTGGCTGGCGGGTTTCAAGACGGATTACGAAAGTATTTTTGTCGAGGACTGGTCTCCCTATTTCGGTAGCGTTCTCCTGGTCATGGTGATCATCGGCCTGATGATCAGCGGACTGTTCTGGGGCGTGTTCGGCGGCCTCAAGCTGTGGGGCGACTGGTTCAACACCGCCATCGGCCTGGGGACTTTCGTGGGCGTCCCGGAACACTTGGATGGCCCGTTCCTGCACCGTCTATCGCTGATGAACATCACGCTGGTGATAGGCGCATTTTGCGCCGCGTTGCTGTCGGGTAAATTCTTCATCAGCCGCCCACCCAAGCTGGAATATATCTGGGCCGCGCTCGGCGGCAGCTTCATGGGGCTGGGTGCCACGTTCGCCGGCGGCTGCACCACCGGCGGTTTCTTTACGCCGGTCATGCACTCCTCGCCTGCCGGCTGGGCGATGTGGGGCGGCCTGCTTCTGGGCGCCGTCATCGGCTTGAAACTGCTGTTGTGGACCCTCGACCATATCGAGTGGGGCATGACGGCGCCGCCGGTGCTGAAGCCGTCTCCCGGAATTCTCTCGATTTACCCGCTGCTCGGTCTGGGTGTATTCGTCGGAATACTGGTTTGGAGCGCCCAATGGTATACGTCGGGTGACGCGAAACTGACGGTGCGGGCGGTGATCATTCTCGCCGGCTTCGCCATGGGCTTCATCATGCACCGTTCGCGGCTGTGCTTTGCGCGGGCTTTCCGCGAACCGTTCATGACGGCCGAGGGAGAGATGACCAAGGCGGTCATCCTTGCTCTCGCCATCGCCATCCCGCTGGCCTCACTGCTGTTTCAAACCAAGGTGATCGACCCCTATATCGCCATCCCCGCGGCGTTTTGGACCGGCTCGCTGATCGGCGGAATAATTTTCGGCATCGGCATGATTTTCGCCGGCGGCTGCGCCTCGGGCTCGCTCTGGCGCATGGGCGAGGGCCACATCAAGCTGTGGGTGGCGGCTTTCTTCTTCGCCTGGTCGGGCTCGACGGCCAGCGGGTTGCTGAAGCAAACCGGACTGCTCGTCAAAGAGGTGACCCTGGAAGAAATCGAGGCGACTAAACTTGGCTACCAGGCCTACTTTCCGGTGATGCTCGACGGCTGGGGCTGGTCGCTTCTTGTTGGCGGCCTGTTCCTGCTGGTCTGGTACGCGCTGGTGCGCTACAACGAGTCCACCGAAAAATTCACGGTGCTCTAACTAAATCCAATTCTCAGGAGGTGCCATGAAAACCAAGCACAGGATTCTGGCCGCGATTCTGCTCGCCGCCGTCGCGGCCGCGCCGCTGACTTCCACCACAACCGTGGCAGCGGAGCAAGTAGTCGCGGCACCGGCGAAAGCGAACTACTACAAGAAACTGGTCGACATCGATTTCGTCAAGAAATACGCCGTGATACCCGTGCGCGCCGACGTCATGATCATCGACTCGCGCCCGGCGGCCCGCAAATACGATACCGGCCACATTCCCGGCGCGGTTAACATCCCGGACACCCAGTTCGACGAACTGGCGCCCAAGATGCTGCCGCCGGACAAATCGATGCTGCTGATTTTCTACTGCGAGGGGCCGGATTGCGTTCTCAGCCACAAAGGCGCCTTCAAGGCCGAAAAACTCGGTTACACCAATATCGTGGTCTACACCGAAGGCTATCCGGAATGGGCGAAGAAAGGCAACATCAGCGCCGTCAGCCCGGCTTTCGTCAAGAAGCAGCTCGACGCCAAGGCGCCGATGACACTGATTGACTCGCGACCCAAGGCGCGCAAGTACGACAAAGGCCATGTGCCAGGAGCCATCAGCATTCCTGACAGCGAGTTCGACAAGCTGACCGACAAGCTCCCCACCGACAAAACGGCGTCGCTGATTTTTTACTGCGAGGACGTGAGTTGCGTGCTGAGCCCGAAATCGGCGGCCAAAGCGGTCGCGCTCGGCTACACCAATGTCATGACCATGCCGGTAGGCTACGTGGGATGGGAACAAGCCTACGGCGCCGGGGCGGCAGCGAGCGGTGCGGCGCCAGCAGCAGCGTCCCCGGCAGGGAAAGGGCCGGAAATTGTCGAGGGGAAGGAGAAGGGGTCAATCACCGCGGCTTCGTTTGAGAAAATTCTGAAGGAAGCACCTGCCAGCATCTTGATAGTTGACGTGCGCGATCCGCTCGAATTTGCCGCGGGCAGCTTCAAGAATGCCATCAACATCCCGGCTGACACGCTGAGCAAGAAAGTCGGCACACTGCCGGCGGATAAACCGATCGTCTTTTTCTGCAGTACCGGCGCCCGCAGCGGCGAGGCTTACGACGTCGCCCATCTGCTCAGGCCTGAACTGAAAGTTTACTTTCTCAATGACAAGGTAAAATTTTCCGAAAACGGCAGCTATACCATCATTGAATCAAAGTAAGAAATAATCCGGCCCCGAACAGGGCGGAACGGGCGGCTTGAGGCCGCCCGTTTTTTTCTGATCACAGGAAACTCCGCGCCTTCATTCACTCCGGATTTTTCATGCGCGTGCGATGCCGCCGGGAGCATCATGAATAATCGCCCGTGCTAGCATCGTAACCCGTACATTCCATGGCATTATTGGGTACCGCCCATCAAATAAGCCGCCCATGCGATCATGTATAGCGGTGCTTATTGATTTAGGTCAAGATGCCCTGGTTTATTGGGGATAGGATCAAATAGCTGAAGAACCAATCGGCGGGTAAGGCATAGCTCATGCATGAACTGTCGGTATGCCAGGCACTGATACGCCAAGTACAGGATATTGCCCGCGAGCATCGAGCCGTGGCGGTGACCTCCGTAAAGGTGCAGATCGGTCCGCTATCCGGCGTGGAGGCGGACTTGTTGAGGCAGACCTTTCCACTGGCGAGCGCGGGCAGCGTGGCGGAGACCGCACAACTGGTGATTGAAAAACTACCAATACGCGTGCGCTGCGAGAGCTGCGGCGCGGAAACCGCCGCCGAACCGAATAAGCTGGTCTGCGGTACATGCGGAGATTGGCATACCCGGCTGATCAGCGGCGACGAAATGCTGCTGGCCAGCGTGGAGCTGAACACATGATTTCTGATTTAAGACTCATTACGATAATTTGAGATTGGAAATCAGGAATACGATATTTTTCCCGGAGGTTAACTATGTGTGACACCTGTGGCTGTAATATCACACCCGGCAATGAGCACCTGGCACGCCGGAAAAATTCTCAAGGCCAGGACGCCATCACAGTCCTGAAGAGCCTGCTCAGCGCCAATGACCTTGAAGCAGCGCACAACCGCGAACACTTCGACCGCCACGATGTGCTGGCGCTCAATCTGATGTCTTCCCCGGGGTCGGGAAAAACACTGCTGCTGGAAGCCACGATCGAGGCGCTCAAGGACGAATTTCGCATCGCGGTCATCGAGGGCGATCTCGAAACCGAAAATGACGCAGCGCGTATTCGCGCCAAAGGCGTGCCCGCCGTCCAGATCACTACCGGCTCCGCCTGTCATCTGGATGCGCACATGGTGCACGGCGCGCTGCATCACTTAAATCTGGATAACGTCGATATACTCTTCATTGAAAATGTCGGCAACCTGGTATGCCCGGCGAGCTTCGATCTCGGCCAGCATCGCAACATCACGCTGCTGTCGGTCACCGAGGGCGATGACAAGCCGGCCAAATATCCGGTGATGTTCCGCGCCGCTGATCTGGTGCTGCTCACCAAGACCGATCTGCTGCCGGTGCTGGATGATTTCGATCCCGCGCGCGCGGAGGACTGCCTGCGCAATCTCGCCAATCCCGCGCCGGCGCTGCGCCTGTCGGCGAAGAAAAAGGACGGCCTGGCGGCCTGGTTCGACTGGCTGCGCGGCGAACGCACGGCACAAAAAGACCGCGTGCGTGCTGGCCAGGTTTTGCGTCCGGCGGTTCAGCCCGATGGGGTACGCTTGCACGCGGTGACGGACCAGACCGACGGCCAGCGCTCTGCCGGGCCCCGCCATCTTTTTCGCGGGGCGTAATCCGGCGGAAAGCATTGAGCATTAATTGATGCCTGCGCCGACCCAACCCCTGGATAACCCCGATTCTGACTCCTCGCCACAGGCGCAGCGTCTGACCGTCAGCGGGCGCGTGCAGGGAGTGGGGTTTCGCCCTTTCGTTTACCGACTCGCGCAGCGGCTCGGCCTGCGCGGCTGGGTGCGGAATGAAACTGGCACGGTCGAGTTATTTGTGCAAGGCGCGTCCACGGCGCTGATGGAGTTCCGGCGCGCGCTGATCGAGGAAGCACCGCCGCTGGCGCGGCCAAAGGTTTCATCACACGCTTCCGTGGAACCGCGGGCCCTCGAGGCATTCGAGATTCTTCCCAGCCGCGAAGACGCCCCGGCACGCATCCATGTCCCGCCGGATTATTTCGCCTGTGACGATTGCCTGCGCGAGTTGCGCGATCCGGGCAACCGCCGTTACCGCTATCCATTCATCAATTGCACCCAGTGCGGACCGCGCTACACACTCATCCGGAAACTTCCCTACGACCGTCCCAACACCACAATGGCGGGATTCGCGATGTGTCCGGAGTGCCAACAGGAATACGAAAACCCGCTCGACCGGCGGTTTCACGCGGAACCGGTCGCCTGCCCCGCGTGCGGGCCGGTGCTGCATTTTGTCACTCCGGCGGGCGCCGATATCAAGGATAATGCCACGGCACTGGCGGAAGCCGTCGCGGCGCTGCGCGCGGGCAAGATCATCTCCGTCAAAGGCATCGGCGGCTATCACCTGATGTGCGATGCGCGCAACGACATCGCCATCGCGCGGTTGCGCGCGAAAAAGCCGCGTCCGCACAAGCCGCTCGCCGTCATGTTTCCGGTGCAGGGCGCGGATGGGCTGGACGCCGTACGCGCGGTAGCGGAATTGACGCCGGAACATGAGCGCTGGCTGCGCGATCCTATACGACCGATCGTGCTGGTGAGAAAGAATGCGCATGCACCGCTTTCGCCACGCGTAGCACCGAGTCTGAAAGAAATCGGCGTGATGCTGCCGTACAGTCCCTTGCATCATCTGCTGCTCGAGAACTTCGGCGGGCCGCTGGTCGCCACCTCGGCTAATGTCAGCGGTGAACCGGTGTTGACGCAAAACCATGAAGTAACTGAACGGCTCGCGCACGTCGCCGAGTCGTTTCTGCACCACGACCGGCCGATCCAGCGCCCGGCGGACGATCCCGTTTTCCGTGTCATCGACGGTCATGCTCGCCCGTTGCGTCTCGGACGCGGCAACGCACCGATGGAACTCGCCCTGCCATTCCGGCTGGACCAGCCGCTGCTCGCCGTCGGCGGGCACATGAAAAATACGGTGACGCTCGCCTGGGACGACCGCGCCGTGATCTCGCCGCACATCGGCGACCTCGACGCGCCGCGCAGCCTGGCCGTGTTCGAGCAGGCCATCGCCGACCTGCAAGCGCTCTACGGCGTACGCGCCCAAGCCATTGTCTGCGATGCGCACCCCGTGTATGTCAGTTCGCGCTGGGCGCGGCGCGCCGGCGTTCCGGTGATCACGGTACTGCATCATTACGCGCATGCGTCCGCGCTCGCCGGCGAACACCCGGACGTGAGAAACTGGCTGGTGTTCACCTGGGACGGCGTGGGTTACGGCGGCGATGGAACGCTGTGGGGCGGCGAAACACTGCTGGGTTCACCTGGCGCGTGGCGACGCGTCGGCAGCCTGCGGCCGTTTCATGTGCCCGGCGGGGAAAAGGCCGGACGCGAACCGTGGCGCTCGGCGCTGTCGCTGTGCTGGGAGGCCGGCATCGAATGGAAACAGTGTCCCGAAGACCCGATGCTGGCGCATCACGCCTGGCAGCGCCGGTTGAACTGTCCGCAAACCACGGCGGCCGGAAGGTTGTTCGATGCGGCTGCGGCGTTGACGGGATTGAACCACCGCTCCAGCTACGAGGGTCAGGGGCCGATGATGCTCGAAGCGGCGTGCGCAGGCGAAAAGGCTGAGGCGATTCCACTGCCGATGGCGCTCAACCGTCAGGGAGTCCAAGAAACCGACTGGGCGCCGCTGCTGCCGTTCCTGATGAATGAAAAACATTCTCTCGCCAAACGCGCCGGCGGATTCCACGCCAGCCTGGCCCAGGCCATCGTGGCCCAGGCGAACGCGACACGCGAGGAATACGGTGAACTGACCGTGGGGCTGAGCGGCGGCGTGTTCCAGAATCGCGTGCTGACGGAACATGCGCTGACGCTCCTGCGCGCAAGCGGATTCGACGTGCGGCTGACGCATGAAATCCCCTGCAACGACGCCGGTATCAGCTTCGGCCAGATCATCGAAGCCAGGATGAAACTGACATGAATGCCAAACCGGAAACGCTCGACGCCAAATTTATCACGCTCGCCCACGGCAACGGCGGGCGTCTGATGCGCGAACTGATCGAACGGGTGTTCGCGCCGTACCTGGCCAATCCGCTGCTGGACGTCCAGGCCGACGCCGTCCCGCTGCCGACGCCGGAGGGTGATCTCATGTTCACCACCGACGGCTTCACCGTGAAGCCGCTGGAATTTCCCGGCGGTGACATCGGTTCGCTGGCGGTACACGGGACGGTGAATGACCTCGCCGTGGCGGGCGCGACGCCGCTTTATTTCAGCCTCAATGCCTTCATCGAGGAAGGCCTGGAAGTGGCGCAGCTCGAGCGTGTCATCGCGAGCCTCGGGCGCGCCGCGGAAGCGGCCGGTGTGCGCATTGCGGCCGGTGACACCAAGGTGGTGCCGCGCGGCGAGGGCGGCGGGCTCTATCTCGCCACCACCGGCGTGGGCGTGCGTGACAGAAAAATACGCCTCGGGATTGGCCAGATAACCGACGGCGACGCTATCCTCGTCAGCGGCCCGGTGGGCGATCACGGCATCGCCGTGATGCTGGCGCGCGAGGAATTCGGCATGCGCGGCGATCTGCAGTCCGATTGCGCGAGCGTGCTGCCGCTGACACAGGCACTGCTCCCCTTCTCCGGCCTGCGCTTCATGCGCGACCCCACCCGCGGCGGACTGGCGATGATCGCGCATGAGATCCGCCGCGCCACGGGCTTCGGCATATATATGGATGAAAACGCGATTCCGGTGCGCGAGGCGGTGGCCTCGGTATGCGAAATGCTCGGTTACGATCCGCTGTATCTCGCCTGCGAGGGAAGAGTGGTCGCGGTGGTGGCCCCGGACCAGGCAGAAGCGGCACTGACCGCGTGGCACACCCTGCCTCTGGGCCACGACGCCGCCATTATCGGCAAAGTGGATAAGACCAGGCGCTTCGTGGTGATGCAAACCGCGCTCGGCGGCGAGCGCATGCTGGACGAACTGGAAGACGACCCGTTGCCGCGGATCTGCTGAGAGCCGTGCGGGACTTTTCGACCCGCGTCCGGTAACTACATGATGTACCTGTGACAGAAACTCGAATTGGATCCCCCCGGCCAAAGCACTTAGCCACGGAAAGGCTAAGCTCGCCTTGGTTATTCCAGGATACCGGATACCGGGCTCGACAGCGGCGACTCCAACCCGTCGCCGATGGCCGTCACGGCAAAATATACAGTGGTGCCGGTTGAAAGTCCCAATGCCGAGGCAGTGAATTCATAAGTTGTCACCGATCCAACGTCGACAGAGCGAACCTGGGGGCCGCTGCTGAATGGAGCGGTGGCGTAGTAAAGCTTGTACCCCGTTACATTCGGATCGGTGACCTGGTCCCACGAGATGACATAGGTAGCGTTGCTGGCGCCATTCTGGCTGAAGGTCGCGGTGACGCTGCGCGCAACCGTCATCGATACCGAACACGTCGGGCTCGTGCCCGCGCACACCCCGCTCCATCCGGAGAAGGTATAGCCGGTGGCGGCGGTGGCGGTCAGGGTAACGTTCGTGCCACTGGTGTAACTGGCGCTGCAGCCGGTGCCGCAATTGATCCCGCTCGGCGAGGACGTGACGGTGCCAGAGCCGGAGAGCGAGACAGACAAGGTATAATTGCTGGGGCTATTCTGGCTGAACGTCGCGGCCACGGTGCGGTTAGCGCTCATGGGCACGGTGCAGGTGCCGGTGCCGGGACAGGAAACGCCGCTGCCGCTCCAGCCGGAGAAGCTGTAGCCGGTGGCGGCGGTGGCGGTCAGGGTAACGTTCGTGCCACTGGTGTAACTGGCGCTGCAGCCGGTGCCGCAATTGATCCCGCTCGGCGAGGACGTG
>Ga0209515_10004677_pt1 | contig 18331 bp, 20 predicted proteins | sample Subgroupgradi54m_FD_187454 | JGI IMG/M metagenome (GOLD analysis project Ga0209515, IMG submission 187454) | Subsurface groundwater microbial communities from S. Glens Falls, New York, USA - GMW60B uncontaminated upgradient, 5.4 m (SPAdes)... ...
AAGGATTAAAGAAAATAAGAATAAGCAGTAAGACAATTAGGCCTAATATGCCAAGAGTTCCTATTGCCAGCCGTTTTTTCCGCATCTTGTTATTTTACCATTTTCTCAGGTTAATTGTAATGTTCGCGGTTTTTGCAAGGATGACCTGAGGCTATTTGTGGGCTTGACTTTATGGGTAAGTTTAGGTACAATACTTGTCTTGGGGATGCATTGCATCGACAAGAATGCACTTTAAAAAACAGCAAGCCGACAATGATTGAAAGTCGTAAACTCCGATCAAAATATAAATGCTAGCAATAAAATGCCAGCGTTCGCTCAACCAGCGTATTTATACGCTTAAGTTAAGCTGAACTGTTTATTAAGTCTTTTCTCAATGGGACTTTATAAGCATAAATACAGTTGAGAAATAGTAAGGGAAGTTGGTTTCTATCCTTATCGTATTTATCAACCTTGGCGCTATTTTCTCTTGTTGATTAGAAAAAAATAGTGCGACTCAAAATAATCAACTAAGCTTGTAGAAGTTTTTAAAATAATTTCTTGGACTCGAGCTCACTGCTCGACATCTCCACCACGTAAAGCCCTTCGGGCCACGTGGTAAACTCTTAAAACAGTTTGCCACAAAGGTTTGAGGGGTTTTTTAATGGCCACGCTTTGCGTGAGGCACGTGAATTTGAGTGTAACGAAAATTTTTACGTGCCATTTCCTATATAATTATCTGATGTTCTACGTTTATATTCTACAAAGCGAAAAAGATAAAAGTCTTTATATTGGATATTCTCCAGATTTGAGGAAAAGATTAGTCAAGCATAATAAAAAGCAGGTTACATCTACAAAAGATAAAACTCCATGGAAATTAATTTATTATGAAGCATATCTTGAAAGAAAAGACGCAACCGGCCGAGAACGTTTTCTTAAAAGTGGAGCTGGCTGGCGATTTATCAAAAAACAAATTAAGCACTATTTAGAAAAATTTCCTTTGAGTTAAAAGTAAAAGACATTTTCCCTTTTTAGATTAAAGAAATAGTTGTATTTTTTATAAAATACCAGGCAATCTTTTAATTTGCAAATGTTTAATAACTGCACACTCACCTTGATATGCCCTGAATCCTACCCTTCCATAACCTGTTCTAAAATCAATTCTCGGAACAATGGCATCTATATAAATTTTTGATAAATCTGCCGATTGGAGATCTGAGTTTGTTGGTATAATCCATTCAAGTTTCGTATCGCCTTCAATAAACAATTCTACTTTTTCATCTAATACTCTCAATTTAAAATTGATAAAAACGCCTCGTTCAAGAGTAGAATTTAGATTGTAAGTAGAAAGTCTTGTCGTTTCCCAACGCCCTTCCATATGGATATGTGGCACAATTCTTCTGCCTTCATTTATTTGAATCATAAGATAATCAGATAAACTCTTCGCTCTGAAAATTATTCCAAAAGTTTGATCGTCAGCTTTATTTTGATCTCTTCTTTTTTTAACACTTTCATTTGTTGGGTCTGCAGCAAGAGCAGCCTCAAGAGCTATTTGTTCTTCAGTTTGTGGCATAAACCTACATTTAAAGCTTATTTCTAAGTTTTTCCAAAAATGGTGCTTTAAGATGCAACCTGAATTACTATCTGTTACATATAAGCAATTTTCTTTCGGTTCCCCTAAGCGAATGTTGCCCTGGTAATTCCATTTTTTTGGCCAGTCGCTTGATTTAAAAGTGTACTTTCTGAAGGAAATAAGATATTTATAAACTCCTATAGCAACCCTTTTAAAAATAAAAAAGAGTAGAAACCAAAAAATAATAAAGAAAAAATTTACTGGGAAGCTATTAATATCTTTCTGGTGAGTAACAGGTGAGTTTAAAAATGGAAATACCCATGATAACTGAAAAACATAATAAAGACCTAAACCAAAGATGACAAAAAGAAAGAGCTCTAATAAAGAAAAGCTGGTGTGTCTTTTTAAAATTGCATTTGTGATATCCATCTAAGTACAAAAAACTGCTCTAAGAGCAGCTCAGGTATAGTATTCTTGATGAGTAAAAAAGTCAAGGACTTTCTAATAAATATAGTTCCAACATCCTCTTGTGATACCTACCTAAATTCCTTAAAGCGAGGCTAGATTCAATCCCTGAAGCATCGGGTACCATTTGAATACATACTCCTCAATTCGGTTCTTTATCCCTCGAAGCCTTGGCGGAGTGGGACAAGAATTTTCGTCTATGTCCACAACAAAAAGCTCTTTTTTAAAAGAGCTTTTTTATTTTGTCTTTGTTTTGTCCTAATTGCGTCAAGCGAATTAAATTTTTAGATAGTAAATTTAAGTTATGGAGAAAATATCTTTTGTTCCACAAGAGATAAAACTATCAGAAAGTTTACCCAAGCAAGGCATTATTTTTGATAGGGCAATGTTGCCGGATAAAGGGGGTCAACCAGATATAGTCAAACAAATGGGAGAATACGATGAAGCGTACGTACGGGTTAACAGTCTAACAGTAAAAAAATAATTACTTTACCTCTTCCATTTCTTGTTCGACTTCGCGTTGGATGTCTTTTTTCTTGATTGACTCTTTTTTATCATATTGTTTTTTGCCACGCCCTACCGCAATTTCGACTTTTATAAAACTTTTGGTTGTATATATGGAAACAGGAACAAGTGTCAAACTTTGGCCTTCGGTTTTCGATTTCAAAGCAATAATTTCTTTTTTGTGCAGCAAAAGTTTTCTGGTTCGTTGTTCGTCGTACCCTTCGGGTCTGGAATATTTATACGGAAATATTTTGGCATTTATCAAATATGCCTCAGCCCCCATAATTCTTACATGGGATCCTGTCAAATCTGCATGGCCGAGTCTCACAGCCTTGACCTCGGCTCCATAAAGATTTATTCCAGCCTCAATCTTTTCCAGCAATTGATAATCAAAAAACGCCCTTTTATTCGTAATTTTCATACATTCGACTTCGCTCAGTATAAGTTATTTATACGCTCCTTGTCTGTGAAGAATGGATACTATAAAAATAGTTTTCTGTTTATTGTCAATAAGATATATTATCCTATACGGCCAGGCGCGGAAAGAATAAGTGCCTGCGAATTTTCCCTCCAGCTTTTTTCCAAGATATGGATTTGTTTCAAGTAATTTTAATTTTTGTTGTATTTTCAAGATTTCTTGTTTTGGAAAACGCTTATAGTGGGTAAGTGCTTTTGGGGTAACAATGATACGCATACTGATTATTTTAATTCAGAAAGAGGGATACCCAATCCTTTTTTTGCTTCTTTAATTCCGGCTTTAATGCTTTCTTCTGCACCGGGAATCGCAAGTATCTGTGCAGTTTCCTCAAGTCCTTCAAGTTCTTCAGGGTTCACAAGAATTGCTTGAATTTTTCCATGACGAGTGATAAGGATTTGACCCTGTTTTTCTATTTGATCTAGAAGATCAAAAAAATTCGTTCTTGCTTTTGATGCAGAAATAGATAAAGTGTTCATATAAAGAAATTGTACGTTATATTGTACAACTTGTCAACAGCCAATTTTTTGGAGAATAAATTCGCCAAAACCGACTATCCTCCTTCGCCAGGTACCGTACGGCACCTGGCTTCGGCGGGATGTTCGCCCCAACAAGTATTATCACTATGGGTTTGCGCATGAGGCTCCATAGGGTGTATAATACAAACAGTATGGGATTAGTAGAGGAGGAAAGAGGAAAAGAATTGGCAGAAGTTGAAAGACTGCGTAATATTTTAAGAAAAGTCGGAGCAAGAGAAAAACTAAATGGTATAAGAGAAAATGTTTGGAGGGAAGGAAGTGTAAGGGAATTAGTAGCACGTCAAAGGTGGATCGGGGGAAATGTTGCTGAATTGCGGCTAGTCGCTGATTACGTTTATCTTGATCGTCGGGATGGTAGAACTGATCTTCATGATCTTCTTTATCCCAACGATGCAGGAGGCGTTCATTATCAACTGGGATATTCAGATAGAGTTGCTGTCTTAACCATTGGGGCAGCAAGCGTTCATCTTGAAGAAGACATAAGAGAAGATGTAGCAGCCTATATATATGTTGGTTTTAAGACACATGGTCTTTCGGTATGGGGGAAGAAAAGTAAGGAAGAGTCTTTTGGCTCGCAAGACGCAGAGATGAAGTTTCGTCCCTCCGTAAATGATTTGGCAGCATCTCGATTCATAGATACTAACCTACTAAAACTTACTAGGGTTGAGCTTTTGCCAAATACATTAAGACATCATAATCGTCCTCGTTTAATGTAGCTATCTTGGTGCAAAAAATAATTTATTTTCCAATAATTATCAAAGCGTCGGTGGGGGAGTTTGGATCCAGATCTGAGGAAGCTACAGTAACTGTATAATCTTTTGAGAGGTCTTTTTTGAGAAGATCCAGAAAATTACTATTTTCTTTTTTCACTTTTATAGTTATTCCTTTATAATTATAATTATCCGCATTTCCGGTTGAGGCAACATTATATCCAAGCCCTTTTAATATATCTGCTGCTTTTCCGCCAGCTCCTTCAATACCGCTTCCATTTTGTACCGTAACTGATAATTTGCTTCTATCCAGCCCTGATTTATCAACTGGCGAAACTTGGGCAAGTCCGCTTTCCACTTTTTTCAAAAGATCTTGAATTTGGGTTAGTTCTTTAGATTTTGGCGGAAATTTATCTTTATTATCCGCAAGGATTTTTTGTGCAGATAAAAAAGAATCTCGTGCCAAGTTTTTATTCAAATCGGAAAGGCTTTGCCCGTTATCATATTTTTTCTGTGCATCAGAGGAAACTTGTAGGAAAAGTGCGTGGATTTTGGCCTTATTTTGGTTCTGAATCGCCAAGAAAATACTTGATAGCAAAACAAAAACTATAATGATTGTTAGAGCCAGAAAAACTTTTCTGGTTGGCGCAATTTTAAGATTTGGTCTTCTTAATTTTGATTTTAAGAGAGACAAATATTTTTCAAAAGGAGAAACAGATTTTTCTATTACTTCTTCTTCCACTTCTCCCGCCCGCAACGACTCCGCAAGCTCGTCTTGCGTGTCGGGCGGGTCAACCTTCGGCTTGCCATATTTGATAACAATTGCAGAAATTTTTCCGTTTTCCGCCTTGTGAACTTTTGGCGCAAGAGATTCTGTAATTTCTGAAGGCAATCCACTGAGATTTGTATTCAGCTCATCATTTGAAATTTCTTTCGAGAAAGCATCGGTTGAGAGAACTATCAAGTCATTATCTTTGATAAATCCGGAGGAGGCGACAACACTTTTTGGATCGGGAGAAGAGTCCAAAGCAGACCCAAATCCTCCATCTCTTTTTATGAAAGCTTTTCCGTTGCCAAGACCAAAAAGATACAAAATATTGTTAATAAAAGCTCCGGCCGCAAAAGAAAAATTCACGCCCTCTGCTTGAATTTGGAAGGTGTTCACAATAGCAGTTTTTATTGATTCTAAATTTTTGTCCTCAATTGTAAAAAATTCCTGCTCCAAGCGCTCTAATAAATCCTTTCCAAGCATGTTAAGAGATTCTAAATCTTGGACATCCTTCGTTTTTTCTAAAGATAAAACAGCGAAGAGTTTTCCGGCATTATATGCTTGAGACCAGGAATTAAGAGTTGGCGTTGCGACTATCTTTGAGAAGGATATGTTATTATCCATCGTATCTAGAGTATAACAAAGGCTATAAGAAAAAGCGAAATTGCAAGGATAATATTAATTATGGAAATCGTTTTTAATATTGGTGAAGCATGGGGAAGACTAAGAATTTCTGCCATAACTTTTAGCTGAGTAAAAACAACAAACGTAAAAATCAGATAAAATCCTATCGCAATAAGCATTACGATTTTAATAAGTAGGATTGGTGAAAAAAGAGAATTTAAAGAATTTAGATCCATATTATTTCTTTTCCATAAGTCCTGTAATTATGTCAGTTGCTTCTCCAGGTTTTGGAATCGATGATGCTTTAAAGTTCTCTTCTGTTCCGGCTGTTTGGACAAAAAGATCGCCGTAATTAAAAAAGCTTGGGATAAATCCGGACTGCGTATATCTGACATCCTCAATATGGCTTAAGTTGGTTTCTGCCATATTGTGCACTACGATATCGGAATAATTTATGTCTACAATTCTTTCTGTTGTAACAATAAATACATTATAAAACCAAGTTAGAAAACTTAGAAATATATAGGAAAATACAATAAGGTAATACAATAAAACAAAAATTGTTGTAAAGTGAGATGCGGTTTCAGAGGTCAAAAAGCTTATATGCATGTTGGGCAGAAACATCGCTAGTGCCATGGGCAAAATTACGAGAACGATACTTAAAAAAATCCAAGAAAGATTTGTTACAAAGTAAGATCTTAAAAATAAGACTATTGATTCCTTCTGTTTTTGGGTTTGAAATGAAATTCCTTTTGGATTCCGGCAAAAAGAAGAAAAAGCACTCATATTTTTAGGCGCTACAAAAATATCAGCCATAAGCCCTCCTTTCAGTCGGGAAATTCGAATATCGAATATCGAAATTCGAAATAATCTCAAATTTTCTAAATTCAAATACGTTTTGGATATTTGATATTTTTATTTTGAATTTGTTTCGGATTTCGTGTTTTGGATTTCGGATTTTCATCTTCTCTCGACATTATACAAAGGTCCTACAATTTGTATATTAGCAGGAGCGCGCAAATTAAAATATGTTTTGAAGAAATCTCCGGAGATTTGGGGATCGGTTGAGTCTCCATTAATGTGTACAGTCGTCACTTTGCCATTTCCCCAATCCACGTCTACAGATATTGCGGAAACAGAATTGAAAGGAGTAATTCCTTTGTTCTGAAGTTCCGTTTTGACTTTGGGTGCATCCCATGTGTCAGTCCCTGCGGGATTTGATTTGTCTGTCTGATACAAATGTTCGTTTACGAAGGAGTCTGCATGAGCTAGCATAATTACATTTACTATGTCTGCTGTTTCATCGGGCTTAAGCCACGCAGTTTTATTATAATCTTTTCTTCCTCCCCAGTCACAATAAAACCAAGGGGAATCTTTATCGTATGCATTATTTTTTAAATCAGAAAAGCTTGAGACGCTGCCGTTCGTATCTTGTGCATTTTTTGTCCAAGAACTACCATTCCATCCAATATCAGAAGAAGAATGAATATATCCTCCGTGGGTTGAAGAAAACCAAGCTTTAATTGGTTGCCCGCCCTGAGTCATAACTTGACCTGCGGTGTCATTGACTGCCTGATCCCAGTTTCCTCCTTTAGGGTTTGGCTGGAAAACTTGGCAGTTTTGAGTTGTACAAATTGAGCCTTGTCCGTTGTTGGTATATGCTAAAGCGTAAGATCTTGCAGCAATAACTTGCGCTTTTAATGCATTCATACCTCCTTGATCGCCCCATTCATTGGGAACTTCATAAATTCTTTTTACATATTCGTCCAGAGAATAACTTTGATATCCCTCGACACTTATTTGAGCGTCTCTTTTTTCTATTGAGCCAAAATTATAATAAGCTCTTAGAATAGTTTCAGCGTCTTGTCCTGCTTTTGCTCTTCCAAAAGCGCCATACTGATTTAACCCAACTCTGTTAGGAACACCGTAGGTAAAAAAACCAAAACCTTCTCCAAATCCAGGATCTTTCCCAATGTCACTCGAGCAGCTTCCCGGTGAGCTCGCAAATAAAGGAATTCCCAAGGCAGACAATCTTTGTCCCAAAATCTCCTGCTGTTTTGCTGATAAAGCTGCAATTTGTCCGGAAAGTGTTCCTTGATATGCTCGGGCTCCGCTGACTATTTTTTCAATTTTTGCTGATTCATCATCAAGGTCTTTTTTAATTGCAACAAGCCTTGTTTGTTCTCCCTCCAGATTTTTTTTCTTGGTTTCCAGATCCTGAATTGATAAGGCAATGTTTGTAATTATAACTTTATCCTGATTCTCCGCTGCTTTTTGATATGCCAAAAGCTGGGTGATTTCGGACGCGGAAGATGCAGACAAGAAAGCAACTATTGGAGAGTTGTAATAACTTTTTATATAAAAATCTCTGATTGCTCTTTCCAAAATTTTTTCCTGCTTCTCCAATTTTTTATAACCTTCACTGATATTGTCTTTTTTTATTGCAATATCCTGCTCTATAGTTTTTACCCTGTTTTTAATTCCGTTGATTTGCGCCTGCATGCTGTTTAATTGTGATTCCAATGGTTTTGTTGCTTTAACAGACATTTCGTAAGCTTTTTGAATTTCCCCAAGACATCTCGCAATTGCGTCAAGATTTAAGTCTTTAGGATTTGAACACTCGGAGTTTTGGGCTTTAATATTGCCAGCAAAACTTAAAATTGTGATAAAAAAGATAGCAAAGAGCAAGATATGGAGTTTTTTCATTTGCAAGACTATTATAGCATGCAATGTTGCAATGTGAGGAGAAAGTTGGTATGATGAAAATATGGAAGATAGCTCGTTTCAATCGCCTGTTAGCCAATTTAATTATCAATCGCCCCAAACCCAAAAAAAATCCAAAAAATTTTTGTACATAATTCTTTTTGTTATATTTTTAGTTATAGTTTTCTGGCTATTTCAAGGTTTATTCTCCGGAGCAAAAAGGCAGAAGACAACTCCTAATATTACTCCAATCCCAACCGAGTACCAATTCCCAACAGATACTCCGGTACCAAGCGCTAATCCAACCGCAGCTCCAACCATAGCTCCAACAACAAAAGCTGTTAATCCGGTAGATCAAGCCACAGGGCTGGACAGAAGCACTCTTTCGGTTGAAATTCAGAATGGGTCCGGAGAAGTCGGAGCAGCAAGTAAAGGATCGGACATTCTAAAAAATTTTGGATATAAAGTTATAGCAACTGGAAACGCGGATAATTTTAACTACCCAAATGCCACAATTAAAGTTAAAAGTACAAAAACTAATTTCTTAAGTTTGCTTAAAAAAGATTTAGGATTTAGCTACACAGTTGGAAGCGCTTCAGCAGATCTGTCTTCGTCTTCTACAGCCGACGCATTGGTAATTATTGGTAAATAAGAACAATAATTGCTAAAATTGTTTAATGTTTGAAGTTATTCCTGGAATTTTGGAAAAAGATTGGTCTGAAATTGAGAGAAAAATTGAGATTGTAAAACCATTTATCTCTACAATTCATATAGATATAATTGATGGAAAATTTGCTCCGAATACAACATTTATTGACCCTTTGCCTTTTAAAAAATTTACCCTTCCTTTGTCAGGGCAAGCGCTCTTCTTCGAACTTCATATGATGGTTGATAATCCAATTGCGTATTTAAAACCATTTGCAGATGTTGGATTCAAAAGATTTATAGGTCATATTGAAAAAATGCCTGACCAGGAAGAATTTGTTGCCAAAGCACAGGAATTTGGTGAAGTAGGATTGGCAATTGATGGTCCGACTAATTTATCTGCAATCAAAGTTCCATATTCTGATTTAGACAGCGTTTTGATAATGACAATAAAAGCAGGACAATCCGGGCAAGTGTTTAATGCTGAATATCTTGAAAAAGTAAGAACCCTTCGGCAGGCTCAGGGTCAATTTCTTCCTATAGAAATTGATGGGGGAATAAACGATCAAACAATTGTTTTGGCAAAAAATGCCGGAGCGAACAGATTTATTGCCAACAGCTTTTTATTTAATAGTCCTGATCCCCAAAAACAGTACGAGATGCTGAAACGAGTTCAGCATGACAACTAACAAAATGCTTGGAATAGATTTAATTTACTTACCCGAATTTAAAACCAAACTAAAAACTGTTCAGTTGGGAAAATTTTTTTTGGAAATTGAGCTTTCTCAGAATAAAACACAAGAAAGTTTGGCAGGAGTATTCGGCGCAAAAGAAGCATTTTTCAAAGCAATTGGGAAAAAAGAAGACTGGCTTTCGGTTTGGATCGAGAAAACAAAAGAAGGAAAACCTGAGCTCAAGTCCACACTTATTGGCTCAAATCAAAAGGCAGAAGTGAGTATTTCGCACTCTGGAGATTATGCAGTTGCAGTGGTAATGATTAAGGATGAAGGATGAAGACATTAATTGATTTATTTAAGTTGTTTAAAAAACGAGGAAGTGAAGAGGTTTTTGTTTATAGGACGGGAATAAGAAAATTTACTTTTAGATATTCAGAACTTCATAATTCCTCTTTGAAAATGGCGCAATATCTAAAAATGCAGGGGATTAAAAGAGGAGATAAAATTGCCTTATGGGCGCCAAATAGTCCATCTTGGGCTTTTTCTTATTTTGGAATTTTACTAAGCGGCGCAATTATTATTCCCATTGATTTCGCCGGCGGTATTCAGAGAGCGGAAACTATCGTAAAACTTTCCGGGGCAAAATTAGTTATTCAAAGCAATTACAAATTCGAAAAGCTTCCGCCAGCCGGCGGATTAAAAACAGTAATGATAGAAGACCTTGTATATCTAATCAAACCCCTTACTCCGATCAAAAAAATTATTCAGGTAAAACCAACTGATATTTGCGAAATTGTTTACACTTCCGGGACAACAGGAGACCCAAAAGGAGTCGTACTAACCCATAAAAATATTGTTTCAAATATTTTGGCAGGATATAATCATATTTCTATTTCATCCGCCAACCGGCGGATTAATTTTCTGTCTGTTTTGCCGTTATCGCATATGTTTGAACAAACAGTCGGGTTCTTAATTCCATTGTATAGAGGAGACAAGATTGTTTATCTTCGGACCATAAAACCTTCGGCAATTCTAGAAGCATTTAGAGAAGAAAATATTCAGGCAATTCTCGTTGTTCCAAGACTTTTATCTTTATTAAAAAATACAATCGAAAGAGAACTTGCATCAAAAGGCTTAATAGATTTTTTGCGTTTTGGTCTGACAAGAAAAATTATTTCCCCATTTGTTCACAAAAAATTCGGAAGAAATTTTCAGATGTTTGTATCTGCAGGAGCAGCTTTGCCTATAGATATTTTTACATTTTGGAAGGACTTGGACTTTAGAGTTATTGAGGGATATGGGTTAACAGAATGTTCTCCGATAGTATCTGCAAATACATTTGATACGCAAATCGCAGGATCTGTTGGAAAACCTCTTAAAAATGTAAGAGTTAAACTTGATAATAATGAGGTTTTGGTAAAAGGAGAAAATGTTTTTTCCAGTTATTATCAAAATATCAGCGAAACAGAAAAAGCATTTAGTAATGGTTGGTTTAGAACAGGGGATTTTGCAGAACAAGACCGCGATGGAAATATTTTTCTAAAAGGCAGAAAAAAAGATGTAATTGTAAATGCGTCCGGAATTAATATTTATCCGCAAGATTTGGAAAATGTTCTTAATAAAATAAAAGGTGTAAAAGATTCCTGTGTTTTGGCCTTGGACAAAGGCATTGGAGAGGAAGTTCACGCAGTACTTCTTCTTCAAAGTAAAGATGTTGGGGCTCTACAAGTTGTGCGCTTGGCTAATGAAAAACTAGATCCTTTAGCCCAAATTGAAGGTTTTTCTGTGTGGGAAGATTATGATTTTCCAAGGACAACTACATTAAAGGTCCAGAAATTTAAAGTAAAAGAAAAACTCTTAAAGGAGAATGAAAAACAGGATAGAGCCTCAAGTGATACGCTTATTTCTCTTGTTGCCAATGTTAGCAAAAAACCGCCTGGGGAAATTAAAGAAAGTTCTATTTTAACTTCTGATTTAGGCCTTAATTCTTTGTCCAGGCTTGAGCTAATTAATTTTTTGGAACAGGAATATCGGGTTGATTTGGAAGATACTATAATAAATCAAAATACGACTGTTTCGGATTTAAGAAAACTTTTAACGAAAAGAGAAAAGATAAGAGCGCAAAAAGGGCTTTGGTTATGGCTGAATAATGGATTAGGGAGAACAATGAGAGAATTTTTGGATTTTATTTTTCAAATTCCCCTCTCACGCTTGTTTTTTAATCTTGAAAGTAAGGGATTATCGAATCTAAAAAATATAAAAGGTCCTGTTGTTTTTATTGCCAACCACGTGAGTTATCTGGATCAGCCGGCTATTATGTATTCATTGCCGGCAAACATAAGATATAAAACCGCAAGTGCAACAAGAGAAGAATTTTTCTTTAGCGAAAAGGGTTCTTCACTGGTTAAAAAACTTCTTTTTCCTTACACAATGATTGCGTTTAATGCATTTTTACTGCCTCAAAAATCAGGATTCAGAAAAAGCCTCAGTTTTATGGGAAAACTTATTGATCACAACGTGAATATTTTGGTTTTTCCGGAGGGAACCAGAAGTAGAGATGGAAAATTGCAGGATTTTATGTCCGGACTGGGTTTGCTGGTAAAAGAACTCCAAGTTCCTGTTGTCCCAATTAAAATTTTGGGTATGGAAAAAATATATCCGCGAGGCGCCATATTTCCAAAAAGAGGAAAATGCACAGTTGTCTTCGGAAAGCCAATCGAATTTACCACAGAATCACCAATTGAAATTATAGAAATCTCCCGCAAAGCCGTCCTAAACTTGACAGCAAAATATAAAAGTGCAAAACTAAATTAGATTGGAGGTGAATTAAATGACAGATGATAAAATGATGTGTAATTGCGGACATGGTCACGGTGGAAAAAAATACATGCTTTTTGGGGTATTGGCAATTGTATACGGAATTGTTAATTACTTAATGAGTTCCATGGGTTGGCAGCCATATATGGCTTGGATTGCGGGAGGAGCAATTCTTCTTTTGGTTTCGTGGACAAAGGGTGGAATGAAAGCATAAATAGGGTATAGCATATAGGGTTTAGGGTGTAGGGGTAAGTGTCGGTACAAAGGTACAATTGACGAGGCTTTCTGTGCCTTTTATAAAGTATTCTTTTCTTCCAATACAGTCTTTTTGGATTACGTTTTGGGGAACATCTAGTTTGCCGGAGGAAGAACTCGATTTAGAAAGAAGATGAGTCATAATATCGTGCCAGATAGGAGCTGCCCCTGTAATTCCTGAAGCTAAGCTCTGACTCATCGGACTGTTATCATTATTTCCCACCCAGGTCGTCACTACATAATTAGGCGTATATCCAATGGTCCAGTTGTCTCTTTTGTTGTCACTAGTTCCAGTTTTGACCGATACATAATGATTTTGGATATTTAAAGGAGAATTTGTGCCAAATTCCAAAGCCCTAGCCCCATTATCAGCCAGAATATTGGATATAATAAATGCAATTCCCGGATCAATAATTTGTTTGCCTAAGACTGGTTCTTTTTTTTCTTCCAAAACATTTCCTTGGGAATCTGTAAGTTTGAGAATTGGATTAAGGTCTATTCTTGAACCTCCATTTGCTAATACGCCGTAGACTTGTGCCATATCGATCATTTTTACATCTGCGCTACCTAGAGTTATTGCCAGCCCATAATTGTTAGGATCTTCCCATGTTGTAATACCCATTTTACGGCCAAGGTCGATCATATTTTGAATCCCGATTTTTGAAAGCACTTTGATAGCCGGAATATTTATAGAGTTGGCAAATGCAATTCTCAAACTCATTTTCCCATGAAATGTTCCATCATAATTTACAGGGGTGTAAGACGGTTGGTTAAAAGAGGAAAAAGTAACAGGACTGTCATCAATAATTGTTGCAGCAGTAAAACCGTTATTTAACGCGGCCGAATATGTAACTACTTTTATACTTGATCCTGGTTGTCTGAGAGCTGTTGTTACATTGAAATTTCCCGAACTCGTATCTGAATAATCACGGCTCCCAACCATAGCCAAAATATCTCCGTTTTTGGGATTTGTTACAAGACTTGCTCCATTTGTTAAATTTAGATAGAGATCTTTCTCAACTTCAGATGCAACTATTTGTTGGACCATATCCTGAGTTTTTAAATCAAGACTTGTTGTAACATATAATCCGCCTTTTTCAACCATCCCGAGCCCATATTTTTTAATAAGTAAATCTTTCACGTACATAACAAAATGAGGTGCATAGATAGAGGTTCTTGCGGGCGCAAATACAAGCTCTTCTTTTAATGCTTCGTTTTTCTCTTGGGAGCTTATATAGTGTAGTTCTTCCATTGTCGTCAAGACTTGTTTTTGTCTGTCCTTCCAAAGATTTGGGGACTCACCATATGGAGAATAAGTAGTTGGCGCTTTTGTTAATCCTGCCAAGAAAGCCGCTTGGGCAAGGTCAAGATCTTTTGTTTGGGAGTTGAAATAAACTTCGGATGCCGCCTCGCTTCCCCAAGCTGTTCCTCCATATGGAACTTGATTAAAATACATTTCCAGAATTTGATCTTTTGTATAAATTCTGTCTGCCCAAAATGCCAAAATTATTTCTTTGATTTTTCTTTTTATACTTTTTTCAGGACTTAAAAGGGTTGATTTGATAAGCTGTTGAGTAATTGTTGATGCTCCTTGTAAGGGCTTGCCGGAAATATCTGCAATTGCTGCTCTTACAATGGCAGGAATATCAATTCCTGAATTTTTATAAAAACTTTTGTCTTCAATTGCAATTGTTGCTTCTTGTAAATATTTGGGAATTTGAGAAAGGGGAACCAAGGTTCTATTCTGACTTGCGTATAATTGGTACAAAAGAGCCCCGTTTCTATCAAAAATTTTTGTTGTAAGGGGGGCTTGTTGGAAACTTAATTGTTTTGGACTGGGTAAGTCCTGTAAAAAAATAATAAAAATAATAGGGAGAAAGAAAAAGACCAGAGAAAGGATGGTTCCTAAAATAAAATACCTAATTTTTATACCCAAAAGAGGCAGGGGAAATATTCTAATCGCCTTAGGTTTTTTTACTTTACTAAGTTTTACAACAAAATTGCGCTTGATTGGGCCTTTTTTTACAGCTTTTAAGATGAATCTCACTATGAAAAAAGTCATGTCTCCAACCCAAATTAAAAATAATGAGAGGTAATAAAAAATCTGTATCAGCGCCTTCATAGATTCGATTAACTCACTATGACCCTGAGCTTGCCGAACGGGTCATACGGATAGTGATTATACTAAGAATAGTTTGGATTGGAAAGAGGGGAAAAGCTATGGGTTTGTGGGAGTAGGACTGGGGTGGGGGCAGGTTGCGCAGTAAGTTTGTCCTATTGCATCGGTTATAACTACATGATCTATCTCGTCAATGTTATCTGTTTTACCCGGTGCCGCTAAATCGTGAGTTTCCTTATCAATTTTTACTTTTTGAAGTCCGGGATCAATTCTTGTAGGTTCTGTACCTTGTATAAAGTACTCAAATCTTGTCTCGCATCGATTGGGAGTCGTGTCAGGAGGCGGAATAAGACCGGAGACAGAACAAACTTTTTTTTGAATCACACCTGGAGGACGTGTCAGAGGATGGGAAGGAAGATCTTTAAGAAGGTTGGTCATAATAGTATGCCAGATAGGAGCAGCCCCTGTAATTCCTGATGCAAGGTTACTCATCGGAGTATTATCATTATTTCCAACCCAACTAACAACAACGAAATTAGGAGTGTACCCGATAGTCCAATTATCACGAAAATCATTTGTTGTTCCGGTTTTGACAGATACAGCTTGATTTTGAATTTTTAGAGCCGAATTTGCTCCAAACTCCAGAAGTCTGGCATTATTATCAGCTAAGATATCAGATATTATAAAAGAAACGCCTTCGGGTAGAATTTTTTTGCCAAAAATAGGAGAGGAGGGAGGTTTGTATTCATCCAGAACTTTATTCAAACTATCTGTAATTTTAAGAATCGGGTGAATATTAATTTTGTATCCGCCATTTGCGAAAACTCCGTAAGCTTGTGCCATTTCAAGCATTGTTACCTCGCCTCCGCCCAAGGTGAGAGATAAGCCATACCTTTGAGGATCAGTGAAAGTGGTAATCCCCATTGCTGAAGCAGTTGCAATCATTGCCGCAACAGTATTAACTTTGAGCATTTTGATTGCCGGAATATTTATAGAATTTCCCAGTGCGTAGCGCATTTGCATAACACCATGCCAATTTCCATCGTAATTAACCGGACAATATTTTGCGCCCGTATTGGTTGGGAAACAAATTGGCTGATCCACAAAAGTTGTTGCGCCCGTATATCCTCTTATGAGTCCTACGGCGTAATTAATAGGTTTTATAGAAGATCCGGGTTGTCTTAGCGCCAAAGCTATATTTACATTTCCGTCAATCGTGGTATCAAAATAATCTTTGCTTCCCACCATCGCTAGAATTTCACCTGTTGAAGGATTAGTTACGAGACTTGCGCCATTTGTAACATGATAGCCATTTAACTTATCAACATTTTCCGTTACCGCATTTTGAGCTTCCTCCTGAATGCTTGAATCAAGACTTGTTACTACACGCAATCCTCCTTCCATAACCTTCTTCTCGCCATATTTTTTAATTAGAAGGTCTTTAATATACAAAACAAAATGAGGGGCAAAAATATTATTGGAAACCTTTTGAAATTTCAAAGTTTGGGCAGTTGCATCATCTTTTTGTTTTTTGTTTATATATCCTTGTTCGTACATTTTGTTAAGTATTGTAACTTGCCGCGCCTTGGCATACTCAGGATGAGAACCAAACGGAGAGTTAGTGGTTGGAGCCTCAGGAAGTCCACTCAGAAGAGCTGACTCTGCCAGATCTAAATCGCGGGCGCTTTTACCAAAGTACGTTTGAGCGGCAGCCTCAATTCCATAAGAAGTTCCTCCATATGGAATTTGATTAAGATATAATTCTAAAATTTTGTTTTTTGGGTATATTGCTTCTGTTGCAAATGAAAGAATTACTTCCTTGGTCTTTCTTAAAACTGTCCGCTCGGGAGTCAGTAAGCTATTTTTAACAAGCTGCTGGGTTAGAGTGGATCCTCCCTGAAGCTCTTTATGAATTATAATTGAAACTAAAGACCTAAAAATTGCCCTAAAGTCCAGGGCACCGTGCTTGTAAAAATCTTTATCCTCAATTGCAACTGTTGCTTGTTGCATTTGCTTTGGAATTTGGGAAAGGGGAATAAAAGTCTGATTTTTGCCAGAATAAATATTATAGAGTAATTTTTGGTTTCGGTCAAAAATTTGTGTTGACTGCGGAGCATTTGAGCTGTTTAATTTCGTTGGCAAAGGCAAATCTTTTAATATAAAAAAGTACGTTATCGCAATAAAAATTGCAATAATAACAAGAATAGAAATAAAAACCCATAAGTGTTTTTTTCTGAATTTTCTGAATCTTATAAGGGTTGAAACTTTCATCTTAATATAATAACATGATGCTCTAGGGCTGACAACACTAATAGCATTATGTTTAGCTTAAATTTGGCTGATTACATAATAATAATTGTACTTTTTTTCTATGCGTATGAAGGTTATGCAAGCGGATTTATAGAGGCCCTTTTAGATTTAATAAATTTTGTCGCCTCTTTTGTAATTGGTCTTAGATTTTACACAGTATTGGCAGGAATTTTGATTAGTAAATTTTCTGTTCCACAGGGTTTTTCCAACGCAATTTCCTTTTTTATTATAACTTTTACTACAGAAATTATTCTTGGAATAATTATAAGAAGATTTTTCACTTTTGATTTACCTTTTTCAAGGAACCTTAATAAAGTATTGGGAATTTTTCCAGGGCTTTTATCTGGGGCAATTTTAATTTCTTTTATATTGGTTCTTATTGTTGCCTTGCCTATTGCCTCAACAATTAAAAATACTGTTTCAGTATCAAAAGTTGGTAGTTTTTTATTGTCTAACGCACAAGGTTTGGAGAAATCGCTTAACAATGTATTTGGAGGAGCGATTAGCGAAACCATTAACTTTTTGACAGTTGAGCCAAGAACAAATCAGACTGTTGCCTTGAACTTTAAGACTAATAAATTTTCGCCTGACGAAGCCGCTGAACGCTACATGTTTAGTTTAGTTAACAAAGAAAGAGTCTCAAGAGGATTGAAAGAAATAATTTTTGATGATCAACTTCGGGATGTTGGGAGATCGCATTGTAAAGATATGTTTGAAAGAGGCTATTTCTCCCACTACACACTTTCAGGGCTCTCTCCTTTTGACAGAATGGATGAAGTTGGAATTATATACAGCGCAGCCGGTGAGAACTTGGCTTTGTCTCCAAATACAGACATTGCAATGCAGGGACTTATGAATAGCCCGGGACATAAGGCAAATATTTTATCTACAAATTTTGGAAGGGTTGGGGTTGGGGTAATTGACGGAGGAATTTACGGGGAAATGTTCTGCCAGGAGTTCACAAACTAAGCTTATTTACCCATGTCATCCTGAATTCATTTTAGGATCTATCACTCTTTTCTTGTACTTTTTTCCGCAAAAAAGTACCAAAAACTCTTTGCGGTGAAAGTCGAGCTATTTTTGCTCGCTCACTTATCGGGTGATTTGCACCCCCTCCTCAATCCCGATGAATCGGGATGAGGAATCCCCCTGATGCGTTCGTTCACAAAA
>Ga0209515_10004678_pt1 | contig 18329 bp, 16 predicted proteins | sample Subgroupgradi54m_FD_187454 | JGI IMG/M metagenome (GOLD analysis project Ga0209515, IMG submission 187454) | Subsurface groundwater microbial communities from S. Glens Falls, New York, USA - GMW60B uncontaminated upgradient, 5.4 m (SPAdes)... ...
CCATAGTCCCCTTCTCCGTTTAATTTTCAAAAAACCGATTTTTGCCATTTTATAACAATAAAACCCCGCGCGCAAGCGCGGGGTTTTATTGTTAAATATCAGATATTACTTGTTCCCGTAAAGCTCGTTCAGTTTAGACCGGGTTTTAGGGCCAACCGTTCCATAGCCAGCGACACCTTTCTTAGCAATACCGTATTTTTCTTGAAATCTTTGAACCGCTTTCTTAGTTGCAGGACCAAAGTATCCGGTAACAAGACCTTCAGGATAGACTAACGGATCAGTTTTAAGAGCGGTCTGAAGATTGCGAACATCGTTATTTTTCAAGCCCAAAGCTATTGGTCTAACAAATTTGAAACCAAGCGCTACACCTTGAGGAGCCGGTTGAGCTGGGGTGGCGGGAGTTGCGGGTGTAGTAGGAGTCGCAGGTGTAACCGGAGTCGCAGGCGTTACGGTAGGAACCGCCGGAATTGCTGGAACAATTACGGTAACTGTTGCACCACCTCCACCACCTCCGCCACCCGGAGCAGTACCGGTAAAGGTGGCGGTGCCGCCAGAACCAGTATCTGAAGAATCTTGGGGATCAGTGAAGACATAGGTTATCGTACCCGGACCTTGATAAGCCAACGCGCCGGTGACAGAAGAACCAGAAAGAGTGAATGTCAAACCACCGCTGAAAATACCGGTCGAGGCGCCTGTTTCGAGTAAAGTAACCGTTTGGGTAGTAGAAACGCCACTTTTAGCAGTTATAGTGGCTGTTGTGGCTGCTAATGTCTCAGCCGTGGCAGCGACCAAGTTCAAACTTGGATCATTTACTGTAATATAGACGCTTGGCCTATTATCCGCAGTGAAAGAAACGGCTGCTGTTGTTCCACCATTAGTGCTAGAAATGTTAGTCACGGATGCCAAAGTTATTTTGCCTCCTGTGCCTTCAGTAACAGTGCCGCTATTAGTCCAGGTAGAACCGGTAGCAGTAAAGGTAAAGGTGCTAACAGCAAGAGTAGCGCCAGAAGCGATTGTCGCCGCGGATGTAACCGTACTATTTCCGCCAAGAGTATAAGTGGCAGCGCCATTGAAGTTAACTTTATTATAAGTAGTAGAAGCAACTGTTGTGGCCGCCGTGCCAGTCCAAGTCAAGGTAGAGGTAGCCGCGGTAAACGTTCCAGTTACCTCAAGCGGGAAAGTCATTGAATTAGAATTTGAGCCGGAAAGAGTCATTAAACCGCCCCCAGCAGTAAGTGTTCTACCCGCAGCAATGTTTAAGCGATTAGCAACAGTAGTAGAGGCCTGAAGATTGGTTGTGCCGGTGCCGCCAAATACCAAATAACCGAACGTCATGGCAGTCGTAGACGCCGAGTAAAATGTTGTTGTGCCCGAGGTGCCGCTAGGCAAATTAAGAGTGGTAGTACTATTAGTAGGAGATGTATATAATGAGCCGGATCCTAATAGAAAATCGCCGGCAATAGTAACGGTTGAAGTAGCACCGGTAACCGAGTCAATAGTTGTAGAAGCTAACTGCCTGATGGTGGTAGTGCCAACGCTTAATGAACCGGAAGTAAGCAGAACGGTGCTGGAAGTTCCCACGTCAAAAACTCCGGTATTAGTTAAGCTGCCTCCTTCCCTAATAAGAAGGGTAAGAGGAGCGGATGAGTTGGCAAGGGTATTTCCTTTTTGATTATAGCCAACATAAATATTACCAGCTCCCAAACTAACCGGAGTAGAAATTATGATAGTAGCTTGAAGAGGCAAAGTAGAAGTTGCAAAAAGCCAAATGTTATCACCTGAAGCAGGCGCCACGGAAGTATCCCAATTAGCTAAATTCCAAAAATCCTTGCCGCCGATAGTGGAAGTGCTCGCACCGCCCGTCCAATACCTATCCACCGCTAAAGCAGAATTAGTATTTAAAAACAAAAATCCCGCGACTAAAACAAATCCGAGAAATACAAAATATTTTTTAGACATTAATGTTTAATTAAATTATTATAAATTATATTTTAATTTTAAGGCAAAAAAAATTCTTTGTCTATAGTTAGTTATACACAGGTAAAACAAAACCCGCCTTATGACGGGTGAGTTTTGTTATTTTTTACCTTCTAAAATCCGGTTTTTTTGCCCGATAGCAATTCTTGCAATACACGGGCCGGTCACCGCTTGGCTTAAAAGGCAAGCTGTGAGGAGTTTTAGCGTGGCATTCATGGCATTCCCATTCGCCGGTATATTCCTCGCGAGTCGCGCCATAATTTCTGGCGCCGCCGTTATCATCTCTATTAAACATATGTGCCTAATCCTTTAAATTATAATTTTCGACCTACTGTTTAACAGTGTAAAGCAATGCCTGTTTTTAGTCAACTTCTTATTTTGGCGACAATCGTTCTATAATTACCAACTCTTCATTTGCTTTTTCCATCAACCCGAGATTTTGATAAACAATGACGAGCGATTGATGAATTTTGATATCGTTTGGGTCTTCGGCTTCGGCTCCAAGATACAGCAAAAGTAATTCTTTCCACCGGCTTGTTTTAATATAAACATTAACAACTCCCAAAATTTCCTGTTTCGGAGCAACGGCATATTTAACCTTTGAAGCTTTTTCAAAATCGTAATCTAAACTGCCATCTTTTTCTGTAATAGCCATGTGACGACTGTACCATATAGTTAGAGCGTGATTTACAGCACGAATGGCTTCGTCGTCATGGCCAGCAGAAATATTGGCGATGCCCAAATACCACCAATTTTGGCCGTAATCGGGAGCCACTTCGGTGGTTTTTTTCGTTAACTCAATAGCACGGTTATAATCCTTAGCCGTTAACGCGAGCTGTAAATAAGAGTAATAAACTTCAAGACGCTTAGGCGAGAGTTCTATCGCTTTTTCATAAGCTTGGGCCGACTTCTGCCAAAGTGAAATTCTCAAAGAATCATCGGATACGCCCGTAGATTTGAAATAATAAATCTGACCTAAATTCAGATATGAAAAAACCAGAGGATGATCTTTAACTTCTTTTTCTAATTGATCGATGCCAAAATCAACAACCGCTAATCGCTCCTCTACTGGAAATCTACTGATACCCGATCTTAGCCATTGGCTGTATTGATTGCGAAACTCCGAGGCGCCGAGTGTTTCGTACGTGAGAGATTTTTGATAACTTTCAAAAGCTTGGGCTGGAGTAAGGACGCCGGAACCTAATCCGGAAAAAGCGCTGGCAAAATTAATATTGGCTGCAGCTGACTTATAACTTACTTGCCAAATCAAGAAAATAGAAAATAGAAAATAGAAAATAGAAATCGCCGCAACGGCTTGAGGTTTAATAGAGCCGAATTTAGGCAGATTATTAGTTGATCCGCTTCTAACGTAAAGAGCGAATCCAATCGTTAAAAAGAGCGCTATATAGGTCGAGGGGCTATCAAAAACAAAAAAGCTTTGAACCGCATAAGCAACTATTAGTGACGCCCAAACCCATAATTTATTTTTCCAAAATATCCAAAATAAAACTCCGATTAAAAAGAGATATCCTAAAAGTCCAAGAATGCCGCTCATTGACGCATAGTCAAGATACGCGTTGTGGGCGCGGTCAAAATTGGTTTCTCTTAGATTATAAACTTTAGGATCAAGAAAGGCGTTGTGGAGATATAAATAATTATTAGGCCCCCAGCCAAAAATTGGACGGGCTTTAAACGCATTCCAAGCAATCCCCCATTCGGTAAAACGCTGTTGAACGGTGTCGTCTTTTATTGAAACATTGGTAATTCTAGTAAGCTGAGGGGTGTTTTTAACAAAATCTGTTCCGCGCATAAACCAAATAGAGGCATATAAAATAATGACGACTAAACCAACGGATGCCAAGGGTTTTCGGATTGGCGGTCTTTGCCACGCAGACACCAAAATATAAACAAAAATTCCGGAGCCAAATCCGAGCAGGGCGCCCCGCGAACTGGCGAGAAATAATGTTCCGATATTTAAGAAAAAAGCCACCGCCCAGAAGTATCTGAAGTTAGACTTCAAACTATCGCGCCACAAATACAAAGCAAAGAAGGCGCTAAAGATCGCGTAACTGGCAAGAAGATCGGTATTGCCAATAGTGCCCATTTGGCTTCCTGGGAGCCAAGTCCATGAAGCCTCAAAATACTGCGCCAAAACATAAAAAAATTCAAAAATACTGACAACTACGGCTATCCCAAAAAAGTTTCGCCACTCTTTTTCATTTTTAAAGATGCTCGCAAGAATTATGGCAAAGCCTAAAAAATGAAACCAGGCGATAACTCCCGACATTCTTTCGGTATTGCCCCAAAAACTACGAAAAGTGTCAATGCCAGTAAAACTTGTAATAATTAAAATTAATGTCAGTAAAATTACGGCTTTTAAAACCCAATTAAATTTGGGCCGGAAACGAGCATCAGAAACCGACAAAATAATATAAAAAAAGAAAATGATTTCAATTATCAGACAAAAAAGCCAGATTTTCGGGAAAATAAAAGGAAAGAAAAAAGAACCTCCAACATAGAGCGGAATAAACAAAATAAAACCGATGCCGAATTTTATTATTTTTAGTAATATGTTAGAATTCATATTATGTGGCAAAGACATTTTAAGATATTTATACTGATCTTAAGCGATATTCTGATATTCTACACCTCCCTTACCCTAACCCTATTAATCCGTTACCTAGTCATAAATCAAGATTTGGCAACGCTTATTAGTTCCGCCCCGCTTCATATAGCCCCTTTTACAATAATCTTTTTGGTTTGGTCAATTGTTTTTTGGGCCGCCGGTCTTTATGATATAATAAGATTAAGAAACGAAGAATTCTTTTACAAAACTCTTATAACCGCTTTTACGATCAATGCTTTAATCGCCACTGCCTTCTTCTACTTTATACCATATTTTATAATTACGCCAAAAATAAATCTTTTCATTGATCTGGCGCTGACGATTTTACTGCTGTACATATGGCGCAGATATTTCAATAAATGGGCCGGAAAGGCCTTCAAAATCAACATCGTTTTCCTAGGCGCTAATAGTGAAATTATAGAATTAAAAGAGTTTCTAAACAAAAATCCCCAATTGGGTTATCAAGTGGTCGGAGTATTGGCGCCAGATAATTACGGGGAAATGGAAAACCTTTGGCAAACCAAAAAAATCTCGCTTATTATCTCGGCCGAGAAATTCGATCGCACGCAAAAACTGGCCAATCTGCTTTTTCAATATTTTAAAAAAGGCGCCACTATAAGTGACTTAGATAAGTTTTATGAGAGTGTCACCTATCGCGTTCCAATTTCCATAATTAGAGAAGTTTGGTTTCTCCAAAACATCTCGGAAATTGACAGAGGTTTTTATGAAACCGTTAAGAAGGTATTCGATATCGCGCTAGGAATAATTCTCGGTTTGGTTACACTTTTGATTTTTCCCATTGTCGCTACTCTAATAAAAATTTTTGATCCCGGCCCGATTTTATACCACCAAAAAAGAGTCGGTAAAAATGGAAAAATTTTCACTTTGATTAAATTTCGGTCGCTTTCGCTCGCCAATACCTTCGATCAGATGGCAAAACCCGATCAAGCAAAAATCACCACTTTTGGAAAGTTCCTGCGAAAAAGCCACTTGGACGAACTGCCGCAGGTCTGGAATATTTTAAGAAATGAAATGTCTTTTATAGGCCCGAGGCCGGAAAAACCCGAATTTGTGGAGCGTCTTTGTGAAGAAATCTCTTTTTACCAGATGCGCCACTTGGTAAAGCCGGGTATTGCCGGTTGGGCCCAGCTTCATAATCCCAGTGCCGGTCCAACCATAAAAGAAACTTTGGAAAAACTTCAATATGATCTTTATTATATCAAAAACCGGTCCGTATTTTTGGATTTATCAATTGTTTTAAAAACTATAAGAATACTGCTTTCCGGCGCCGGGAAATAAAAAAAGCCTCATGCGAGGCCGTTTAACTTTTTTAATTCGGAAATGCCATCTTCTAATGTAACAGTAGGTTCCCATCCTAAAAGATCTTTTGCTTTAGTAATATCGGCAAGAGTATGGCGTGATTCGCCTGCTCGCGCCGGTTTGTTATAATATGAGCCGCCGATTATTACTGAAAGAAAATTAATGCTGGAATTTTGGCCGCTACCAATGTTTATTACTTCGCCGCGGCCCACTTTACCCGATTCAGCCGCTAAGATATTGGCCCTAACCACATCGTTGACCCAAGTAAAATCTCTGGTTTGATACCCATCTCCGTAAATTACGGATGTGATTTCTTTTTTCCTATTACGAAGAAAAGTCCCAATTACCGCCGAATAAGAATCACCACTGCTCTGACGCGGTCCGTAAACATTAAAATATCTAAGACAGACAACGTCGTTAAGACGATTTTTCCTATCACTGCAGAGCATCTGACAATATCTTTCGCCGGCAAATTTTTGCAACGCATAAGGACTTAAAGGATTTGCAGGCATGTCTTCCTTGAGGGGTAAAACTGATTGATCACCGTAAATTGAAGATGAAGAAGAATAAACCAGGCGCTTGGCGTTAAGCAAAACCGATAACGCGATAACATTAAGAGTTCCGTTAATATTGACGTCATTAGTTTCTTTTGGATGATCAATAGAGTACTGAACTTTAGGAAGAGCTGCCAAATGAAAAACATAATCAGGATTTTGATATCTCTTAAAAGACTCCGGAAAATATCCAAATCCCAAAGGACGCCCGATGTCAGCCCTTAATAATTCCGCTCTCGGATTTATATTCTCTCTCTTACCAGTTGAAAAATTATCAATAACCAAAACTTCATCGCCTCTACTTATCAGAGCATCAACCAAATGCGATCCGATAAACCCGGCACCGCCAGTGACAATGGCTTTCATCTGCGCCTCCCTTTTTTAGTTATCAATATAATCTTTAATACCATCTTCTAATTTAATAAATTCAAAACCGGTAAAATCGGTCTTAAATTTTGACATATCGAATTTTAGATTAACAGGGATCCTGGAGTCGGGACTAAATTTAATTCCAGTTCTAATGCCGCAAGCCTTAAATACCGCTTCAGCCAATTCCGTCAAGGAAACGCCACTCTCTTCTGCAACAATGTTATAATCTCCCGTCTTAGAATTTTTACAAATCAATTTAATTACTTGGCATAAATCCGTCTTATGGACCCAGACCAATCTTGTAGAATCGTCGCCAAAAACCTCAATATCTTTACCCAGACGAACGTTATTTACAAATCTGAAAAGCGGACTCCTGAAATCGCCTTGACCGTAAATAATACCGGGCCGCACAATCGTCAAGGCGACATTATGATCGGCGCAAACTCGCCTGAAAAGCGACTCACCAATAAACTTTGCTGAAGTGTAAAAATCATCGGGCCTTAACGGACTTATTTCGGTAATTAATGAATCGGAACGACGGCCGTAAATTGCGGTAGAACTTATATAAGTAAAATGTCTAATCTTAGAAAACAGGCTGTGATGGGCAAGATTAATTAACATATCAATTTCTTTCTTAAATGAAGGAAAATCTTTGTTTTTGATTAACGCTGATGCCGCCATAATGACTGAAGTATTGTGATCAACGAAATCATATAATCGGGAGATTGACTCGCGTGAAGACAGATCAATCTGATCTGAAGAAAATCCATATGTCTCGTAATCAGAATCTTTCAAAAAACTCTCATAAAGACAGGATCCTAAAAAACCGGAGTGTCCTAATATTACCAATTTCCGCCGGATGCTTTTGTTTTCCAACGAAGTTATGCCTTATGAATATATTCTAACGGATTTTTCAGAATTTCATCCCAATTTTCGCGAGTCCATTTAATCACCCCATCAACGCCACTCGCGAGATCAATTGTGGGTTCCCAGCCAAGTTCTTTTTTCGCTCTGGAATTCAAACTAAACGACGAATCCTGATCTGACCTTTCGTTTGATATTTCCACCGAATCTTCAAAACTGCGATGCATCTTAACGCACATAAACTTAACTAAATCTCTTATTCTTATCAGTTTTCTATAAGAAAAATGATAAACATTTCCGACTTCGCCGCGCCCAATTACTCTATAAATTCCATCAACTACATCGTAAATACTGATAAAATCGCGTTTAACAATTCCGCCGCCATGAAGAGATAACTTTTTTCCCAACTTCAAATAAATAATTGTCTTGGGAATTATCCTGTAAAGTTGCTGATGAGGACCGTAAAAATTGGTAGATCTCACGAAACAAACCGGAAATTTAAACTTCTTAAATAGAGCGTTGAGAAACAAGTCGCCAGCCACTTTTGAGACGGCGTAAGGAGTGCTGGGATTATAAATACGGACATTTTCCCTTAGGTTGTGACAAAGGCCATAAATTTCAGGAGTTGATATTTGAATGTACTTACGTAAATATTTCCTATCCTTCAAGCTAAAAGTCAAATTAGCGATACCAATAGTGTTGGTCATCAGCCACTCGGTTGGATTATCCCAACTATGCTGTACATTACCTTGAGCGGCAAAATTAACCATAACTGCCGGCTTCTCTTTATCCAAGAGTTGCATTATTTCAGGAAGTTCGGTATTGAGATTTAACTGAAAAAATTGAAAACGAGGTGAACGTTCTTTTTGGTAAAGATAGGGTAAAAACAAGGGTGAATACTCCGGAGAACGGCTAATGCCGATAATATCCCAATCGGTATGTTCTAATAAATGATTCACAAAGTGAGAGCCAGAAAAAGAATTACTCCCTAAAACTACAACCTTCTTACGCTTCATGTTTCACGCTCCACGGTAGTTTTATTTGTCAAAAAACAATAGTTTTAAGATGTTACAATAAAAAGCTATTAATGTCAAAAAATCTCAAAAAATATAACCTCGTATATATAACGAGGTTATTTCTTTTTTGACGAATTTTCCGGCGGCCTGGGAGCCGGATAAGTTACGGTCTTTCTCATTTCCGGTACAGACCGAATAGCTTCAATCCAAAAACCCTTGATAAAATCTTTCAATCCTCTAATAGGATTTTTAATTTTAATGGTATAAATGTACTTTTTAAGAGTATAAACTTTTACAACATAATAAATAGAGAGATATAGTTTCTTAGCAAAACGGTTCCGCCAGTGAACGGCGTATTTCTTGATAAATGGCGCTAGCCACGGTTGCCACACTGCGAGACCCGACAAATAAAGAATATTTTTCATTACATCATGTTGTTCTTCGCTAAAACAGTTTAAGGGCGAGCGCTCAAGAAGCGATTCGCCGAATTTATCTACATCCATTACAAAGTAACCTCTTTCCTCGCAATACTTACCGATTTCCGTGCCCGGATAGGGCATTAAAATTGAACGGCTACTAAACCTCACGCCGGCGGCAATTTCCATATCAATCGCATCTTTATCGTCTTGAATAATAGTATGAGCAAGACCAGGTTCCGTAGGCGGCAAACCTAAAATCATGTTGTTGAAAACATTAATGCCATAGCGCCTTAGCAAATGGAAGTTTTCAATAATCTCTTCATTGCTAAAGTTTTTATGAACTATCCGCTTCCTAACTTCGCGGTTAGCCGCGTCAATTGAAATGTTTAAAGAAACACAGCCCGCGGCCTTCAAGCGCTCTGCCATCCATTCATTAATAGAATCAACCCGGACCAGGGCGTTGAAGGGAATACCGACCGCCTTTGGGTATCTCTCGGCAAATTCATCAAGCCAAGGATCGTTTTTGGCTAAAACAAAAAGATCGTCCTCAAATTTAATGAAGTCAATCGGCCAACGCTTTTTCAAATCAAGAATTTCTTCAATCACCCTGTCAATTGAATGACGCCTTTCATATTTTCCGGCAACCCGGTTTCCGTCAAGAACTTTCCGTTCACCAAAAGCCTTTTCGGCAAGATACATTTTCTTCAATACCGGTTCAAAACAATAAGAACACGGAAATGGACAACCTCGGGAAGTCATAAAAGTTTTAAGCGGAAACATTCCCATTGCCGGCGCTTTTCTAAAGATAGCGTCACGATCGGGTATGGGTATGGTATCCAGGTCGCCGACTAAGTTTCTTTTTATATTAATCGGTCCATTGGGAAAACCGAGATTTTTTATATCGTAAAGCGCTTCGCCCTTTTGGCCACCGGCTAAACGGTCTAAGAGTTCAACGAAAGCCCCTTCGCCTTCACCGGTACAAATGGCATCAATAGGCTGATACTTAACGCAATCTGGATAGTAGGTGGGGTGAGAACCGCCCATAATAGTAAAAATGTCGGGAAAATATTCTCTTATCCTTTTGTTAAACTTAAAATACATCTGATGAGTGCCCGTTACGGCGCTGTAAGCAATAACGTGGGGCTTATAATCCCTGATCTCTTCAAAGGGACTGGCGCTGTTATTTAAAACCATTACATCGCCTTCGTGGCCAGCGACTTTGGCCGCAGACAAAAGATAGGCCGGTCCCATCGGATCAATAAAATCTTCGCCTTCAATAACAAATAAAACCCGCAGTCCTTTATCCTTGAGCCCCGGCGCCATTGTTATACTCCTTTTTGTTAAGGTGCAAAAAAACTATTTTTTTAATTATCACACATATTTAAATAATAAACAACTAAAAATAAATATGAAAAAACCCCGTTTCGCGGGGTTAGAAAACGATTCTTCTTCTTAAAATTCGTATTTGCCAGAACAATGTTGCATACGTCTTAAATATCTCAACAATATTCGCGATTCTAAAAGCGTGACTCTTGCTCTTAAAATTATGCGGAAACATTATAAAAGGAAGCTGGATGACACTGGCGCCCGATTTGGCCAACCAAACTGTAGCCTCAACCATTGCCGCGTGACTATTGCTATTAATACTCGCTTTTTTAGCTAAAGAGGTCCGAAAAAAAGATAAATGATAATATTTAAGTTTTAAGCCAAACAGCAAATTAACTATCATTGTGTTAACCGCCGAAGCCACTATTCTATGCCAAGATCTGGCCTTGGGGTTTTCAATATACGCGACAACCATATCGCTACCTTTTAAAGCCGCCGAGATATCTTTGAGACTTTCTAAGTTTACTTGGTTATAAGGAGGGATAAGGCCAACATATTCTTTACTGGCCCTTTGAATGCCTTTTCTAAAAATACTGCCGAGGCCAATCTCTCCTCTATGATCAACAAATATAATTTTTTCATTATTAGTCAAATAATCCGGAAAAGTTAAATATCTTTTAATGCTTAAAAATACCAGTAATTCATATTCCCTAAAGCCCCATTCCGTTAGCTGATTAACTAAAGCATCAATATTAATTATTACATTATCATCATTGTCTTCATAAACCGGCACAATAATACTAATCGACACCGGTTCACTCATTACCAAGCCCCCTATTCGTTTTCTTTAAAAGATTTTAGGTCAATTTTTTCTTTTAAAATTCTGATGCGCCAAAAGAGACGACAATAGGTCTTTAGAATTTCACTGATATTTTTAAGCCGCATAGCTTTAGATTTTCCGATTTGACGCTCTTTTCTCCAAAAAGGCACTTCTATGTAAGTGGCGCCAGAAGCTAGTGAATAAACCAAAAGCTCAACCATTAAAGCGTAGCTCTGTGTTGATTTCGGCAGATTTTTCAAGATCTCGGTTCGATAAAAGTTAAGATGATAATATTTAAGTTTAAAACCAAAAAGCAAATTTAAGAGACTAACATTGACCCAAGAAACAATTCTCCTGCTCAAAGGCCTGACTTTAGGATTGGCAATATAAGCAATTACCACGTCAGCTCTTTCTAAAGCTGGAAGAATATAATCATAAGATTCGGTAGTAATCAGGTCGTGGCATGGTAATAGTCCCGAAAAAGTTTTGGACGCTAAACTAATACCGCGAGCAAAATTATAACCCAGATTCATATTCTTTGGATTGTGAAAAACTTTGATCTTCGGGTCGCAAGACGCAAGTTTATCGGCAATTTTGCCGGTTTCATCGGTAGAAGCATCATTAAAAATCAGAATTTCATAGTCAAAATTGTGTTCTTTAAGTTTTTCCTTAACCGACCTAACTGCAGATTCAATATAGTTGCCTTCATTATATGCCGGCATAATAAGCGAGATTGAGCACTTTTGGGAATTCATATTTTGATTTTTTCTCCCATCATTTTGATGCGCCAGAAAAGATGGCTATAAGTTTTTAGAATCTCAATAATATTCCTAAGCCGCATGGCTTTAGATTCTCCCGCCCCTCGTTCTATCCGGAAAAATGGTACTTCTATATAAGATGCGCCTGAAGCCAAAAAATATACTAATAATTCAACCATTAAAGCATAACTCTGGGTTGATTTTGGCAATCTTTTCGATAAATCAGTACGGTAAAAATTAAAATGATAATATTTTAATCCAAATCCAAATAACAGATTTAAAATTGCTGTGTTAACCCAAGAAATAATTCGCCTGCTTAAAGGCCTAACTTTAGGATTGGCAATATAGGCCACTACTACATCAGCTCTTTCTAAAGCTGGAAGAATATAGTCAAAAGACTCCGGCGCTATTAAGCCGTGACATGGCACCGAACCCCAATAAGTTTTGGTAGCCATTGCAATACCTTGAGAAATATTATATCCCAGGTTCATATTCTTTGGATTGTGAAAAACCCTTATTTTTGAATCTTTTACAGCAAGTTTATCGGCAATTTTGCCGGTTTCATCGGTAGAAGCATCATTAAAAATCAGAATTTCATAGTCAAAATTGTGTTCTTTAAGTTTTTCCTTAACTGACTTAACCGCAGACTCAATGCGCTCTGCTTCATTATAAGCAGACATAATGACTGATATCGATCGCGCTACTGCAGAATCCACTCAACATCCCCTTTTTTATTAAATTGTCAAAAAGCATTTCGCCTATAATTACACAACAAGCCAATAAAATCAACCTCTTGCTTATAAAATCATTCTGCTTTCAAATTACGGATATTTTTCCGATCGGTTAAAAATCCGTAATTTAGATTTTTTCTTGTTTTGTTTTTTCTCTAATCTTTTCAAGATTTACGTTATAAAACAAAATACACAAAAATTGTGGCGCCGATAAAATTTAAAATAATATCCAAAATGGTGTCTTGCCATTTTGGCTGAAGATTCATGTTCTTTTTAAAATTAAAAGTTTTTTTAAAGCCAGTTGATAATTTTGGAATTTTTCCTAGTAAATATTCTGCTGTTTCCCAAATAAAACTCATTATGGCAATTCCAGCAAAAATTAAAATATTTGAGTCGGTAAAATTAGCAAAAAACATCGCCATAAAAAATCCGCCCAGAAAATGCTCAAGTTCAAAAAACCAATAATGCCTAAAACCAAAACCGTATTTCATTCCAAACGTTAAATTCAGAATAAACAGACCCGATAACCCTATAATTGATATAAGCAACATATTACTCCAATTTAACCCGCTTTCTTAAAATTTGGACTTCCCAGAAAAGTGTCAAAAAAGTTTTAAAAACGCTTATAATATTTTTTAACCGGAAAGCTTTGGTAGCGCCTCTTTCGCGAGCCCGGTTAACCATCGGCACTTCAACATAAGTAGCGCCGGATTTTAAAAGTTTCACTAAAATTTCTGTCATATAAGCAAACCCATGGGTGTAAACAGGAACTTTTTTTACCATTATTGTCTTGAAATAACAACCGCCATTGTAGTAACGCATTTTAAAACCAAAGGCGGTATTAATGATTATTATATAAGTTGCTGAAAGAAACCGGCGTCCCCAAGGCCTGACTTGGGGATTTTGTATGTAAGTTAACACAATATCGGCCTGACCTAGTGCGTTGAAAACATTGTCTAATGTTTCCGGATCCATTTCATTGTCTCCAGGAACCATACCGACAAATTCTTTGGTCGCCAATGCTATACCTCGGACAAAATTAAATCCAAGGTTCATATTTTTCGGATTATGAATCACTTTAATTTGAAAATGCTTTTTAGCCAATTCGTCGGCCACTTCGCCGGTCCGGTCAGTTGAGGCATCATTAAAAATTAAAATCTCAAAATCAGAAATGTTGTTTTTGCTTAGACTTGTGAGCGCGAAATTAACTGTCGGCGCCAGTTTTGCTTCTTCATTGTAAGCTGGAATTATTATTGAAACAGATTTCATTAAAAATTTATAACATATTATTTAAAAAAACTCCACAAATGTGGAGTTCTAGATATGGTGGAGATTTTTAGCTGCCATAAAAGCAATACCGTTTTCGGTCAATTTTCTTGCGGTAGCATTTACCGAATTGTGCTTATCCAGAAAGTTTCTTTTAAACCGATCCATTAGATCTTCAGTAATTTCACGCGTCGGCATGAAGTAATCAAGAATGTTTGAGGGATGATTCCGGTTTACTTCTATTTCCGGCTCTCCACCTTCGTGCTTGGCCGATATATTTTTTACTTTCTTGGCGACCTCTACTAATTCATCGCGCCTGTTATAGGGCTGTCTTACGATGCCCCTATAGGCCTCGGTAATGTGATGTTCAAACCTGACAACATCTTCTAGGCCCAGCGCCTGCCTTATCTCTGCAGCACTTTCTATCGTTTCATTATTGGCAGAATTGGAAAGATTAAAGCCGATAAGAGGAGAAGAGCCGTCATCGGCTATAAAAAGTTTCGCCATTATCAAAGTACTAAGGATTGAGTATGGATTGTCATTACCCATAAAGACCGAGATCTTGAATTCGTTTTTCACGCCGAGTTTCCTAAGGAAATAACCCAGGAGAACGGTACCGGGATTAATGTTCAAAACCTGCTGGATTCCGTAATTGGTATAATAGAACAAATATTCTTCAAGCCATTTCAAGGCGTAGCCGTTTGGCTGGCCAACACCACCGAAATAACCAGTGATTGTTTCCGGACCGCCCAAATGGACATTTGAGCCGTCGGTTCCCTTTGTATCCAGCGTTTCAACATAAGAAGCCCCGATTATATTCATCGCCGCCGAAACGGCTATGAGCTCGTCGCCGCTTCTTTCGTCCAACTGCTCTTTCATGCTTCGTACCCTGATGTATCTCCCGGGCAGAAGTTCCTGGTTTTGAATTGCTTGTCTGGCTTCACTTATCAACCACGGGAAATACTGGAAGGCGCTGATTTCAAGCGTCACCGCAAAGTCTTCATCGAACTTCAAGAGCTTGGCTCTGGCGCCTAAAATTTTCTTCTTGTAATCGTGAGCGGAGATAAAAGTCTTTTTGTCCCTTTGATCCGATAGCCATGCTAAATCTTCAAGATATGGAGAGTTTAATTCCTTCAGTTTTGCCAATTGAACAGAAAGCTTGCCGGCTTCCTTCGCTTTCCTGTTGATTTCATCAACGGTTCCGTACTTTGCCACAATCCTGAAAAACGGATCTAAGATGACATTGCCGGAATCGGAAAGAAATTCATTTAGCTCTGCGACAGAAGTATACGAAATTATAAGCTTGCTTTTCATACTTTCTGCCATCCTTGCTTTCCCCTTACTCGCGGCATAGCAGTTACAATCATATTACCCAAAAATTCCTCGTCGGAAAGATATGGCCTCATATCTTCAAGCGGCCTCCCGAATTCCAGACGGGGAAGTATTGGCTGATTTTCATCAATCCAAACATCGCAAACAATCGGACCCTTATGGTTCAACACTCTCCTGATAGCCAACAAAATTGCGCTTGGGTGTTTTACAGAAAACGCTTCAATGCCGTATGCTCGGGCTACTTTGACAAAATCGGGCATGGAATAACCGCTTTCGGGAGTAATGGCGTCGTATCTGCCATCAAAATAATTATCATGAAATTGCTTCATAATTCCCATAGACCTATTGTTTAGAATAAAAATTTTAACCGGCAATTGGTAGTGAGAAATTGTTTGCAATTCTTGAATATTAAGCTGAATGCCGCCATCACCATCAATGCATATAACATGTTGTCCCGGCGCCGCTACTGCGGCGCCTATGGCTCCCGGCAAAGCGTACCCCATGGGGGAGTTAGCAAAAGTAGAAATAAGCTTCTGGCCCCTTTTTACTTCCCAAGCTTGCATAGTCCATACCAAATTTCCGCCTTCATCAACAACGATAATCTCATTTTCTCCGGTCATATTTGAAAGCGTCTTGAGAAATACGTACGCGTTTACATGCGGTTCTGTAAAATGTTCGGGTAAAACCGCTGGATATTTATGGTACCAGCCCTTTGTTTTTTCTTTCCATCTGCTTACTGCAGGAAGCGTTATGTTCTTTAACTCCTCATGCAAGATCTCAAGCACGTCTTTGATATCCGCGGAAATTTTAATTGCCAGCCCTAATTCCGTAAATTTAGCGAATTCGGACTTATCAATATCTACCATGATTATTTCCGCCTCCCTCGCGAACCAACGGCTTGTTTGCCGAGAGTCCAAACGGGAGCCGAGAGAGAAAAGAAAATCGCTGTTTTGGACCGTTAAATTGGCTCCCCTGCTGGAGTAAATTCCAATGGCCCCGCAAAAAAGAGGGTGTGAATGGGGCAATATGTCAAACCCGGCCCACGAAACCACAACTGGAATATCAAGTTTTTCAGCCAAATCGCGAGCTGATTTTTCGCTCCGCGCGTGTTTTATACCGCCGCCCAAAAGCAACACCGGCCTTTTTGATTGTGATAACAGATTAAGTGTCACTTTTACTTTCAAACGGACGACTTCCAAAGAATCAAGATTGGAATCTATTTCCTCTTCCGGAATAAATCCTTCCAGTTTTTCACAGTCCACATCAGAAACTTGAATGTTCATTGGAAGATCTATAAGAACCGGCCCCGGTCGTCCGTGAGACGCTATATAGTAAGCTTTTTCCAGCTCATACCTGATACGGTTCGGATCGGAAACCCAAACGGCGTATTTAGTTATTGATTTTACAATACTGACGATGTCGACTTCCTGAAATCCTAACTGACGAAGCTTTAACGGACCAGCAACGCTTTGGGCAGAGTCCTTAACGTTAACCTGTCCGGTGATAAATAAGGCGGGAATAGAATCAAAAAAACAATCGCAGATACCGGTAATAAGATTGGTCGCGCCCGGACCGCTGGTAGTAATAGCTACGCCCATAGTTCGGCTAATACGCGAATAATTCTCGGCGGCCATCGCCGCCGCCTGTTCGTGCTGGACAACAATGTAATCAATGTCGCCTATTTCTTTGCTCCGCCTACCGATAGAATCAACCATGTGGGCGATAGCGCCGCCGGTAACCAAAAATACTTTTTTCGTTCCCCGCTTGGCAATAAATTCCGCAACGTAATCGGTCAATTTCATGTTTTCACCTCGTTTTTTGTAAAAGAGCAAAAATGATTTTACCTTAATATACAAACTATACCTAATTATGTCAATTTTAATAAAACCCGCATTGCTGCGGGTTGAGTTTGTTATTATTTATGAAATTTTAACGATGCCTCTTATTAATTTTCCCTCTTCCAAATCCTTAAGACCTTCATTAATCTCGTCAAAAGAATAAATTTTTGTAAGCAGTTTATCAAGTTGAAGACGACCGCTAAGGTATTCACAAGCGTAAAAAGGAACATCTTTATCAAGAAAAGAGCCGCCGCCCCAGGTAGCATCAATGGTCTTGCCAAGCATTAGTTGCCAGGGATCAATGGAAATCATTTCTCCTGACTCTAAATTTCCGGCGATAATAGCAGTGCCGCTTATTTTAATGCATTTAAAAGCCTCTTCCATTGCCAATTTGTTTCCGCTACATTCAATTGCAAAATCAAATGTATCCATCGGTTCTCTATATGCCATAAACTCATCCGTAAATACCGCATGAACGCCTAAATTTTTTCTTGCCCATTGTAATTTCCAAGGCACAATATCTATAGCAAAGCAATCAACATCTAAAGAAACTGCTCTTAGCAGAGCGCTAGCGCCAATGCCGCCAACACCAAATACTGCCAGATTATGACCCTTGGTTATTCCGTAATGATCAACAATGCCGGCGCCGGTTGGCACCGCACAGCCAAGCAGAGAGGCTAAATCAGGTCCTACTTCTTTGGGAATTACAACCACCCTATTTTCAGAAATGACAGAGTATTCCATAAAAGTAGAAGCGGCTCCGGCATTAATCATGCCTTTATCGCTCTGATACTTGACTGACGAAGCTTCTAAGCCCAACCCCTTAATCCAACTGCAAACCACGTAATCACCAACCACAACCTTTTCAACACCCCTCCCTAAGTCAACAACTATGGCCGACGCTTCATGGCCCGTAAGATGCGGAATAAATTCCCTGCCTTTTCTGCCTTTAATTTCATTAATATTACTGCGGCACAATCCGCTGTAAAGAACTTTCACTAAGACTTGACCTTTTTCCAGTGTTGGAATTTCGAGCTCTTCAATTACAAGCGGCCCACCGACATTTCTTAAAATCGCGGCCTTAGTTTTCATGAGATTTCCTTACGCTATAAA
>Ga0209515_10004679_pt1 | contig 18329 bp, 17 predicted proteins | sample Subgroupgradi54m_FD_187454 | JGI IMG/M metagenome (GOLD analysis project Ga0209515, IMG submission 187454) | Subsurface groundwater microbial communities from S. Glens Falls, New York, USA - GMW60B uncontaminated upgradient, 5.4 m (SPAdes)... ...
GTCGTTTGGTTCACTGTTGGCACCGGCGCTGGAAGTCGCCGATGCGTTGCATCTGACGGTGGCCAACATGCGTTTTGTGAAACCATTGGACACGGCATTGCTCAAACAATTGGCTCTGGAACACGATGCGCTGGTCACACTGGAAGAGGGCTGCATCCAGGGTGGTGCCGGTAGTGCCTGTGCTGAAGCCTTGCAGGACATGGGCCTGGCCAAGCCTATACTGCATCTGGGACTGCCCGATCAATTTATCGACCATGGCGAAGCGCATCAGTTGTTGGCGTTACATGGTCTGGATGCGGCCGGTATCCGCACCGCCATTGAACGGCGTTTCGCCCACCTTTTTGTAGCTGCTGCGCCGCTGCGCGTTGCGCAGTAAGCTTGACGCACAAGTTTGACTCGCAAGTTTGATGAGCAAGTTTGAAACAGAGAACCGATATGAATACACGTGACCCCGTCAGCGCGCTGACCCTGCCCATCCCCGATGTACAAAGCTCGTTGGACACGCGCCAACTGGTGATTCAACGCGTTGGCGTGAAAGACATTCGCTACCCGGTGCAGATCCGTACCGCCAGCGGCCAGGTGCAGGCCTCCGTTGCCAACATCAGCCTGTATGTGCATCTGCCGGCCGAACAAAAAGGCACGCACATGTCGCGTTTCATCGCCTTGCTTGAAGCGCACCGCGAACCGCTCGATACGGCCGCGCTGAAAACGCTGGGGGCTGAAATGCTGGAACGCCTGGAAGCCGACAATGGCCGCATCGAGATTGCCTACCCGTATTTCATCACCAAGCGCGCCCCGGTGTCCGGCGTCGAAAGCCTGCTCGACTACGACGTCAAATGGCTGCTCGATTGCACTGCGCAAGACATCAAGATCACGCTGGAATTGAAAGTGCCGGTCACCAGCCTGTGTCCCTGCTCGAAAAAAATCTCTGAATACGGCGCGCACAACCAGCGCTCCATCGTCACCATCACCGTCGAATTACGCGGCGAAATGACCGTCGAACAACTGGTGCGCCAGGTCGAAGACCAGGCCTCGTGCGAACTGTACGGCCTGCTCAAACGCCCGGACGAAAAATACGTCACCGAACGCGCCTATGACAACCCAAAATTCGTCGAAGACCTCGTGCGCGACGTCGCCGGCCGCCTCAACACCGAACCGCGCATCGGCCACTACGTCGTCGAAGCGGAAAACTTCGAATCGATTCACAACCACAGCGCGTATGCGTTGATCGAGCGGATCTGAGCGGCGCCCCGATTTCCTGAATACAGAGGTTCAGAATTTGTAGCGTGTGCAATGCCCTGCATAGTCATCGACTAAGCACTCAGAAAACGAGCGCCAAGTCGCTGGCTAACTTGTTGCACACGCAGTCCGTAGTTCGTAGGCTGGGATGCAATCCCAGCTTTGATTGTTTGCTGGGTTTTGCAACCCAGCCTGCGGGCTATCTCTGTCGCACCGACAATCGCAGCCCTCGCAGGTTGGGCTGCCAAGCCCAACGTTCCGTGCTGTTGGGCTTCGCGTTGCTCAGCACCAACCTACGAAATCGCCAATCGGCGAAATCGGTGCCAGGAATAATCGGTGCCAGAGCCGCATTATTTTGAACAGAGAAACAATGCGGCTTTGGCACCTATTTCGTTGGCACCGATTTCGCGCCTACTTTCAGTCGTTTTGGTCGCTGCCGTCACGGCGCAAGCTGTCGGCGAGTTCGGTGGCAATACAACTCCAGGACGCAGCGCTTGGCATTCTTGGGAAAGGCCTTGGCCCGGTGCATCGCAAAGCCGTCGCCAATGCCAAACGCCTGGCACGCACGAAGCTGCGCTAAGCAGCACCTCCCCCCTAATCGTCAGGCCCGCCTGCCTCGCACCAATGTGCGCTTGCGCACAGACCCACTTTCACCTTGGGTGCAACCTATTTCGCACGTCGCACGTGCGGCGTGATGGTTCACATTAAGGAGTTACTCATGAAAAAATTCTTGATCGCACTACTCTCCCTATTCATCGTGGCACTGACACTGCCGCTGCAAGCCGATCCGAAAACCGAGAAGAGTCTGTATGAGCGCCTTGGCGGCGTCTTCGCCATTGCTGCGGTCATCGACCATTTCAGCGATGCGGTGGTGGAGAACCCGATCGTGGGAAAGGCTTCGCAAAATCCATCCCTCAGGGAATGGCACACGAAGAGCCTGGACAGGTTGCCGGGTCTCAAGTTCATGCGGACCCTTTGGGTCTGCGAGATCACAGGCGGCCCGTTCAAATTCTCTGCAACAAAGCCGGGTAAAACGCATCTCGGTCTTGAGGCGGCGCATCGTGACCTCAAGATCTCGCCGGCAGAATTCGACGAGGTCGCGGCCGAGTTGGGACGCAGCCTTGATTTCGCCAAAGTGCCTGCCCGTGAGAAGGGAGAAGTCCTCGCCGCCTTCGCAGCGCACAAGAAAGAGGTAACGGTAGGCTACAAGACGAAGTGAGCGTGACGGGATTGCGCTTTTACGGATAATCGCTGCCTCGGATAAGCGGTGCCTGGGCCGCATTGTTTTTTGGAATGCGAGATTGCCTGGAAATAATGCGGCTTTGACACTGATATTTTTTTGAGCGCCTGCCGCAGGGGAACCGGTGTTCCCTAGTCGAACAAGACGCGCACTTATGCAGCCAGCACAATAGACTTGGCCGCATGTTCCAGGACATGACGCGCCTGCGACAAAGAGACACCGGGAAACCATGCAATGAACTGCTGGATAGAGGCATCCTCTTCGAGATTCTCGAAAAGTGCGGCAACAGGAACCCGCGTGCCACGAAAAACCAAGGCACCACTCACGTGCTCAGGATCGCGCTCGACATCGGGACAAGAAGACCAATCAATCATGGCTGAATGGTAGCGTTTCGGGTGGCGAGGGCAAAGAGAACCTTTCCATCTCGCTTCAGAAAGAATGCGGCTTTGGCACTGAATATTCGAGCGCGATTGAGGCGGATGAGGGTGGCGCGGTAAGTCGTCGTTGTGATGCAAGCGCACTACCCCCAGCCCGGCCTTCCCCTTGCAAGGGGGAAGGCGTAAGCCTCCGATTATTCCTGATGCCAATCGACTATCTCTCCTCACTCACTGCTGCCGAACGTACGGTGCGTGCCAACGTGCACCTGGGCATTTCGCTGGCCTTCATTGCGGGGGCCTTGAATGCCGGAGGCTTCGTGGCTATCGGGCAATACACTTCGCACATGACCGGCATGGTTTCTTCGGCGGCGGATAATCTGGCGTTCGGAAATTTTTCATTGGTAGCGACGGCGTTTCTGTCAATTCTGTCTTTTGCGCTGGGCGCGGCGTCCACCGCCATTCTGATCAACTACGCCAAATAATCGGTGCCAGAGCCGCATTATTTTGAACAGAGAAACAATGCGGTTTTGGCACCGATTTCGCCGATGTGGTGGAAGTCGAGCATTTTGAGTCGATTCACAACCACAGCGCGTATGCGTTGATCGAGCGCGGTTGAAGCGGGTCGAGACTAACATTCCAATGTGGCGGCCCACCGCAGAAAACTGAAGATTCAGGTACTGCTCAAACAAGTGCCATAAACCGCCCCACGCTAGGGAGACGCTGATTTATTCGGGAAACGTCATCCCCGCTAACCAGCGACTTGGCGCGTTTTATGCGCCTTAGTCGATTGGCTATGCAAAGCAACGCGGGGATCCATTTAGGTAGTTGATTGACATGGATTCCCTCGTGAGTGCGAATGGCGCTCAGACAATAATCCGCGTTTTCCTAGCGTCAGGGCGCGACTGATCCGCTAAACGCCAAACAAGCCCGCTTTCCCCCGCCTTTTCACGCTGTCGCACAAGTGTCTGCGTGCGCACAATGCGAATGTCCCGCCGTGGCCGGAAGGCTTGCACGACGGCCCCGGCAACCCATCTTCGATTCCTTGATCGGGCTTTCCCATGAACCAGTCTTGCGCGCTTGAATCGACCCCTGCGATGGCCTCTGCGGATATGCTTTTTTCTCATGCGCTGCGTTTGCATCAGGCCGGCGATCTGGAGGCGGCGCAAGCGCACTATGCGCAGTTGCTCGCCGTGCAGCCGCAGCATCTGGATGGGCTGTATTTGAGCGGTGTGCTGGCGGGGCAGCAAAAACGTTTTGCCGAGGCGCTGGCACAGTTGCAGGCGGCGTGCAGTATCAACCCCGGCATTGCCGCCGTACACACTGCGTTGGGCAATCTGCAACGCGAGCAGGGGCAGTACGATGCTGCGCTGGCGTGTTATGCACGCGCACTGGCGCTGGACGACAAGCACGCCGACAGCTATTACCACCGGGGCGTCGTGCATCATGAACGCGGTGATTGGCCCGCAGCACTGAATGATTACCGGCAGGCGGTCCATTGCAATCCCGAACATGCCGATGCCTGGCTGAATCTCGGTGTGGTGCTCAAGGAGACCGGGCATCTGGAACAGGCGGTCGGCTGTTACAACCAGGCCTTGTGTCTGCAACCTCACCATCACACGGCGTTGTTCAATCTGGGCGTGCTGTACGACAGTATTGAGCAATTCGATTTGTCGATTGATTTTTATCGCCGCTGCCTGCTGCTCGATGCCGGACACATCATGGCGGCTTTCAATCTGGGCCTCGCGCTGCGCAGCGTCGGGCAGTTGGAACAGGCGCTGCCGTTCTTCGAACACATTCTGGCGCGCGAGCCGAACCATACGGGTGTTCTGCAAAACATGGGCGCCAGCTGTCAGGAACTCGGACGTGTCAGTGCGGCGGAGGAATATTACGCACGTGCATTGCAGATTGACCCACAGGTGGCGGAAGTGCGTTACAACCGAGCGCTGTTGATCCTGGCGCGCGGCGATTATCAGCAAGGCTGGGAGGAGTACGAATGGCGCTGGCAAGGTGCTCACAGTTCGAGAATGCACCGACGCCAGTTCGACCAGCCGCAATGGCGTGGCGAGGATATTCGCGGCAAAACTATTTTGCTGCATGCCGAGCAAGGGTTGGGCGACACACTGCAATTCATTCGTTACGCCCCGTTGGTGCAGGCACGTGGTGCACGCGTGATCGTCGATTGCCAACCGCAATTAGTGCGCTTGCTGCGCACCCTGCCCGGTATCGATCTCGTATTCAGCAAGGATGGCGACATCCCTGACCTTCCAGCGTTCGATGTGCAATGCGCGTTGCTGAGTTTGCCGCGTGCGTTTGGCACCACGCTGGCGACCGTCCCAGCCGACATCCCCTACCTCAAGGCCGATCCTGCACTGGTCGCGCAGTGGCGCGCCGTGCTGCCGCAGGACAAGCCGCTCAAGGTGGGTCTGGTGTGGGCGGGCAATCCACGCCGCTTCAGCCTGCAACTCAGTTTGATCGATCAACGCCGCAGTCTGCAACTGGTACAGTTGGCGCCTTTGGCGCGCTGTCGAAATCTGTCCTTGATCAGCCTGCAAGTGGGCGAAGGTGCCGCCGAAGCGAAACATCCACCGGCCGGATTGCACTTGCATGACTTTACCGAACGCCTCGGCGACTTTGCCGATACGGCCGCGCTGATTGAAAATCTCGATCTGGTGGTCAGCGTGGACACTTCGGTGGCCCACCTCGCCGGCGCACTGGGCAAGCCGGTGTGGTTACTGTCGCGTCATGACGCCTGCTGGCGCTGGCTGCTGGAACGCGAAGACAGCCCCTGGTATCCGACCCTGCGCATTCTGCGTCAGCCCAGTCCGGGCGCCTGGGCGCCGGTGCTTGAACGGGTGGCGACAGAGTTGCAGGCACTGTCTTGTGATATCTGAATGCGCATGCTGAGTGTGATTGGCAAAAGCCGGGCGATTTCTTTATAATCGCGCACTCGCTCGGGAAGCGCTTTGAATCTGCCCGTAGCTCAGTTGGATAGAGCATCGGCCTTCTAAGCCGAGGGTCGCAGGTTCGACTCCTGCCGGGCAGGCCAGTCAATGCATGAAAATTAAATGGGGTCATTAAGGTCAGACTCCATTGAGTTGCTTGGCTGTACAGCGATTGCGAGTGGTATTTCAATTAAATGGAGTCTGACCCCATTTAATGACCCCATTTAATTTTCCTCAGTGGCGGTGGTAGCTCAGTTGGTAGAGTACCGGATTGTGATTCCGGTTGTCGCGGGTTCGATCCCCGTCCATCGCCCCATCTCTTTTCTTCATACGCGTTTCTTCAAACGCATCTTCACCACGCAATTGGCCGTGTTGCGCCGATAGCGCGTCGGGCTTTTGTCACCCGTCACCCGCCACCCGTCACCGCAATAACCACTTGCCGCAATTTTCCGCTGGCGTCAGGTTGCGGTGTCTGGGCGGCGAGCGTGATGTACACATTGGCGAGGGACATGCGGGTGAGGTATCGCCTGAGTGCAGCGCAAGCGGTTTCGCCCTGGGTCTGGCAGGCGCTTGCCACGCGCACTGCCAGATGGTCGGAGCTTTCCTGCACGATTTGAAACTGATGCAGTTCGGCATCTTCTTCCACGACGGTGGTGAGTGCCAGCGGCAGCAGTGGCACGTTGCATCCATCTGCTGCGCGCAGCCACAGGACATCGTCGTGGCGGCCTTCGACGCGCAGCGCGGGCAGGGGGTTGCCGCAGCAGCAGGGTTCCGGGTTGACCAGCACGCGGTCGCCGAGGTCGTAGCGCAGCAGGGGTTGCACGCGGTTGGCGAGGTTGGTGAGCAGTACGGTATCGGACAGTGCGCCGGGTAGTGTCGGCACCCCATCGGCATCGACCGGTTCGAGGATCACCCAGTCGTGATTCAGATGCAGCCAGCCTGCATGACAGCCAAAGGCGATGCTCAGGCATTCGGACGCGCCGTATTCATTCATCAGCGGGCAGCCGAATGCCGTTTCAATGGCGGTGCATGCACTGTGGCTCAACGATTCGCCACCGGACCAGAGCAGGCTCGGGTGCAGGTGTAATCGCCCGGCGGCCTGTTCACCCGCCAGCACGCTCAGCAGGGTGGGATAGCTGGACAGGAAAGCGGGTTGGTAGTGGTTGAGTTGCGCTACCAATTGCGGCAACGGCGTGGTGATCGAGAACACCTGTGTATTGAGCCAGGGGTTGCGTCGCGCATACCGTTGCCAGAAGGAAAGCGTGGCGAAGTGGGCGCCGGTGGCCACCACCAGCGCCGCGCGCCCGCCTTCGGTTTGATAACCGCGCGCATACTGCGTCGCCAGTGGCAGATGGTTCAATTGCAGCGCCAGCAGGGCGTCGTAGCTGGCCAGCGCATTTTCATCGTGGATAAACAGGCCTGGTTCGCCGGTGCTGCCGGAACTTTTCCACACGCTGTAGCTGCCCAGATAGGAGGTGCCGATGCGTTGCGGGTCGGCGACGAAGGCACACACATCGCGCAGTTTGATGTGCGGGTCAGTGACCCAGTCATCGAACTGCGCCATCAATTGCTGTTTGTGCGTGGTGGGTAAATCATGCAGCGCGATGGCGGCAGTTTCATCATCGTTCAGCGCGCGGTAGTGCTGACGGTAAAACGGTGAAGCGACGCGCGCGAAACGAATCAAATCAGTCAGGCGTTGCTGGCGCACGGATTCGATCGCCGAGAGTCCTTGTTGCCGTGTCCACCAGAGATCGGAGACGCGCGACAGCCGGCTCCAATAATCTGCGGCCAGTCCCCACATCCCTGAAGGACTGTTTTCTTCCACGCCATGCATCGCCGACTCCCGACAAATCAGAGGGAAAGTATAGGAGACGCAGAGGCTATTTGTTTAACCGAGATCAAGTCATTCTCTATCTGACCTACACTGTCCACAGCTATCCTGTATGGGTGAAGAGATTTCTGAGGAACACTGTGAAAGGAACGCCATGTCCGCCATTCCCTGTTTCCCCGAACATGCACACAACTCGGACCGCCTGCTACACGCCACACTGGGCAAGTTGACGCATGGCTTGTCGCCCGCTTCGCTGGGGCTGGCGTACTTCGACTGGCTGCTGCATCTGTGGGGGTCACCCGGAAAACAGGCCGATCTGGTTGAGGCGGCGCGACAACAATGGTATCGGCTGGCGACGGTGGCGCCGCATGCCTATCCGGCCTGCGCGCCGTGCATCGAACCATTGCCGCAGGATAAGCGTTTCAGCGACCCGGCCTGGCAGCAATGGCCGTTCAATCTGATGTATCAGAATTTTCTTCTGACGCAGCAGTGGTGGCACTGTGCCACACAGGGCGTGCGCGGCGTCAATCCGCATCACGAAGATGTCGTCACGTTTTGCACGCGCCAATGGCTGGATACATTTTCACCGTCGAATTTTCTGATCACCAATCCCGAGGTGCTGGCGGCGACAACCGCAGAGGGTGGCGCCAACTTGTTGCGCGGGATGCAGAATTTCATCGACGACAGCACGCGCATCGCCACCCGCGCCAAGCCGCCGGTACCCGATCAGTTCAAGGTGGGGAAAGGCGTCGCCCTGACGCCGGGCAAGGTGGTGTTTCGCAATCATCTGCTCGAACTGATTCAATACGCGCCGTTGACCGATCAGGTGCATCCCGAGCCGGTGCTGATCATCCCCTCCTGGATCATGAAGTACTACATCCTCGATCTGTCGCCGCACAATTCGCTGGTGCGCTATCTGGTGGCGCAGGGACACACCGTGTTCATCGTGTCGTGGAAAAATCCCGACGAGCACGACCGCGATCTGGGCTTGAACGATTATCTGCGGCAGGGTTTGCTGGCGGCGGTCGATGTCGTCAGCAAGATTGTTCCTGAGGTGCCGATCAATGCGGTGGGCTACTGCCTCGGCGGCACCCTGTTGCTGATTGCCGCCGCCTGGCTAGCGCGCCAGAACGATACGCGTTTGCAGAGTCTGACCTTGCTCGCGGCGCAAGCCGATTTTGAAGAAGCGGGCGAGCTCTCCCTGTTCACTGACGTCAGCCAGGTTGCCTACCTCGAAGACATCATGTGGGATCAGGGCTATCTCGATGGACGACAACTCGGCGGCACCTTTGCGTTGCTGCGCTCGCGCGATCTGGTGTGGTCGCGCATGGTGCACGACTATCTGCGTGGCACGCGCCAGCCGCTCACCGACTTGATGGCCTGGAACGAAGACGCCACGCGCCTGCCGTATCGCATGCACAGCGAATACCTGCGCCGTCTCTATCTCAACAATGAGCTGGCCCACGGCACCTATCTGGTCGATGACAAGCCGGTGGTGTTAAGCGACAGCCACGTGCCGATGTTTCTGGTGGGCACCGTCAAGGATCACGTCTCGCCTTGGCGCTCGGTGTACAAGACGCATTTGCTGAGCAATGCCGAAGTGACCTTCGTACTGACCAGCGGTGGCCACAACGTCGGCATCGTCTCCGAACCAGGTCATCCGCGCCGCAGCTATCAAATCACCACACGCCAGCCACGCGACAAATACATTGACCCGCACACCTGGCAACAGATTGCACCACGCCAGGAAGGCTCCTGGTGGCCAGCGTGGCAGCAGTGGCTGGCAGGCCATTCCGGCCCATGGACGGCACCCCCAGCGATGGGAAGCGCACCCTATCCCACCCAGGCAGACGCGCCGGGGTCTTATGTGCTGATGCGTTGAATGGAAATTAAATAGGGTCAAAATTAAATGGGGTCAGACTCCATTTAATTGAGATGTCGGTCAACTTTTCTCAGTCGTTGCGCAATTAAATGGAGTCTGACCCCATTTAATTTTGACCTTGACTCATGCGGCTGGTGCGTACTGAAATCAGTGATACGTCGTCGTGGAAGACCAGGCCGCTGCCGGGTTCCAGCGAGGCGGCCAGGGTGTCGAAGCGGGTGTCTTCGGTTTTTCCGCAAAGTAGCGCCTCGACCCGTTCCAGTCCGACCTGGGTCGATTCGCGGTTGGCTTCGAGCAGGCCGTCGGAAAACAGCATTACTTCTTCGCCGCGCCTGAGCTGGTGCTGGATCAGGCTGCAGTCGATCTCGTCGTCGGTGGCCAGACGCAGGGGCAGATGGCTGGATTCAAATCGGTGCTTGGTACGTCCCTTGGCATCGAGCACCAGGATGGGCGGCAGGCCGCCGTTCCACAATTCCATCTTCAAGGTCACCGGGTCGATACTGACGATCGCCGCCGAGATGAAACGATCTACCGGCATCAGATTGCGCAGGCTCAGATTCATCTGACGCACGATCGTGTCGAGTCCGTTGCCCTTGCGGGTCATGGCGGTGAAAATCGACATCAAGGGGAAGACATTGAACGCGGCGGCGATGCCGTGGCCAATCGCATCGGCCAGCAATACGATGTAGTGGCCTGCGGGCGAGCGGCTGTAGAGCACCAGATCGCCGCTGAAGTTGGCGGCCGCCCGGTTCAGGAAACGCACGCAGTCGTCGGCTTGAAAGGCGCTTTGCAGCATGCGATCGAGCACATAGGCGCCGAGTTCGTTTTCTTCCTTCAGGATTTCCAGCGCGCTTTGGGTTTGCTTGACCTGTTCCTGCAACTGGTGTTGCAGGTGCACCTGGCGAAAGAAGGCGCTCAGTTTCGCCGCCAGCAGTTTCGGTTCAATCGGCTTGGCAATGAAATCATCGGCCAGTTTCAAACTGGCGAGTTTCGACGGTTCATCATCGACGGCCGACAGAAACAGCAGTGGGATGGTAGCGCCGCCGGGCAAGGTGCGGATTTTGCGCGCCGCTTCCAGTCCATCCATCACCGGCATGACGATATCGAGCAGCACTACATCCGGGTTTTCCGCCGCAAACAACTCGACCGCCTCGGCGCCGTTCTCCGCCACGATGGCGGTGTGGCCGCTGCGTTTCAGGCATTCGCACACCATCAGGCGGTTGATGCGGTTGTCTTCCGCGATCAACACGCGCAGCGAGAGGGCGAAGGTTTCTGCGTGATTCGCTGAAGATGAAGAAGGATCGCTCAACGCATGAACTCCAGCAGATTGCGGTGGAAGGCCGCTTCAATGACGCCGCCCAGAAACGGCAACGACATCCACAGCGACCAGAACCCGATCATCAGCGTGACTGGAAAACCGATCGCAAAAATATTCAACTGCGGCGCTGCCCGTGACAGCAATCCTAGCGCAATATTGGAGATCATAATGGCGCCGACCATCGGCAGTGCGATATGCAGGCCCAGGCTGAAAATCGTGGCGCCCAGTGTGACCAGTGTCTGTGGATGAAATTGCCGCACTCCATCCACCGCAATCGGGGCGCTGGTAAAACTGTCGATCAGTGATGAGATCATGATCAGATGACCGTCCAGCGCGAAAAACACCAGCGAGGCGAGGATGCCGAGAAAGCTGCCGATGATCGGCGCCTGCTGATTGTGTTGCGGGTCAACGAAGGTGGCGAACCCCAGGCCCATTTGAAAACCGACCAGATCGCCGGCGGCCTCGATTGCGGCGAAGGTGATGCGTACCGAAAAACCGATGCCGAAGCCGATCAGCAATTGTTGCAACAACAACAGCAGACCCGCTGGCGAGAACAAGGCTTGCGGATTCACCGGCGGCAGCAAGGGCGCCACGATCAGGGCTACCATGAACGCCAGCCCAATACGCGCGCGCCGTGGGAAAGCGCGATGGCTGAAGACCGGCGCCGCCGTAAACAACGCCAGCACGCGTACGAACGGCCAGATGAAGACACTGAGCCAGTGGGCGATATCGGCTTCGCTGAAAGTGAACATTTATAAGTCAGTGACAAGTGACCAGTGACGGGTGACAAAGGCGAGACCACGAAGTGCAGCGTAGTCCATGTTTTGTCACCAGTGACCCGTCACTCGTCACCGCCTTTAGCCAATCACAAAAGGAATATTGCTGAACAGCCGCTGCATGTAATCGGTCATCAGGCTGAGAATCCACGGGCCGGTCAGGATCATGACGAAAAATACGGCCAGCAGTTTGGGGATGAACGACAGCGTCATTTCATTGATCTGCGTGGCCGCCTGAAAAATGCTGATCAGCAAGCCGGTGAGCAATGCGGCCAACAATAGTGGCGCAGAGATCAGCAAAGTGATTTCAATCGCCTGCTGGCCGATGGTGAGAACGGATTGAGGGGTCATCATGTTTTGCATCCTTTAACAACGGATAAATGCAGAGGCAACCGCAGAGACGCAGAGAACGCAGAGAAAACCAATGGCGCTGCCAAAAGCGTCAGGTTTAATCTTTGTGTTCCCGAGGTCTTGGCAGTCACATCCCCGTACTTGTCTTTCTCGGCGTTCTCTGCGTCTCTGCGGTTGCCTCGAATTCCACAACAAAAAATCATCGCACAAAGCTGGCCGCCAGCGAGGCGATCAGCAAATTCCAGCCGTCCACCAGGACGAACAGCATCAGCTTGAAGGGCAGGGCGATCAGTACCGGTGAGAGCATCATCATCCCCATCGACATCAGCACGCTGGCGACCACCATGTCGATGATCAGGAAAGGAATGAAAATCATGAAGCCGATCTGGAATGCGGTTTTCAATTCGCTGGTGACGAAGGCCGGCACCACCACGCGCAGGGGGAGTTGTTCCGGTTGCTCGATGCGTTCCTGTTCAGCCAGACGCATGAATAGCGCGAGATCATTTTCGCGCGTTTGCTTGAGCATGAAATCCTTGATAGTCGGTTCGGCGCGCGCCAGACCTTCGTTGAAAGTGATCTGATTGTTGGAGAAGGGTTGATAGGCATCGACATAGATTTTGTCGAACACCGGTGCCATCACGAACAGGGTGAGAAACAGGGCCAGGCCGATGATCACCTGATTGGGTGGCGAGCCTTGCGTACCGAGCGCCAGACGCAGCAGCGACAGGACAATGACGATGCGCGTGAAGCCGGTCATCAAGAGCAGTACTGCCGGCAGGAAGGACAGTGCCGACAGCACCAGCAGGGTCTGGATCGAAATCGAGTAAGTGGTGTTGCCACCGACGCCGGGGCTGCTGGTCAGCGCGGGGATCCCGGCCGATTGCGCCAGCGCCGTGCCGGACAGCACCAGCAAGGCGGTGGCCAGCAACACGCTGAACCACAGGGGGCTTCGATGACGTAAGGTTCGATTCATTTTATCCGTGTTGTCAGGCCCGCCTGCCAGCGGGCGCGCGTCAGTTCAGTGCTGCAATCTACTGTCGCGGGTGGGTGAGCGTTGGGCCACATTGCGTCTCCGTGCAGTGCGCCATCATCTGCAGGGCGGGTGCGCTGACACTGTGCAGCAACGTGTCGGGTGGGTTCGAGGGGCTGCCGGTCAGCGCATGGGTGCCGGCCCAGAGCAGGCCAAAACCAATCAGGGTGTAGCTGGCAACATTCAGACGTGGGGATGCATTCATTTTTCGCTCCTGCGCAAAAGGTCTTTAAGTTTTTGGGCAAATGCCGCGTCGATTCCTGACCGGGCGCCGCCATGGCTCTTATCGGCATCCGGGGTTCGCTTGCTGAGGGTGTGCAGGGTTGAAATTTGTTGGGCAGTGACACCCAGCACCAGCCACTGGTCGGCAATTTCGATCACCACTACCCGCTCGCGGGTGCCAAGCGCGAGCGAACCGATCGGTTTGAGTAAGTGATTGCTCGCCGCATGCGGCATGCCAATGCGCCGCAGGAACCAGGCGGCTGCCAGGATCACCGCCAGTACCACGGCCAGACCAAGCAGCATTTGCAGCATGCTGCCGGTCGAGCTCGCGGCTGCGGGGGCTGAAGTTGCCTGGGCCCAGGATGGGCTGGCATAGGCCGCGCCCACCAGACCGGCGAGAAAACTGCACAGTCGTACCAGCAGGTTCGGCATCCGGCCCGGGCGATTGCATGCAGAAGTAAATCTCAAAACCTTTGGCCACAGCGTCACAGAGTCACAGAGAAAATCACCCATGGGTTCAGAAACAGTGACTTTTTTGATCTTCTCTGTGTCTCTGTGACGCTGTGACCAAAGGTTTTCCTTTGTATCGCGTGGTGGAATTGCTCCAGGCATCCGGCGCATCATTTGCTCAAACGGCGCAGCCGCTCCGAGGGGGTAATGATGTCAGTGACGCGGATGCCGAATTTTTCGTTGACGACCACGACCTCGCCCTGCGCGATCAGGCAGCCATTGACCAGTACATCCATCGGTTCGCCCGCCAGGCCGTCCAGTTCCACCACCGAGCCCTGGGCCAGTTGCAGGATGTGTTTGATCGGAATCTTGGTGCGGCCCAACTCCACTGTGAGTTGCACCGGAATATCCATGATCATGTCCAGATCGTTGGTCGGGCCTGATCCGGTGTCGCTACCGGGACCAAACTGCTGGAATAATTCCTGTGCGGGCTGTGCTGCTGACGCGGGCGACTGGGTTTGTTCGGCCAGTGCTGCGGCCCAATCGTCGTCGGTGCCCATTTGATCCGGTTCATTGGCCATGCTCTTCTCCCAATGCGTTTTCCTTTGGCGAGACTGCCAGGATTTTCTCGACGCGAATGGCGTACTGAGAATTCATTACGCCGTAACGGCACTCGAACAGCGGCACACTGTCCACTTCTGCCACGATGGTCGGTTTGATATCCAGGCCGATGAAGTCGCCTACCTTGAGGTTCATGATCTGACTGACGGCCACGGTTTCCGTGGCCAGTTTGGCGGACAGTACAACTTCAGCCAGTTGCACCTGCGACTTGAGCATGCGTAACCAGCGTTTGTCGGGTTCAATATGATCGCCCTGCATGGTGCTATAGAGCAGATCGCGGATTGGTTCGACGACGGAATACGGGATACAGATATGGATTTGTCCGCCGGCGGTTCCCAGCTCCATGGTAAAAGAAGCCGCCACCACGATTTCGCTGGGTGTGGCGATATTGGCAAACTGGGTGTGCATTTCCGAGCGGACAAAATCGAAGCTCAGATTGAAGACCGGTTGCCATGATTTCTGGTATTCATCCAGCACGACCGACAGCATGCGCTGGATAATGCGTTGCTCGGTGGGGGTGAAATCACGCCCTTCTACACGGGTGTGGAAACGGCCATCGCCCCCAAACAAATTGTCGATGACCGCAAATACCAGGCTGGGATCGAAGATCATCAGCATGCTGCCGCGTAGCGGTTTCAATTGCAGGATATTGATATTGGTGGGCACCACCAGATTGCGGATGAACTCGCTGTACTTGAGTACCCGCACCGGCCCCACTGAAACTTCCGGGCTGCGGCGCATGAAGTTGAACATACCAACGCGCAACAAGCGTGCGAAGCGGTCGTTGATGATTTCCATGGTCGGCATGCGACCACGGACAATGCGTTCCTGCCGTGCCAGGTTATAGGGCCTGACGCCTCCGTCATCCTCTTCACGGCCTTTGACTTCTTCTTCGCCGGTGACACCACGCAGGAGGGCATCGACTTCGTCTTGGGATAAAAATTCGCCTGACATGGGGTGCTGTGCCTGTGGGTTACTGGATTACGAAGGTATTGAAATGCACTTCGCGCACCCCCTTCTCTTTATCCGCGCCATGGCCTTCGGGCAGTTTGTTGCGCGTCAGCGTGAGGATTTCCTGTGCCAGTTGTCGCTTGCCTTCGGTGGCGCTCAACTGGGTTTTCGTCTTGCTGCTGAGCAACAGCAGGATGTGGCTGCGAATGATCGGCATATAGACTTTCAGTGCTTCACCGGCATGGGCGTCCGCCACTTCAAGGATGACGCCTAATTGCAGGTAGCTCGGATTCTCGCCATCGTTCAGATTGACCGTGAAGTTGTCCATCGGCACAAACGTGGGTGGGCCGGAGTTCTGTTTTTTTTCGTCATGCTTGGGTGCGGCCGGGACTTCACCACCGGCCAGTTTGGCAGCCTGTACCTGCTTCATGCGCAGCACCAGAAAACCTGCGCCAACACCGATCAGCAGCAACACCGACAGGCCAATGATCAAGAACAGTTTGGCCTTGCTCTTTTTCCTGGGCTTGATTTCTGCGCCGTCATCGGCGGCTTCCTGCGCGGCTTGATCCTTGGACATGTCCTGTTCCGGGTGGATTGATGGGCGAACATCTTGGTGAACTCATTGTGATGCAGATGTCACAAATCCAAACGAACAAATAGCTGGATAAATAGGTGTCTTTTAAGCTGGCCGTCGTGATGCCCGATTGGGTGCACCCGCATTCTGGAATGCGGGTGAAATATTCCGATCAAGCCGACTTGCCGCCAACTTCCACTTCTTCCTCATCGAGCGTCGCGCTGATTCCGTATTTGCGCATCACCGCCACCATCTGTGTATGCGCTGCCTGCACTTCCAGGTTGCCCGGATTCTGGCGCAGGGATCTTTCCAGACTGATGCGGCACGCCTGGCCGGTGTCTTGATCCCAGCCATCGATATCAAGACGTTTGACGGTCGCCAGCAGATCGCCCAGATCGACTTTTCCATGGGTGGCCGGTTTTGCTTCGGCTTTCGCGGCATCACGACGGCTTTCCTGGCCTTCGCGATATTGGTCCAGCAGCGCTGAGATACGGTTCACAATCGGTTTTGGAACGTCCTTGCGGGCGGCAACTTTCTGGGCAATATTGAACCCTTGTTCAATATGGTTGCGCGCAAAACAGGCTTCAGCCAGTTCAGCTTCCATGGCGGGCGAGATGGCCGAACTGCGGTTTTTCTGCATTTCCACCGCCTTCAGCAGTGCTTCGTCGGCACGCTTGGTGTCATTGCTGCTGAGATGACGCTGGTACTCAATCATCAAGGCTGTGATTTCCATGTCGGGTGTCCCCTTCATGGTCTGTTTCATGTCATTGCTGACTTTCGCGGCTTCCTCGAATTTGCCCTGGGCGACATACGCCTTGGACAGATTGGCAAAATCTTCCGTACTGATCAAGGAGGAATCGCGTACCCGATCCACCACTTTGTTCAGCAGTTGCGCGGCCTTGGTGTGATCGCCGGTGCTGGCGGCGACAGCGGCCGTTTTGCGCATGCGATTGACATTGAAGGTGGAAATGCTGGCGGCACGTTCCAGCACGTCGAGCGCTTCGTGCTCTTTGCCCAGATCGCATTTGACATCAGCGAGTAAATCATAGGCCGCCAGATATTCATGGTTTTCACTGACCAGACCGGAGACCAGATCTTCAGCTTCATCCAGACGGTTTTGCTTGTAACGGATCGAGGCCAGTCCCATCTGCGCCCATGGCACCATTTTTGTTGACATGATTTTTTGCAACAGGGCTTCTGCTTCGTCGTGGCGTTGCAGCTCGTGCAGGATATTGATTTTCAGGCGCAGTGCAGTGGCAATGAATTTCGGATGCTCGCGCAACAGCTTGTCGCATTCGACCAGCGCTTCCTGGGTCTTCCCCTTGTCCAGACATTTGTGGGTGCTGGAAAACGCGGTCTTCTCTTCAATCGCCCGCAGCAGTCGTTGGTTCAACTGTTCCGGGGTGAATGGCTTGAGCAGATAATCATCGGGGGCAAATTCGGCCACCGATATCACCTGCTTGTAGTTGCTTTCATTGGTAATCATCATGAATACGGTGGACAGCGAGATCAGTTTTTTCTGGCGCAGCTCTTCCAGCAATTGCTGTCCATCGCGCACTTCGTCCAAATGGTATTCGCACAAAATAATATCGATGTGGGAATTTTTCACGAGGCGAATCACATCGCCGGCGCCCTGCGCGATGGCTGTGTTCTTGACGCCCAGGTGACTCACCATTTCGCGTAACGCCATGCGGGTACTGGTATGTCGATCAGCGATCATGACCTTTTTGCCGATCAGCGGCGAGGCATCCTCGAAAATGGATTGCTTGGCTTTTGGTTTTGAACTGATGAATGAAGGGGGTGAACTCATGGGATGACTAACCTCTGTGTTGGGTGAACGGGCGCCTCAGTCTTTTACGGCAAAAAGACGAATATCTTGAGCGGCGGGAGAGCGGCCGGCGCGGTTTCTGGCGCGGTGTCAGCGGTGTTTTATGGATGTATTTCGATCCTTCATCCTATCGAAACCACCGGTCACATCATTAAAGTTATGCAACTCAATTGCCGTTGAGCGTGTCTGTCCCAACAACGAAACACGGAGAAAAAAAATGGCATTCAAGATGAAGAGTCTGCAAGTCCAGGATTTCACGCTTGGACAGCCCATCCAGCAGGATGTTTATGACAACGATGCAGCCTTGCTTTTGCGCAAAGGATTTGTGATTGAACGTTTTGAACAAATCGAGAAAATCATGATGAACGGCATGAACTTCATGTCAATAGAGGAACAGAAAACCGGCGATGAAGAAGATGGGCTGCATCTTTACATGCAGGCGCCCGGTCTGCCACCCAAATTCAATCCGTTTCGGCTGTGGGAGCATATCCGCACCAAGGCCACCGATTTGCTGCAACAGATTTCGACCAAAAAAGGCTTCCCCGAAAAGATTCAGGCCATCGCTGCGTTGATCCAGCTCTTGAGTGAGAAGGATGCCGACTCTGGCCTGGGGTTGATGCTGCGTGCGGAAAATGCGCGCTACGCGACAGCCCACACTGTGCATGTCGCGTTGATTGTAGAGCTGGTGGCCAGACGC
>Ga0209515_10004681_pt1 | contig 18325 bp, 16 predicted proteins | sample Subgroupgradi54m_FD_187454 | JGI IMG/M metagenome (GOLD analysis project Ga0209515, IMG submission 187454) | Subsurface groundwater microbial communities from S. Glens Falls, New York, USA - GMW60B uncontaminated upgradient, 5.4 m (SPAdes)... ...
GATCGCGTCATTTTTGCCTCCGAGATGCTCGGCGGCGTCAACGCGATCGATCCGGCAACCGGCCGCTCGTTCGACGACAACAGGCGCTTTCTCGACGCCATCCCCTGGCTCACCGATCGAGACCGGACGAAGATCTTCGAGGAGAACGCCAGGAACGCCTATCCGCGTCTCGGCGCGCCAGCAGCTAAGATTTAGCGTGTATGCCTGAAAAAGTGGTGGCAGCTCTCAAAGTGGGACCCTCCACGACGGAGCTGCGCGAATTCGATCTTCCGGACGTTCCTCCGGATGCCGCGCTGATGAAGATCGAAGTGGCCGGCGTGTGCGGCACCGACGTCAGCCAGTACAAGCTGCCGCTGCGCGGCGCTCCGCTCATCATGGGCCACGAGAACGTCGGCTACCTGGAGAAGGTCGGCAGCACGTTCGCGCAGCACAAGGGATTCAAGGAGGGCGACCTCGTCTTCCTCGAGCACTATCTGCCTTGCGGCCACTGCGAGTGGGACCACATGGGTGAGTACCGCCACTGCGCCGCGACCGAGTGGTTCTACGATCCGACAGCGATCCGGTATGGCTATACCGCGATCGACATTGCTCCGTCGCTCTGGGGCGGCTTCAGCCATTACGTCTATCTCCCGCTCAACGCCGTCCTCCACAAGGTGCCTGCCGGCCTCTCGCCTGAACTGGCCGGCATCGCGACGCCGATGTCGAATGGCATTCAATGGACCCTCATGGACGGTGGCGTCGGATACGCGTCGACTGTCCTCATCCAGGGGCCGGGGCAGCAGGGACAGTGTTGCGCGATGGCGGCGAAGCAGGCCGGCGCCGATCGCATCATCGTCACCGGCACGTCGAAGGACGCGCGACGGCTGGAGGTAGCGAAGGCCCTTGGCGCGGACGAGGTGATCGATGTTCAGAAGGAAGATGCGCATGCCCGCATCCTCGAGATCACGAGTGGGCGCGGCGTCGACGTCGTCATCGATTGCAGCAGCGGCGGAGGCACGGCGCCAATGCTGCTGGGCATCGAGGCCACCAGGCGCAGAGGCGGGACGATGGTGGTGCAGGGCGAGGGCAACGCCACGTTCCCGGATTTTCCGCTCGGCAGGCTCACCAGGAAAGGCATCACGCTCAAGAGCGCGCGGGGCCATTCGTACCGGGCAGTCGAGCTCGCCTTGCACCACCTGGCGTCGCGCCGATTCCCGTTGGATTTGATGACCACGCATCGCTTCGGGCTGGCCGAGGTCGATTACGCGATCAAGTCGGTCGGCGGCGAGGGCGCGCCCGGCGCGATCCACGTGTCCGTGATGCCGTGGAAGTAGCCCTTGAAGATCTCGCGTCGGCCAGCCGCATTCTCGCGGACCAGGGCGTGTTCGATGCGGCCGGTCACGTGTCGATGCGCCACCCGGGCCACGCCGAACGGTTCCTGATGTCCCGGTCTCTGGCGCCGGCACTCGTGACGGCCCAGGACATCATGGAGTTCACACTCGACAGCGAGCCGTGCGACGCTCGTGGCCGCACCGCGTTCATCGAGCGCTTTCTGCACGGCGAGATCTACCGGAAACGACCGGATGTGATGGCGATCGCGCACGGCCATTCACCCTCGGTCATCCCGTTCGGCCTCGTGGCGACACCCATGCGCGCGACGTATCACAACGCCGCGTTCCTGGCCGCAGGCGTGCCGGTCTTCGACATCCGCGACACGTTCGGCGCGACCGACATCGTCATCAACAGCCCGGAAAGAGGCGCCGCGGTCGCGGAGGCGCTCTGCGACAAGTCGGTGGTGCTGCTGCGCGCCCATGGCTTCGTGGCCGTCGGGCCGAGCATCCAGGCTGCGGTGTTCCGCGCCGTCTTCACGGAGATCAGCGCGCGTGTGCAACTTCAGGCCGCAATGCTCGGCGGGCCGATCGCCGCGCTCGACGCAGAAGAAGGCCGCAAGGCCGACGCGATCAACCTCGCGACCGTCGGCCGGTCGTGGGAGCTCTGGAAGCGGCGGGTGTCATGAAGCAGCAACTCGTCGACGCGATTCGCATGCTGGAGCGCGCCGGAATCATCGATCACAACGGCCACTGCAGCGCCAGGCGCGACCAGAATTCCTTCTACATCAACTCGGGTGCGTCGGTGCGGGGTGCGCTGACCGTCGACGACATCGTGACGTCCGATCTCGACGGCAACCTTGTCGAGGGCAGCGCCAGGCCGCCGCTCGAATTCCACATCCACTCGGAGGTGTATCGCGCGCGGCCCGACGTCAATGCCGTGATGCACACGCATCCGCAATGGTCGACGTTTCTCACGATGGTGGGCGCGAAGTACAAGACCGTCTACGCGCAGGGGGTGTTGCTCGGCGACATCCCGCTGATGGATTCGCCGCTCTCCGTGAACACGAAGCCCATGGGCGAGAAACTCGCGGCGACGCTCGGCCGCGGCCCCGCGGCCCTGCTCAAGGCACACGGCGCCGTCATCGTCGGCGCCGACATCGTCGAAGCCTTCACGCTCGCCGCGTACCTCGAGGAGAACGCGTATCGCCAGTACATGGCGATGCAGATCGGCGACCCCTACGTCTTCAGCGAAGCGGAGCAGCAGGCGTGCCGCGAGAAGCTCTGGTCGCCGAGCCTCTTCAAGAAGACGTGGGACCACTATCACTCGAAGCTGCCGTGAGGTCTCGCCGAGCGAAGCTCTGGCTACGGCTTCTCATCTTCCTGACGTGCTCTGGTTGGTCTGGTACTCGGCTCGCCGAGTTTGCACATGGATCCAGGGTGAGCTGACGCACCACGATCACGTGTTCATCGTCGCGTGCTCGTCCACGCCTTCGTGGCGACCATGTGTCGGTCGGCTGGACGATCCGTGCGTTCTCGCTGTACATGGATATGAGCCGCACAGCGTACCAAGGCGCAGAGCGACTGGGGCGGGGCGAGAGGCTCGACGAACGGGACGTCGATTTCCAGACGCGATCGCAGCGACAACTGGTTGAGTTGCTTCGGGTGCAAATCCTCGGCACGACCGTGCCAAAGGTCTGTCTCGAGCCAAAGTGGCTTGGATCGAAGATCGATCTGCTAAGCCGACCCGATGCTCGTTCGCCTCGAACAGGGCTTGTGTAAGGCAAGCACGCCGTCTTAGAGTGCACGTCGTGGACGAGGTTCTTCGCTACGCCTGGGGTGGATATCGCGTATGGGCGGCAACGTCGCGCAAGCTCAAGAAGCAAGTCGCGCGCTGGGGCTTCTTCGTGCTCCTCCTCACTCTGGCCGGCACCGCGCTCGGCACGATCGTGCCGCACCTCGGCCTGCAACCGCCCCTGAGCGCCACGCTTCCGTGGCTTGCTGCGGCCGCGCTCGGAACGGCCACGTACTTCGCCAGTCAGCTTCTCAACGAATCCGCCCGTGAAGCGTGGGTGAAGACACGGGCGCTCGCGGAAGCACTCAAGAGCGAGTCGTACAAGTACGTCACGAGAACGGCTCCGTACAACGTCGACGGTGCGCCCCTCGTCCTTGCGCAGAGAGTCGACGAGCTGCAGCGCATCGCATCGGGGATCATCGCCGAGTCGATCTCCGAAGACGAGCGCGCGAAGGATGCGCCGTCAGGGCCCTGGGCAATCGACGACTATATAAAGGGGCGAGTTCGCGATCAGATCGACAATTTCTATCAGCCAGCCATCGTCCATCACCGTCGTGCGGTACAGACCGCGCGCGTCGCCGCGTTGGGTCTCGGGGCACTCGCAGTCGTTCTCAGCGCGTCGGGCGGGGCAAGCGGCGGCGGGTCCGGCACCTGGATCGCCGCGCTGCTCGGCACCGTCACCACAGCGGCGGCGGCGATCGGCGCATGGTTCCAGAGTGGCCATCATCAGCAGAACGCGCTCAACTATCAGGCGGCCGCAGCAAAGCTGGAGCTCCTGCTGGCACAGCGCCATGTCTCCGGCCGTGAAGCGCACCTCGTGATGGATGCTGAGGCGATCTTCCAAGCCGAACATTCCGCATGGCTCACGGAGTGGCAGGCCAGTTCGCCGCCGTTGTTGCCGAGTGCGCCAGCGTCTGGTCGATCCGATTCTCAGGGGATGTCTGCAGAACCGCTATCGAAGCGCGTTGAGAAGCCCTGACAGCCGCGCTGCGCCGTCGTCGAGATAGACGGCGAGCTTCTTCAACCCTTCCTCGACGGACCCAAGCGATCCGGGGTCAGGCTCGCTCTCGTGAATGCGGCGGAGGTGCGTGGCGGCCTGCTCGTCCTCGCCGAGGACGAACATCGCGTTGGCTGCCGTCGCCAGCGTCCAGATGTTGGTCTCTCGAAGACGTTGGATGATGTCGAGCGCGCGGCGGAACGCCTCGCGCGCCGAGCTCACGTTGTGGGCCTCGAGACGCACTTCGCCGAGGAGATTGGCCAAGTAGTACGAGTCGGAATTCGCGTCGAGGGCTGCCCCGTACACCTCCGCCGCCTTCTGGAGATTGCCGCCCTCGCGATACCAGCGCCCGGCCAACGCGGCGCACTCGGTGTTGTGAAGAAAGGCCGACTTGTCGAGCTCTTCGATGCGATCGATGACCGCTTTCGCGCCGTCACGATCGTCGCTCTGGAGGTACGCCCGCCCGAGGGTGCGCAGCACGAAGATGTCCCGCGGAGCAAGCTGCCGCGCTAACTCGAGCTGTTGAATCGCACGCTGGTATTTCTTCGCCTTGAGGTAGAGGTCCGCGAGACGACTGTGGATGCGGAGATCGAGCGGCTGAGGCCGGTCGTCACGGGAGCGGCCGAACGCGACATCCATCCAATCGTGGAGGTGCTCGGCTTCCGACTGTCGGTTCTGTTCGAGCAGCTCGTCGAGACGCAGACGCCATTCCTCAATGACCGTGCTGGACGGCAGCATCGGCGCTTTGAGCAGACTGGCCGACACCTGGTCGAGATACGTCTTGATCGTCTGGTCGAGCTTCTTGAACGCTGTCTTCACACGCTCCGTCTCGAGCTCTGCGCGATACTGGTCCAGAATCTCGGTGAACAAGGCATCGACGTCGTCGGTCCGGTCTCCGCGCCGGTACTGCGCCTTTGAATCCCGTATGGGCGAGGGCAGCTGCCCGGCGTCGAGCTGATATACCAACGGTCGAACCTTGCGGAGCCCGACGTCGCCGGATGCCACGGCGGCGCCATGCACGGCGCCGGCCTCCCAAAGGATCCATGGCTTCTGGACGGACGCCGGCGTCACGAGAATCAACGCGAAGTCACATTCTTGGACCTGCTTGACGATCCATTGGAACCAGTCCTCCCCGTGTCGGATGCCTCCTTCGAGCTCTTTGCTGGTCGAGAAGCTGACCTTCACTGTGTCGCCCAGCAGCTGAGAAAAGGCCTCGCGCAGCGCCTCCGCGATTGACGTATCCTGCTGGGTCAGGCTGATGAACACCCTGTGTGACATGCGCGTCCTCGACAGTAGCAGTCCGTCCGGAAGTCTAGACAACAGGCGAATCGGAAGGAAAGTGGTCGTCCTTCACCTGTATCGCTGCAGCGGTCCGGCCGAGTTCGGCTAGCGCGTCCATGTTAGCGGGTTTGTCCATCTCGGCGAGGGCATTGAGCGTCTGCTGGTCGTGTGTCAGCCTCAGTTGGCTCGACATCCATTCCGAGTCCAGCAGAACGTTGTATCGGAGGTAACGAAGAATCGGACGACCTGCGAGGAGATCGCCGCCGAGTGCCGAGATTTGCCCGTTGATCTCTCGTGCGGTCGGGCTGCTCGACAGCCACTGCATGATGGTTTCCACTTCACTGTTGCAGTCGTCCATGATCGACAAGAGCGCGCGGGCGGCAAACGCGCCTGCCGTCGCCCGCCAGCCGGTGGCCCGGCCGTGCCGGCGGCTGCGCAAACCGGTCCCAACAGAGAGCATCATCAGGCGCTCTTCACCGGCTTGCCAGTTGAATTCGAACCCTCGCAACAGAGCGATCTTGAGTAGCTGAAGGGCCGGGTTGTTGGCGGTTGAAATACCGCCGTCCACGAACTGACCCCGTTCAGACAACAAGTTGCCAGTCGCCCCGTCGAGAACGGTCCCGACGACGACATCCTCCGGACGAAAGTAGTGGGGCGCGGCGGTGCTCGCGCGGACGATCTGCCACAACAGCATGTTGGCGTTGCCGATTCGCTTCTTGCCGGCCTTTGGCAGGAAGTACGGATCGTTGGGTTGGTTCGTGAGCGGCCACGGACTCCCCGTGTCCATGCGCTTGGTCATGATCATTAGTCCCGTTTTCAGGCGCGGCGATCCGAGCGTCGTCTCGGCCCCATAGGTCGCTTGCAGCGCCTTTTGCAAGGAGCGATTGCCGAACTTCGGCACGATGGCTCCGAACCTGAAGAACGGCTTCTTGAAGATTTGCGTGGCCAGGTCTCTGTACATTCGTTGAATCGTCGCTACGTCGAAGCCGAGCACGAGTCCAGCGGCGATGATCGCCCCGGTAGACGTCCCGCCGATGAGATCGAAGTAGTCGGAGAGCACGAGTGTCGGATGGCCGTAGCGCGCCCGAAGCGCGGCTTCGATCTTCTCCAGGTACTGAAGCGTGAGGATCCCGCGAACGCCGCCTCCGTCGAGCGAGAGCACTCGCTTGGGCAGCACCCGGCGGTCGAAGTGCTCCGCGATCGTACGGCACGACTGCGTGATCGGCTCGTGTGGCGGCATATCTGCTCCAGCTGGATCTTTGGCGTTTGCTCGGTTGCCTTCACGAGGGGATTGCCGTCGGCGCGGTCTTGACGACGTCGGCCACCCGCTCGGCCAGCCGCCGAATCTGCGTCTGGAACTCGACGTACGCGGCCGTCTTCTGGAAGCCCTCGCCGACAAACGCGAACTCGCTGAAGTCGGCGAGCTGCACGCGCCGAATCTCGTCGGGCAGCGCCTGGACCGATCCGCGAAGCAAGATCGGGAGGATGGCGTCGGGACGAAACCTTGAAAACGTGTCCCACTCGCGCCTCGTCCACTCCGACTGGAAATAGGCTGGGGTCACGATGGCAAGCAGGCAGGCCGATCGCTCGAGGGATTGGATGGACGGGTCGGAGTGATCGACAAAGACGGTCACGGCCCGGCCGACCAAGTCCGACAACCACGAGGTGAACAGTGGCTCGAACTCCCGTAACCATGCCTCGGTGAACGCATCTCGTCGCCAGCTCACATAGACATCGTATCGGTCCGCGACGTCAGCGCGCGGCGTCGTCGGCATGGCGTGAGGGGGTACCGGCGGCGCGACGGGTTCCGCGGAGACCGGCTGAGACGGGCTCGCCGTACCGAAGGCCGTCGCCGTTGCCTTCTCAAGGAATTCGTTGAACAGACCTCTCGCGATGATCCGTTCGCACCGCTCGACGAAAAGCGGCAATCCCGAGAAATCCGGCAACTGGTACGGACCGGCCTGACCTTCGAACAGGTGTCGCTCCCGTCGTAGCGCGCCGGCCTTCCTCCCAAGCGCACGCCACACGAGCGACACAACTCCGCTCGCCGCAAGCATGATGAGGAAACCCAATCCACGAGCATTGTTGGTCGGTAGGCCAAGTAGCGAGGCAACGGTTTCGCCGTACACGAGCGCCGCCAACGCGCCCACTGCCAGCAACGCCGAGCCGACGACGGTGAGGCGAGCGATCGTCGCGAACTGTGTGGTCGATGGTGTCCATCGCGTGCTCAAGTAGGCCCCGTACTGTTCTCTGCGCTCCGCCGTCTCACGTTCTCGCTGCGCATGCATGCGCTCGGCCGCTTCGCGCTGCGCTTTGTCTCTCGCGACCGCCGCTTCCTCCGCGCGTCTGGCGGCTTCAGCCTTCTGTTCCTCAGATACCTGTGCTGCGCCAGTGCCCTTCTTGACGTCCTGCAGGTCGAGTCGGCCAAGCATCAGACGAGCGACGAGCTGATAGAAGTACGCGAGCTTGTCGGGGTTGTCGACGTCTTCTTCGAGAACGGGCAGCCGCTCGCCGAAGCTCCAGAAGGCAACGTAGGGGATCTTCAACAGATCCAGAATGCTCTCTGCTGTGTCGTCCTTGGGCACCCAATCCTTGTAGAACCGCTCTAGCTCAGTGGCGAAGCGCCCGCGCCATTCCTTCGCGAGCTTGTATTCTGTGCGGCTCTCGTCACGGGCGGGCAGCGGAACCACGAGCAGCCGCCGGCGATCGACCGGCAGCGTCGCGTGCGCCTCCTTGGCCCGATCCATGACGTCCTTGACCCCTTGCAAACTCTGTTCGGTCGTCGTGAACAGACACACCAGCACGTCGGGGAGGTGAATGGTGCAGATGCCCCCGATGTCCGTGATGCCCGTGCGGCTGTCGACGAGAACGAAGTCGTAGTTGGCCGTCCACTCGCGCCTGAGCAGCTCGAGATAGGCGCCGAACCGCTTGTCGAAAAGAGGCTCCCATTTGATCTGCTGCAGGTTCTTGCCATAGTCGGCCTTCGGGTCGCTCAGGTCGTCCTGCCCGGCCGACAGGATGTGAATGGGCTGGGGGTGATCGGGAAGGTTGGCTTTGAGGAGGCACGTTTGCCAATCACGCGGCGACGACCTGTCGAATGCGCCGATTAAGTCGACGAGACCCGGAGTGGACCGGCGCGAGCCCGAGATCCACCTCTGGAAGAACTTCTCGATACCCGGCGCCTCCAGGTCCCAGTCGATCACGAGGACACGTTGCCCCCACTTCGAGAGCAGGGCTGCGATGTTGGCCAATGCCATCGAGCGCCCGACGCCCCCCTTGAACGAATAGAACGTGTACACGAGGCCGCGCTTCGGTTCGACGGACCCATCCATTATCTCAACCGTTGCTGCGGTACGTCGGGCTCGAGCGGGGGAAAAACGGGATCGGGAACGTCGATCACGGGGAAGTCAGCGTAGGGAGGTGCGTCTCTGACGCGCTTGGCCACAGTGATCGCAAAGGTCCGCAGTTGTTTCTGGAACTTGGGATAGTCCTCGGTTTTCTTGAAGCCTTCGCCGACGATGACGAAGTCCGAGAAATCTGGCGCTTTGAAGTCCTGCGCCTCTTTCGGGAACGACTCGCCGTCGTGCACCGACATCGCCGTGACGATCGTCGTGCCGGTTGCGGCGCCGCGATCCCGAAAGCTGTACCACTCGGTCCGGCACCACCGGGAATGGAAGTACAGCGGCGACCACAGGCAGACGATACACCGTGACGTCTTGATTGCCTCTCTCAGCGCCTTACGCCATTCATCACCGGGTTCGAGGCCGGTCTGGTCTAGCTTCCTTCGGTCGTTCGATACCTCCGTTTGGTCGAAGTAGATGCCATCTGTTGTCCGATTGCAGGCCGCAGCGATTTCTTCGCGAGCGTAGTACAGAAAGAGCCGGATGAAGTGCTCGGAGAGCCACTCGTCCTTGAACTCATCGCGCTTGTAGCTGATGAACACGTCGTGCACGTAGGACATTCGAGCACCCCACGGCGCGGGCTGGCCGGCCTCGCGCGCCAGAGAGAATCATCCTTGAGCCCCCGCGTCCATTTCCGGTGAAACGGCCGAGTATAGATACCATGAACCCGGAGTCGCTGGTCAACGGCCAGATAGGGTGCCGAGGCCTTCTTCGTGCAGCGGCGAGCCTTGGACTCCGTTTCTTGATTCCCGAAGCTCTGCATGGTGCCGTCTAGCTTGCTCGCGCGCTCCCGCGTCGATCACAACGGCCATTGCAGCCCCCGCCCTGACGCGAATTCCTTGTGATGCACACGCGCTCGCCGCGTATCTCGAGGAGAACGCGTATCGCCAGTCCATGGCGATGCAGATCGGCGATCCCTACGTCTTCAGCGAAGCGGAGCAGCAGGCGTGCCGCGAGAAGCTGTGGTCGCCGAGCCTCTTCAAGAAGACGTGGGATCACTACTACTCGAAGCTGTGATTGGTGAATTTACGAATTGAAACAATCTACGGATTTGAATTGCGCAATTTCACAATCCAAATCCGTCAATTCGTAAATTCGTAAATCCGACAATTTCCAGCAAACTCCCCCCGCAAAACCGCTATCATCCACACCGATTCACGGATCATCCGGGAAACGTCGGTCCAACAGGGAGGTCACAGCATGGAACGGTTCATCGCTGATCTCGTCGCGAAATTCGAGACCGGCACAATCAGTCGTCGTGATTTCTGCGAAGGGGTCGCGCTCGCCGCCATCGTCTACGCGGCCGGCGGCGCGGACGCCAACGCGGCGCCCCCAAGCGGCCTCAAGATGCTCGGCGTCAATCACATTTCCTATTCCTGTCCCGATTACCGCAAGGCGCGAGACTTCTACAGCTCCGTGCTGGGCATGGAGACATTGAAGGACGACGGCAAGACCCGCGTCAATCTTGCCTTCGGTCCGGCGCCAGGCAAGGGAGGCTCCTTCATCGTCGCGCGCAATGCCGCCGCCACTGCTCCCGCGCCCGTGCGGGCGGTCGTCGATCACGTCTGCTACACGATTCCGAACTGGAACGATGCGCGCGTCGACGCGGCGTTGAAGGCGAAGGGCCAGAACCCCACCGGGCGCAGCGGCAGCGTGAATGTCTACGACCCGTTCAATTTCCAGGTCCAGCTCGCTTCCTCGGAAGCGGAAAACCCATTCATTTGAGAAGAGGGAGAGACCCATGGAAGGTTTCGTCGCCAGCAAGCTCAACGAATTCGAGCAGGGCAAGATCAGCCGTCGCACGCTGATCGAAATGCTGACCCTGGCCGCCACCGGGCTGTACGCCGCCGACGCCCGGGCGCAGGCGCCAGCGGGCGTCAAGGCCGCACTGGTCAATCACGTCTCCTACACCTGCCCCGATTTCAAGCAGGCGGGGGACTGGTATTCGAAAGTCTTCAATCTCGATCAGGTCGGGCTCAAGGCAACCGAGGTGACGCTGCCCTTCGGCAAGAAGGGCGAGCAGCCCTACAACGTGACGGCCAAGGACGTGCCGCTCACGTTCATCATCTTCCGCACCAGGGATTTGAATGCGCCGCCCGCGAATGGCGCCGCGCCGCGTCCAAAAAGCACGGCGGTGGTCAATCACATCGGCTACACGGTTGCCGATTTCGAGCGCAATCGCGTGCGCGATCAGCTGAAAGCGATGGGCGTCGCCAATGTGCGTGATGGCGGGCTGTACAGCCTCCACATGACCGATCCGTTCGGCTATGACGTGCAGATCAGCGGCCTCGCCAACAACGCGTTGACCGACGGCTAGTCGTCCGCTGGCCACGAAGGCCACGAAGACGGTTTTGGCTAGATCGTCTTTGTGATCTTCGTGGCTGTCGGCAGGGTCGCCTCGATCGCAGCGCGCAACTCGGGCGTGACCTTTGGCTCGAGGCGGAACCACGCCTTCCAGGCCAGGCCCGCCTGGTGGAGCAGCATGCCGAGGCCGTCGACCGTGCGGTTGCCGCGGCGCCGCGCGGCCGCGAGCAGCGGCGTCTCCAGCGGAACGTAGACGATGTCGCACACCAGCGCGCTCGTGGGCAGCTCCTCGAGCGCGAGATCGAGCGGCGGCTGACCGGCCATGCCCTGGCTGGTCGTGTTGATCAGCATGGCCGCGCCGTTCAGCGCGCGATGACGCTCCTCCCACGCGATCGACGTGACAGGCGGCCCGAACTCGCGCGCGAGTGCCTGACCGCGCGCGAGGGTCCGGTTGATCACGCGAATCTCGCGCGCGCCCCGCTCGGCCAGGCTGTACACAACGGCCCGCGCGCCGCCTCCGGCGCCGATGACGGCGACCGGCCCGGCGTCAGCGCGCCATTCAGGCTGCTGCTGCAGGATGTTGTGCACGAAGCCGTGGCCGTCGTTGTTGGTTCCTGACAGCGACCCGTCGGGCCGCACGACGACGCAGCTGATGGCGCCGATTCGCCGCGCTACCGCATCTACGCCATCGATGACCTGAAGGGCTCGTTCCTTGTGCGGGATTGTGAGGTTGCAGCCGGAGAAGCCGAGCGGCGCCAGCGCCCGCAGCGCCGGCTCGAGATCGTCCGGCTTGATCGCGAGCGGCACGTAGGTCCCGGCCAGCCCGTAATGGGCGAACCAGTAATTGTGGAGCGCCGGCGAGCGCGAATGCATCACCGGCCAGCCCATGACACCGGCGAGCAGGAAACGATCGCTCACCGGCCGCGGATCGCGGGCTTCGGTACGTCCGGCTCGTTGTAGTAGATGTTTTGATAGCGAACTCTCGTCCCGTTCTCGTCGAGCCATCCCAGGGATTGCTGAAAGATCGTCGGCGGAGGGTAACCCCTGGGGACTGTCGCCTCCGCGATCACGAGCCTGTTCTCGTGCATGTAGATTGAGGCGTACGTGCGGGATTGATCGGCGTTGTTGGTGAGCTGCAGTTCCTCTCCTGCGACCAGATCCTGGAAATTCGCCATCATGTTCGTGATCTTGACGTCCCGTTGCAGCAACTTCGACACCGCGTAGACGACCGCGCCTCGAAGATCGATCTTCCAGTATCCAAGACCCCAGTCATGGATCCCGGAGCATGTCTCCGCGCCCGGCGGGCAGTACCTGGATTTCTCCGAGAGGACACGTTCCATCGGGTTGTAATCGACCGCTGTTACGGTGTAGCGGCCGGCGCCTGACGTGCCGCTGTAGACACGCGCCGGCAGGACGACGCCGACCTGCGAGGTCCACGTGGTGTCCGTGATCTTCGGCTGACCCGGGAAGTTGACGGCGAAGCGATCTTCCTTGCTGGCAAAATCGGCCCATTCCTGGGCGAACGCCGTTCCCGACAGAGCCAATACCAACGCCAGCGACATCAGCGGCATCACGCGCATGATTGATTCTCCTCCGGCGTGCCCGGATTCAGTTCCTGAATTCGACTGTCGTCTTCAAGGTGTTGCTCTCGATCCCGCCCGCGTCGGTCGCCCGCAGCCTGAGATCGCACTTGCCGGTGGCCGGAGCACTACCCGGAGTGCGCTTGTTGGGAACGGAGGCGTGTACCACACCGGTGCGTGCATCTCGAGCGGTCACCTTGCCTTTGACAACCCCCTCGACGGATTCGCCGCAGCCAATCGTGAACCAGACATATGGTAGATCGCCGAGATCGCCGGACTCGTCCGCGGCGGCAAACTGCAGCTCGATCGTTGGCTGATTCGATTGCGCCGAGAGGATCCTGAGATCAGAGATGCTGGGAACGTGGCTTGGAATCGTGATCCGTGCGGGACGCGTGCGACCCATCGGCATCACGAGCACCAGGGAGCGGTTTCCGAGCGCGGCGTCCTTCGCAACATCGACCGTGACCTCCCACCAGGCAACGTTCTGAGAATCGACGGCCCGCTTGACCCCGGACACCGTGACACCGGCCGAGGGTGAGATCTCGGCGGCCTGGACGATCAGGTCGCGGCCTGGAAACGCCACGTTGAGGACCGTTGACTGGCCGCGCGGCAGCTGCGCGGGGAATACAGTTTCGATGGCGACTGGCTGCTGTGCTTCGCTCACGTGCGCGCCAGGCCCGAGACACACCAGGCACGTGAACCCAGCCACCATCAACCAACGACCTGCGAACATCAGATCACCTCGAGAGCAGTTTTAAACCACGAAGGCCACTAAGAAGAGTGACCTTCGTGGTTCGAAGAATCAGAACGTGTACCGAACGCCGAGCTGCATCGAGCGCGCTTCGTCGGCCACGATCGATCGGAGGAAATCCGCGCTGTTGCGTGCGCCGATCGGGTTGTCGAAGTTCACGCGGTTCAGCGCGTTGTAGATCTCCCAGAAGAATCCAGCCGTACGCTCACCCTTGATCCTGTGCACGTATTGCAGCCGCATATCCAGCAGCATCTTGTCCGTGCCTTTGATGCCGTTCCGGATCGCCGTACCGGTGGAGTCGAGCTTCGACACGATCGGCCTCGTCAGGTCGTCGCGCCCTTTCAGCGGGCGATCGAAGTTCGCGCCGTCGCGGTCGCGGTTCACGTCGATTCCCACCGTTTCGTTGACCGGGTTGCCGGAATAGTAGCGGAACGTCGCGCCGAGCCCGAGGTCCCGCCACGCATTCCAGTTGCCGCCGGCCGTGAACGAGTGCCTGTTGTCGAAGGTCGCGAGGCCATAGTCCCGCCGGGGATTCAGATCATCGTTCACCCGCTTGTTGACGATCCCGAAGCCGCCCGCGCTGGTCGCAGCGACATCGCGCGAGCGCGACAGGGTGTAGGCGGCACGTCCGGACCACCGGTTGGCGAGCCGCTTGTCCAGAGACACCTCGAGCGCGTCGTAGTCGCTGTTGAAGACGGAGCTCGTCGTGTACTCGAGCACGCGCTGGAAGTTCGCGCCGCGCGCCGACGCGGGAATCCGCGTCGCGTCGGGATCGAAGACAGCCGGCCCCGGCCGGCCGATTGTTCCATTTGCCAGCAGCCGCGGCTCGTTGATATCGATGAGCCCCGTCTGGTCATGCCCGCGGGAGCCGACGTAATCGACGGTGACGGCCATGCCGCGGATGATTTCGCGCTCGACGCCCGCATTGAGCTGGTAGAGGTAACCCAGCTTGCGGTTGCCCCGGAGACGGGGCTCGGTGTTCAGGAACGCGCCAGCCGCGAGCTGGCTCTGGGCGGTCACGAGCTGCGCGCGGCAGGCGGCGCTGATTTTTGCCATGCCGTTGCTCCCGCCCGGCAGCAGGCATGGATTGGTCGGCAGCACCCCGCGCGTTGCGCTGAGATCCTCTCCCGTGTCGAACGTAAAGACGCTCGAAATCACCTTCCCCGCAAAGAGGTCGGAGATGATGGAGGTCGGCGGGTATTCGAAGAACTTTCCAAAGCCGGCCCGGAACGCCGTCTTCTCGTTCGGCGCGTACGCCACGCCAAGCCTCGGTGCAAAGCCGGCCTTCGTATTCGGCGTGTTGGCGTCGTAGTCGTAACGAACGCCGAGGTTCAGCGTCACCTGCTTGCTCACTGCCCACTTGTCCGAGAGGAACGAGTTGGCCCGCCACGTCCCGATCGGGATGAACATCTCGCCAAGCCGGATCCGGAAGCGGGTCGGATAGGTCGAGGGGACCGCGGGGTTGAACGGCGCGTTGTTGAGGAAATCGAATGTGCCGATCTGGTTCGTCGAGACGACGCTCGTGCCTTTGTTCTGGCTACCGCCCACGCCGACCTTGATCGCGTGCGTCGAGGGCGTGTAGGTGAGCTGCTCGCTGTACACGTTCGCCGTCAAGGCGTTGCCGCTCATGGCGGCGCGCGGGCCGGCCCCATAGTCCGGGTGCGTCTGGGCTGAACCGAAGTCGAGCGGATCGACCCCCTTCAGGCCGGTCCATTCATGGGTCTTGAGGTTCCACGGGATGTCGTTGTACTTGTCATTGAAGACGGTGCGGTCTCCAATCCACAGGTTCTCTTTGACCGTTCCCACCTTGAGCTCGTTGACCATCTTGTTGCCGATGACGGACGTCCATGAAAAATTGGCGAGGGCCTCCGGCGCGGCACGTTCATGTCTGAAGCCTTGTCTTGTGAACCGCTCCGACTCCGCGTTCTCACCAATCCCATCATTCGGTCCATAGATCAGACTGCCGTGCACCGTATTCGACGGGCTGAACTGATAATCACCGCGCACAAAATAGTTTTTGAGGTGAACGTTGTACACGTCCGAGAACGACACTGCCAGAGGCGCAGCCGCCGCCGGAAAACTCAGGTTCACCGCCTCTCTGGGATGGGTGTACTCGTAGTTGAAAAACCAGAACGCCTTGTTCCGGATGATAGGCCCGCCGATGTTGCCGCCAATAGACTTCGAGCCGCTGTCCGGGTTTTTCTCCCCTTCCAGCTTCAGGAAGTAGTTGGTGGCGTTCAGCTTGGCGTCCTGGAGGAAATAGAATCCCCGGCCGTGAAACTGATTCGTCCCGCTCTTGGTGATGGCGTTGACGATGACACCTGACGCACCGCCGTATTCCGCGCCGTATTCGTGCGTCAGCACCTGGAATTCCGCCATCGAGTCGACGGTCACGCGGGACTGCGGGAAGGTGCCGGTGCGATCGTCCTTGTTGTACTGACCATCGACCAGGTACAGATTGCTCCCGCTCTCGCGGCCGTTCGCGTTGTACGCCGAACCCTCGAACGATCCCGCCCTGAGGGCGGGCGTCAGACCCGGCACCATCTGCAGCAGGGCAAACTGTTCGCGCCCCTGCATCGGCAGGTTCTCGATGTCCTTCTGCGTGATGTTGGCGCCGATCTGCGTCTGGGTCGGCTCGATGAGCGGCGCCTCGCCGGTCACCGTGACTTGATCCGTCAGAGTTCCAATCGGCAAGGCGAAATTGATCGTCAGTGCCTGGCCGACGGCGATCGTGACTGCAGAGCGCGACTGCGTTTGAAAGCCGGCCAGCTCCGCCTTGATGGTGTAGAGCCCCGGCGTCACGGCAATGGCGACGAAACGTCCACGATCGTTCGAGACAATCGTCCGCGTGAGGCCGGTCGTCTCTTCAGTCAGGGTCACGGCCACGCCGGGCAGCACCGCACCGGACGCGTCAATGGCGGTTCCGTTGACTTCGGAGACAGCGCCTTGTCCAAAAACGGGAAGGACGGGCAGGAGGGAGAGAAGGGCACCCACGATCGCGCACACCCAACGGCGTTGCATGTCAGCCTCTCTTTCGGAAGCGATACTACGGGGGGAGTGTGTTACAGGGCCCAAAAATAGCACTTCGCCTTGTGTTGTCAATCTGAAACAGGCGGGCGAAAACAAGGAGCGTGCATCACGCTCCTTGCCTGAATCCTAGTGCGCCTGCGTGAGCTGGCGGCCGCCAATCCAGACCGAGTGGATCTGCCGCGTGTTCCGGATGTCGGAGAGCGGATCCGCATTCAATACGAGAAGATCAGCCTGCTTGCCGGGCGCGATCGAGCCGAGTTGCTGGGCGACGTTCGCGGCGCGCGCCGCACCGCTGGTCGCCGCCACCAGCGTCTGCATCGGCGTCAGGCCGGACTTCACCATCTCCTCGAGCTCGATGTGCTCGAAGTAGCCTTGCCACTGGCCTTCGTTCGTCCCGGTGTCGGTGCCGAGCGCGATCGTCACACCGGCGTCCGAGAGGGTCTTGAGGTTGCGGCGTCCCTGCGCCAGCGCCGGCTTGATGCTCTGCGCCGCCTGGTCCTTCCGGATCTTCTCCTGGTTGGCCGGATCGCGCAGCTTCGACATCTCGTCGCGGTAATACGAATTCGGGATGTGCCGCGTGAAAAACGGATCGTTGAAGTATGGCGGCGTGGTCTCGTACACGAACGTCGCGATGTCGCGCGTGAGCGTCGGAATGTACTCGACCTCGCGCGTCTTGATCGCCGCAATGGTGGCCGCGTCGACCGGCAGGTCGCGGATGCTGTGGGCGATGACGTCGATGCCCTTGTCCAGCAGACCTTTCGCGTCTTTCAGATAGTACAGATGCGCCGCCGTGCGGAGTCCTCGCTTGTGCGCCTGATCGATGAGCGCTCCGTAGACCTCCGGCGTCATGTCCATCGGCCCGCCGGTGATGTGCATCTTGATGATGTCCACCTTCATGTCGGCATACTTGTTCGCCCAGTCGCGCGCCTCGTCCGTGGTTTTGAGATTGCGGAGACTCGCCGCCGCCACCAGCACGCGCGCGCGGTCCGGCGCGCTTTTGCCCGGGAGCGACTCGTCATGGAGTTTCACCGCTTCGCCAACGTCGTCGAGGGGAATACCGAGCACCTGCACCGTCGTGATGCCGTAATCCGCGTACATACGGAGCTGACCCGCCAGCCTGTCGCGCGCCGGCCGTTTCGACATGTCGGCCTGGAGGTGGCCATGCGCGTTGATCAGGCCAGGAACAACGGTCTTGCCGGCGAGATCGACGCGCGTGGCCCCGGCGGGAATGGCGACTGAAGCCGCCGGGCCGACCGCCTGGATGCGGCCGTTCGCGATGACGATCGTCGCCCCCTGGATCGGTGCGGCGCCAGTACCGTCGATGACGCGGGCGCCCGTCAGCGCGAGCGTCCCTCCGGCTGGAGCCTGCTGCGCCAGCGGAGACTGGAGCGAGAAGCCCGCCCAAACCAGCAATGTGCCCACGAGAACCGCTGCGAAACGCGTTGAGATGCGAATCATGCTGACCTCGTCTCGATATAGTGACCAAACGGACAGAATGGCCGCCGGAGGAGTCGGTAAACTACCATAATTCAGACAGCCAGCAACAGGAGTCCGCGGGATGCTCAGGCAGGAACAGAACGATCTTCTGACACAGACGGGACCCGATGCGCCCATGGGCCGGCTGTTCCGCACCAACTGGGTTCCGGCCCTGTTGCGCGAGGAGCTTCCGGAGAACGATTGCCCTCCGGTACGGGTCAAGCTCCTCTCGGAGCGTCTGATCGCGTTCCGCGACAGCGACGGACGCTGCGGATTGATGGACGAGTTCTGCGCCCATCGCGGCATCTCGCTCTGGTTCGGCCGCAACGAGGAATGCGGGCTGCGCTGCCCGTATCACGGCTGGAAGTACGACGTCACCGGGCAGTGCATCGACATGCCGTCC
>Ga0209515_10004683_pt1 | contig 18321 bp, 20 predicted proteins | sample Subgroupgradi54m_FD_187454 | JGI IMG/M metagenome (GOLD analysis project Ga0209515, IMG submission 187454) | Subsurface groundwater microbial communities from S. Glens Falls, New York, USA - GMW60B uncontaminated upgradient, 5.4 m (SPAdes)... ...
ATTCTAATGAAACAATCCTTTGGGAAAGTGGAATTAGGCAACGGTAGCCGTCCCTTTAAGTTATATGGAAAAAGACACAACACCAATTAAATACATAGCATACTCACGCAAAAGCACCGAAGGTGAAGACCGACAGATGCTTTCTTTGGATGACCAGAAAAGAGAGGTGGAGGAATTAGAAAAGCGAGAAAACCTCAAAATTGTAGTAAGGTTTTTGGGGGATGAAAAAGGAGAGCGACAATCAGCTCACAAGCGAGGGCGTCCAGTTTTTAACAAAGTAATGGATTTAGTAGAGGCGGGCAAAGCAAATGGTTTGGTAGTTTATCACCCAAACCGCTTGGCTCGTAACGCTTACGATGGAGGTAGAATAATTACCGCAATGGATGAGGGAAAACTTTTGATAGTTAAAACCACCAGTGGTAGGACTTACTACAATAACCCAGATGATAAATTCTTTTTACAGCTTGAATTTGGTATGGCAAAGAAATCCTCTGACGATAATAGCGTGGTTGTAAAACGAGGATTAAAAACAAAGTTAGGGATGGGCTGGTATCCAAGCCGAGCACCATTGGGTTATCTCAACAGTAAAAACTACGAGGAAAAAGGACAGAACTTTATTTTCAACGACCCAGAACGCTTTGATACCGTAAAACGAATGTGGCAACTAATGCTTACAGGAAATTATACTCCTCCTAAAATTCTTGAAATTGCAACGAATGATTGGAAGTTCAAAACGAGAACCACAAAACGATATGTTGGAAAAACACTTTCCAATAGCGGAATTTATCGGATTTTCACTAACCCTTTTTATTGTGGGATGTTTGAGTATGGCAGACCAAAACAAGCATACAAAGGCGGACACGAACCAATGGTTACACCAGAGGAATTTGACCGTGTGCAAAAAATTATGGGCAGGGAAGGCAAACCAAGACCACAAGAGCACCGATTTGCTTTTACTGGTTTAATGAAATGCGGTAATTGTGGGGCAATGATAACCGCAGAAGAAAAAATCAAGAAACAAAAAAACGGTAATGTGCATCATTATGTGTATTATCGCTGCACAAAAAGAAAAGATAAAAACTGTCCCGCAAAAATGGTGAGATTAAAAGACCTTGAAGATAAAATTGATGGTGTCATTGAAGATTTACAAATCTCGGACAAGTTCAAAACTTGGGGAATTAGGTATTTGCACGAAATTCGCCAGAACGAAGCCAAAAGCAATCAAAGCGTTTTTGAAAACAAACAAAAGTCCCTTACCAGAGTTACCGAGCAACTTCATAACTTGCTTATCACCTACACTTCACCCGAAAATGCTGACGAGAAAATAATGACATCGCAAGAACTGCAATCCGTTAAACTGACTTTACTCAACCAAAAAGCCGCTTTGGAAAGCGACTTGAAAGCACAAGGCAAGGATATTGAAGAATGGGTATCTACAACTGAACGGTCTTTTACTTTTGCACGCTATGCTCAAATGTGGTTTAACAAAACAGACGATATGGACAGAAAGCGAGCCATCTTCGCAGCGTTAGGTTCACACCTCATCATAAAAGACCAAAATCTCAATGTTACCCTACATCCTTACTTCAAAACTATCTTTGAGAAGCGAGACAAGGTTGAAAAAGAGATTATGCAGGTTAGAACCTCCAAAATTGAGCAAAATACGAGGGAATTTGCCAAAACTATGGCAGAATGTCCCACTTTGCGGAGAGGGTGGGATTTGAACCCACGAGACCACTTGCGTGGTCGCAGGTTAGCAACCTGCCGCTTTAAACCGCTCAGCCACCTCTCCGTGTGGCCTTTATGTTATATTAAAAATTTCATTAAGTCAATTTGATTTTTTCATAATTTTATGATAGATTATTAGCGGAGGAGTCGCATAGCGGCTATTGCAATAGTCTTGAAAACTATAACCCCTTACGGGGTTCGTGGGTTCGAGTCCCACCTCCTCCGCCATGAATAGTGAAACCACAGACAACATTTCTAAATGGAAAAAATTTGAAATTCTTGCTTCTGAAATTCAAAAAGAGCTTTCTCCTGATGCTGAAGTTAATCATAATATAAAGATTAAGGGAGAAGACAGCAAAGTTGATCGGCAAATTGATATTTTGGTTAAAAAGCAGGTAGGACAATACCCTTTGCTTATTGTTATGCAATGTAAGGATGAAAGAGCTCCATTGGATGTTAATGCGGTAGGAGAGTTTGCTTCTGTGATAAGTGATGTTAGAGCCAATAAGGGCGCCTTAGTTTCAAGTAGTGGTTTTACTCCTGCAGCTATAAATCTGGCAAAACAAAAAGGAATTGATGTTTTCCGATTAGTAGACTTGCAGAACAAAAATTGGAAAAGTTATGCTTCTTTGCCTGCTGCAGCGGTTTTTGACAAAGTTGAAGGATATAGATTGAAATTTGCTGTTAATCCTGATTTTCCACCTGAAAGATTTTCTATTCCTATGAAAATTTTAGAAGATGTCCCGAATATTATCTTGTATCGGGAAAACGGAGATAAAATAGATTCTATCATTAATTTAATACAAAAAGCTTGGAAGAACGAAAAATTACCAAGAGGAAATGGAGAAAATTTTGATTTAGAATTTTTAGAAGAGCCAGTTTTTATAAAAGATGGAGAAAGTTTTTCTCCTGTGAAAATAACAATTTATATAAAAACTAGTAGAAAAATTGTGTTTGGAAATATTCCATTACAATCTATGAGAGGCTTCCAAGATGTGGTTAAGGGAGGAATTTATACTCATTCTTTTACTACAGAAATGATTAGTGTTGATGTAGTTAAAAAGGAATGGCAGGTAGTTGAAAGTCTAAATCAACTTGCCATTAGCCCAGTGATTACTTTGTACTCAAGTAATTTTTAGTAAAAACTCACTAAGATAAAAACAACTAAGGGACGAAAACGTCGATATTAGACCCCATAAGGTGGTAAGTTCGTTCCGCGTTGCCCGCCGCAAATGAGACAGTCAAATGTCTCTTTTATATTTTCAATTAACAAGTATTATAAATCATATGCCAATGCTTAAAAATAGAAATTTACTTATCATTGCTCTCATTGTGATGGTGAATATGCTCGGCTATGGAATTATTATTCCCCTTCTCTATGCCTACTCAAAAAGATATGGGCTTTCTGATTTTCAAAACGGATTACTGTTTGCCACTTTTTCCATTTGCCAGTTTATTGCAACTCCCATTATTGGCCGCTTGTCTGATCGGTATGGAAGAAAACCGATGTTGCTGGTATCCATTACGGGAACTGCCATCTCATTTTTTATGATGGCATTTGCCCCCAGTGCCCTATTTTTATTTTTAGCGCGAGGATTAGATGGTTTGACTGCGGGGAATATACCTGTGGCGTTTGCCGTTATTTCCGATTCAACAAAACCTGAAGACAGGGCGAAATCATTTGGGCTTTTGGGAGCCGCGCTTAACTTTGGTTTTGTATTCGGACCGGCAGTGGCAGCGCTTACGGTAGGCTTTAGCCAATCACTCCCTTTTATTATTGCAGGGGTTATCACTGTGATCGCCGTTACGTTGACCGCAATATATTTGCCAGAAACCAACGAACACATGGGTGAGGTAAAACACCATAAGCTATTTGACTTTCCCAAAATGTGGCATACCTTATTTGACCCCAACGTTGGAGTTACTTTTTTAATATCTCTCATTTTCTTTTTTGCATTTTCCTGTGCCATCATTTACGGATTTCAACCATTCACCATGAATATTTTAAAGGTTAGCCAAGTGCAAAACGCCATACTCTTTACCATTTTTGGAGCTGTTGGGCTTATCGCCCAAACATTTTTGGTGCAGCGCATTTCAAAAGTATTAGGGATGAAAAAAGCGTTTTCAGCTTCCATGCTATTTACCGCAATTTCATTTGTGATAATGTTTTTTGCCCAATCCCTTTACTCATTTATTCCGGCAATGATTATTCTTTCATTGGTCAACAGCATTGCGCAAACCCTTATCCCTACCATCCTTTCGCAAGAAACAGATGCTAAATCCCAAGGGTCTATTATGGGTCTTAATGCTTCCTATCAAAGCATTGGTATGATCATCGGCCCGATCGTAGGAGGCTTAGTTGCTACTATTGCAATTCCTTTGCCCTTTATCGCGGGCAGTTTATTGGTGCTGGGATGCTTTTTCTTGTCATTTAGAGTGTTGCGTCCGGGCATAAAAAAAGAATCAGCTTTTTAACACACACAAGCTTTTTATTATTTGATACACCATTGAACATATGCCCCATATTCACGATTTAATAGATTTTACTGTTGATGTATTTATTGTCTACGACAAGAAAGTTCTTTTGATATTTCATAAAAAACATAATATGTGGTTACAGATTGGCGGCCACATTGAATTGAATGAAGACCCAGATGAAGCACTTTTCCGTGAAGTAAAAGAAGAATGTGGTTTAGACATTGAAGTTATTGGAAAAAAAGAACCTCAAATTAAGGTAAGGGGAACTAAATTCTTGTATTCGCCCGCTTTTATGAACATTCACGATATTAACGAAACCCATAAACATATTGGCCTTATCTATTTTGCAAAAGCTAAATCTGATAACTTTGTATTAAGCCAAAGAGAACACAGCGATATTCGTTGGTTCAGCAAGAAAGACTTGGACAACCCAGAGTTTAACCTTAATGAGGCCGTTAAGTTTTACGCGAAGGAGGCGTTACGTATGGTGCGAGATTACCAAAGATTATGAATGATTCTAAAAAATATATTACAGAAAAATATGTTCGTGCGCTTTTTGATGTCAGTATTATTATAAAAGGCATAGATGGATTGTTGGAAACAATGGGAGGGACACTGCTTTTATTCATTAAACCAACGCAATTAACCGCTATCGTAAAATTGATAACCCAGCGAGAACTCATAGAAGACCCAAAAGATATTATTGTTAACTATTTATTAAACGCCAGTCATCATTTCTCTCTTAATGTAGAATTATTTGTAGCCATATATCTGCTCATTCACGGAGCTATAAAAATTATCATTGTCGTCGGCTTATTAAAGAATAAATTGTGGGCATATCCACTCGGAATACTAGTATTTTCTGCCTTTGTTTTATACCAGATTTACCAATACATCCAGTCGTACTCAGTAAGTCTCATAATCTTTACTATTTTTGATGTGTTTTTAATTTTCATTACCTGGTATGAATATACGTACCGTAAAGGGCTAACAATATCAGAACATAGATAACATCCTTTACGGTATTTTAAAATTAACGTATCATACAGCTATGAAACAAAAATTGCTTATCGGTCTTGTCATGGGGGTGCTTTTTCTTGTTGCCTCTGGTTTTGCAATGTATATTGTCTTGAGCCAACAAAATATGTTGCCACTGCAAAACCAAATCCAAAATTTAGGGGAAAATCAAAATCCCATCTCAAACCAAAACGTTGAGCCGAGTATTAACCCAAACGGAAATAATGTTGTTCCTCCGCAACCTGTGTCTCCCCAGCCCCAGCCATTGAATAATTCCTCAAATACTTTGAGTGCTTCGTTTACTGTGTACTTTGTGGATCGTACTACTGGCCGCAAAGAGCCAATTGCTGGTTTTCCGATTCTTGGTGCTGCCTTCGGTCCAAGTTGTAATGAGTACACTTTAGGACCTGGAGAATCTGCTCCTCTTGAGCTGGGTGCGTTCTGCACCTGGAGAACCAAATTAGCCAAGGAAAAAATGGATTTAGTCACCGACGGCAATGGTCGCGCAACCATCCAAGTTGTTATGCCTGCCACATTAGGAATCCAGCGGGATGTGCTTGCTGGATACGACATCTATGGTGACCCGGTACAACCGGCCTTTGGTTATTATGCTTCAGCAAAACAAGCGGGCTGGGACTACCAAAAATTTTCCATTAAAGTAGCTCCCCACCAACTTTCGCGCACTTCCTGGGATGTTGACGTAACCTTAACCGGATTTGTGGGGGACAGGCCCTAAGATTATGCGGTGGTACTTTAAAAAAATATTGCTAAATTATAGATATCTGATACGATAAAAAAAGTTCTTTGGCAAATTCGAGTAAAACCCAGGAGGAATGATGATTGCTCGTTTAGGAAGAGTTTTCTGGGAGTTGAAGTTTGTAGCGTTAATATTAATGTGTTGCGGCGGAATAATTATTTTCGCAAAAACTATGGAAGGTAATAAAACTACATTTGCATGTGTTATTAACTGCATGGATGGGAGAATCCAAGACGCTGTAAAAAACTACATGCGGGGCAACTATGGGGTTGATTGGGTGGACATGGTTACTGAACCAGGTCCCAACAAGATTCTTGCAGATAATCAAGACGTCCCAATCATTGAAAACATCAAAAAACGGGTTGGCGTTTCTGTGCACCATCACGGAGCCAATATAGTGGCTATTGTGGGACACTTTGGATGCGCAGGCAACCCGGTTGAAAAAGAGCAACAAATTCAACATTTACGACAGGCTAAAAAAACCGTTGAGTCTTTTGGCTTTGACGTGCAAATTATCCTCTTGTGGGTAAATGGCGACTTCAAGAGTGTCGAAAAAATAGATTAACAGCCGCCAAACAAAAAAATAACCCGAGCTTTCATAAACACAGCGCGGGTTTTTGTTTGTGAGAAACCTTAGAAAAGTTTCTTGGGAAGCTTTATTTTTGCAACCAGAATGTTCACCGTATCCTTGCCCAAGAATCCGGTAATGGCTACCACGATGAGACATACGCTAGTAACAACCAAAATAAAATTCTTGACCAATATCCATATTGATACTTCTTGTAAGTCCAACGACAGGTCTGACAATGAGGCCGTAGATTCAACTGACCAGCTTGATTTGAGAAAGACAATAACAAGAATCACGAGTTTGGTAATAGCAAATGATCGTTCCCTTAATTCTTCTCGAGTCAGTTCCTTTTTCATAGGTTTCTCCTTAGTTGTAAAAAGGTCTTTGCGTAGTGTATCAAAAAACCAACAGTTTCTCAACCCAATTCCTGCCACTTGACAAGTAACTTATTTAGGTGTAGAATAGAAAAAGAGGGAGTAAATTAAGCACATTTACAGCTAAACAGGCCAAATTAAGCCAAATACAGTCATAGCCATAAGCTATTAAGAAATTGATATTTTATGGCTATGACTGCTATGGTCAAGCCCCATAACCTCGGGCAGAGGGAAATTCTTTGGCTTTTAGCCAAGAAAGGAATGCGTACCATGAAGTACGGAAAATTGGAACTTGGTCAGATTGAGGCGTTGGTGAACATTATTGGTGGGATGGAGATTGTGACGCGGATTCTCCAGGGTACCATGAAAGTGGTGCTAGAGATAGTTAAGCACCTCATCGACATGGATGCCGGTCCCTATGTTCCTGACGGCTGGAAGGTGGAGAGCCACAAAAAGGGCGGACAGTTGGAGTGGGATTCTAGAAAAGTCCAACTCTACCTCTCCAAAGAGCAGCAAGGCGAAAAATATATCGAAGGTAACAAGCTCCGCAAGGAACTTGAAACCCAACCGGTCTACAACGCCAACATGCTCGACTACTTATTGGCTCACACCGACCTGATCCCCGAAGAATGGAAGGGAAAGTATATCTTCTTTTGGGGCACGATTTTTCGCGGCGCCGGTGGCGACTTGTGCGTCCGGGACTTGTACTTCATGGCAAGTCCTGGAGCTGGAACTATGACTGGCTTGTCAGTAACTTCAACTCCAGCAGCCCCGCCCTCGTCGCTGGCAAGTAATTGGTTCTTTGTGCTTATTCATTTTGCTCTCTTTGGGCACTTGGAATATTTGCACTTTGAACGTGCCCTTTTGGAAAATCACGATGATTTTTCCAAAAGGGCTTTTTTTGTGCTACAATATTGATGGTAGTAGGCGAATCTTGCTTAAGACTAAGGTTTTGAGCGGCCGAATCCAGTATCCATACATTGAGAATATCTTTGATCATGGTTGAAGGTAGAGGGTGTATGCAGACACTTCACAAAAAATGAAGATACTTGGTATAGAATGCTATGGTATTTAAGATACCGAATCAAATTCAATCTCGAGAGTATTCAAGAGGTAGTGACACGGATGGCACTCTATATAAATCGCAACGCCGATGACGACTTGTACGTCCGGTACTTGTACTTCAATGGCAAGTCCTGGAACTGGAACTATAACTGGCTTGACAATAACTTCAACTCCAACAACCCCGCCCTCGTCGCTGGCAACTCTTCTCATTTCTCTCTTGGTTTTATACCAGGAGAGTTTTCTTTTATAAATTGTTTTACCAGCTGTCCGTTCCACCCGCCGAGCATTTTGCCAACCTCATCTATTTTTAATGACAGAGCAATATATTTTTTATTGTCTAACGATTTTGTTTCCCAGAGAATCATTAAAAGTATTTTCAGCACATCAGTCTTTTTAATGGCAAAAACTACATAAGGCAATTTTTTGACGGGGTCAAGAAAACTAGCAGTAGAAATTGCCTCTAGTATTTCTACGAATAAATTATCAACTCGTTCTCCAAGAGAATGCCTATGCGTTTTTGGTAAAATCTGGTAATATCCATACCAAACTAAATACGCGCTTTTAGTTTTTTCTAAAATTGGCAACAGTCTGGGGGGGGGGGCTTAGAAGAAAATGAGTTATTATGACCAGAATTAAATGTGTTCATAGATTTGAAGATTTAGTTCATGTTGAAAACTTACTGTTAGCCTGGGAAGAATTTTTGAAAGGCAAAAAGAACAAAAAAGATGTCCAAGAGTTTCAATTCAACCTCATGGACAATATCCTAGCACTTCATATTGATTTGGCAAGCGGCAGGTATCAGCATGGCGGTTATCAAGAATTTAAGATAAACGACCCAAAACCAAGAGTCATTCACAAAGCTACGGTGCGCGATAGGCTTCTGCATCATGCGGTGTACAGGATATTGTATCCATTTTTTGATGATACATTTATTGCCGATTCATTTTCTTGCCGTATTGACAAGGGCACGCACCGAGCAATGAACCGGTTTAGAGAGTTTGGTTATATCGTTTCAAAAAACAACACCAAAACCTGCTGGGTGTTAAAGTGTGACATCAAAAAGTTTTTCACTAGCATAGACCAAACAATCTCGCTCAACATATTGGATGAAAGAATTAAAGATAAGCGAATTGTTAATTTACTAAAAGAAATTATCGGCAGTTTTGATAGCGGCAGGCCGTGCGTCGGCCTGCCGCTTGGCAACCTAACCTCGCAACTATTTTCCAACGTCTACATGAACGAGTTTGACCAGTTTGTAAAACATACACTAAAAGTAAAGCACTACATCAGATACGCCGACGACTTTGTTGTTTTTTCAGAAGACAAAATCTATTTAGAAAATCTTATTCCAAAAATCAGCCATTTTTTGCAGACTAAATTAAAACTTACGCTGCATCCTGACAAGATTTTTATTAAGACCTTATCTTCAGGAATAGATTTTCTGGGCTGGGTGCACTTTTTTAGCCACCGGGTTTTAAGAAAAACCACCAAGATAAGAATGTTGAGAAGATTAAAGCAAAGCCCTAGTATGGAAACAGTACATTCTTATTTAGGGCTTTCAAAGCATGGGAATACGGAAAAGGTTAAGAGTAGGGCTCTAAAGTTATAGGCACTAACCTTCCCTTGCGATGGCAATGCCCCAGACCTGTTTTACGCCTGATGTCCGTAGGACATTTGCGCATTCTTCCATGGTAGACCCAGTAGTGTAGACATCATCTACTAAAAAAATCTTTTTGTTTTTTAACTCTCCAGGGTTTTTTACCAAAAAGGCGTTTTTTAGGTTTTCTGAACGTTCTTTTGCTGAAAGCTTAATTTGGGGCAAGGTTGCTTTTATTTTTATCAAATTTCCAGAAACCATCGGAATTTTTAAGGTTTTTGACAGTTCTTTGGCTAGCTCTTCTGCCTGGTTATATCCGCGGTTTTTCATTTTTCTTTTTTCCATGGGAACTGGTACCAATACACCATTTTCCCAAATGTTGTCAGTATTGTTTTTTGCTAGCACAAAATGTTCTATAAGGATGCTGGTCAAGTCTTTTGCCAGTGTTTTTAAATAGGGCGGATATTTAAATTGATATATTAATTTTTTGGTTAAAAATTTTTCTTGGTAGGGCAAGGCAAAGTATAAGCCAGAAAGTTTTTTATCTTGGCATCTTGAGCATTTGCCATTTTTATTTTCTTGCGGCAGTCTTAATGGATTTTTGCTGCAAAGGCAATAGTTGTACTCCGAAATTTCTAAGGTTGATTTGCAGTCTTGGCAGAGTAAAACCCCTTCTTGTTGGCATCCCAAACAAAAAGAAGGGAAGAATAATTCCAGCAGAAAATTTGAAATTTGTAATTTGAAATTTGAAGTCAATTTGAAATTGATAAATTTAAATTAAAACCATGTCAAAATTTCGCTTTGTCGAAATTTTGACACCTACTTATGAAAAATTGGGAATTGGGAATTGAAAATTCGGCTGGTTATCCACAGTGTTGTTTTGTTATTTTTATTATATACTTAAGGCAATACAATTAGAAATTGGCTATTTTTTCTATGAGAATTTTTAGAAATCCCCTGAGAAGCTTTTTTAAAAAGAAAGTAGTAGGAATAGACATCGGTACGTCTTCTGTAAAGGTGGTAGAAATTTCCCTTTTAGGCAATCAAAAGAAATTGGAAAATTACGGCGAGATAAAATCGGATTCTTTTTACAAAGGATCCCTGTCGAAAACTACAAAGGGCAGTTACCTGTTTACTAATGGTTCTATTTCTAAAATAGTGCGGGCAATTTTAGATGAAAGCCACATAAAAACCAAATCGGTAGTTTTTTCTATTCCCGATTTCTCTACGTTTTGCACCTCATTTGATATTCCTCCGATGACGGAAAAGGAAATTCCGGATGCAATCCGTTACAATGCTTCCCAATACATCACCTTGCCCATTTCAGAAGTTACGTTGGATTGGCGCACGCAGCCAAATACGTCGGGCGATAAGAATGCTTCGCTAAAGGTATTTTTGGTGGCAGTACCCAACCAGGTAGTGCAGGAGTACCAAGCCATGGCAAAGATGGTAGGACTTGAACTGCACGCCTTGGAAGCCGAAGCTATGGGTGTGACGAGGGCATTAGTGAAAGATAATAAAAAAACCGTGTGTCTGGTAGATATAGGAGTGCAAAGCTCAACCATTAACGTTATTGACAGGGGTTTTCTAAAAAAAAGCTATAGCTTCAGTTTTAATAGTAGCCAGTTATCTCATGTAGTTTCCTCTGTCCTTGGGGTGGATCTAGACTTAGCAGAAGACATAAAAAATAAAGAAGGACTTATGCACACTAGTGAAACCATGGTAAAAAATTTATACCTTTTAATTGACCCTCTTTTAATCGAAATAAAAAGCGTTTCTGCTGAATTTTTCCAGTCAGATAAAAAGCAGATTGAGGGGGTATACTTAACCGGGGGCACTGCCAATTTACCGGGATTGAGGGAATATTTTGCTGAAAGTCTTAAAAAAGAAGTGTATATCCCAAACTGTTTTTCAGGATTTTCGTATCCACCAATCCTTGAAGAGACCCTTAAAAAAATGGGGCCAAGTTTTTCTGCGGCTGTGGGAGTAGCTCTGGGAGATTTGGAGACATAGAGTGGATTTTATTGTAAAATAATACAATAGAATGCAGTCAACCAAAGGGTTTTTTAATAAAAACAAGTAATAAGGAACACAACACGTGAATATAAGTTTCTTTTCTCGCCTAAAAGACGATAAATCCCGACCAACCGTGTATCTGTTTTATTCCGCGTGGGCTTTGCTCGTAGCCACAGTCTTTTGTTACGGTATTTTTTCTATTAGAATATACTTCCAGAACCAAAAAATAAGTGAATTAGATAAGCAAATTAACGACTATGGCACCCGTGAAGAAAAACTTGCCGAAAAAGAGATACTTGGTTACAAAAAAAAGATAACAGATTTTTCTACTCTTGTTGATAACCATAAAATTTCATCAAATGTCTTTAATTTTATAGAAGAAAAAACGTTGCCCAATGTGATGTTTTCAAGCATTAATCTTTCGGAGGTTGCAGGCACTATTGATGTGTCGGGAAACTCCGAAAGCATGGATACCTTGAGTAGCCAAGTCCACATTTTTGAAGAGAATAAAGATACTGTTAAAAGCATTAATGTATTAAGTTCCCAGGTGGCTGACAATGGGCAGGTGAGGTTCACCATGAGCCTTTCCTTAGATCCTAAAATTTTTGCTTACTCCCAAGCAAATGCCATAGTATCGCCAGAAACGTCGGTAGATTCTTCAAACACCGCCAGTTCTTTGGCTAGCCTTGAGTCTTTGCCGTACACTAATGACAAAGAAGGGTTTAGTATCAATGCCCCAAAGGCATGGAACGTTGACGAGAGTGGCAAGCTTGGCACCTCGGTTGTTTTTTTAAACACCAAACCAGATAAGGAAGGCGCTAATGTATTTGACGCCAATATTAATGTCATTTCTGGCCCAACCAAGGGATTGGACTTAAACAACTACATCAACGGGCAAAAAAAGGGACTACCCAAACTTTTCAATGATTACAAATTGGTGGAAGATAGGACGGTTGATGTCCATGGCATGCAAGGCCATATTCTTGGTAATACCTTTACCCAAGGCGTGTTTCAATTAAGAGATCTTCAGTTAATTGTCGTAAAAGATGGGAAAGCCTATATTATTACTGGCACCGCTCTTGAGTCAACGTGGGATACCTATAAAGATTTAATGGAATCATCGTTATTAACATTTACATTACCGTAGGGAAAAAGATGAAAATCAACAAACCAATTTTAGCTGCTCTCGTTTTTATTGTCACCCTGGCGGGATTGTTCCTTTTTTTGATACCAAAATATCAACAACTCCATGAGTTGCAAAATTCCATAACTCAAAAAGAAGCAGATTATAATGGCAAACGTGCCTATTATGCTAATATATCAGAAATTTATAAAAATATAGAAAGTAAAAAAGATACCCTAGAAAAAGTTGACAGCGCCTTGCCCTCAAGCTTTTCTTTTGCTTCATTGGTTTATTTTTTCCAAACAAAAGGAGATGAAAATGGATTAACGTTAAAATCAATATCATTCCCACAAATTTCTCTGGCAACTCCTGACCAACAAGTCAGGAACGTTCCCATTAGGCTTGCATTAGAGGGGAACTACCAGGGTTTGAAAAATTTCCTTTTTTCACTAGATAGGTCAGCGCGCTTGTTTGAAGTGGGTTCCATTTCTTTTGCGTCGTCATCGACAATCCTGCAGGGTTTAGGCCAGCACCAAATATACAGCTTCACCCTAGAAGTAGAAACTAACACATACTAAGCAGAACCAAGAAGTAATAACCTATCTAACTCCTAAATTATGGCAATACTATTTACATCACCAAAAAAGAAGAAAAGGGTTCTTTTTACGACCGTTGCCATAGTACTGGTTTTGTTTTTGGCAATAGTCTCTGCGGTGGTGTTTCTTCCTGAATTTTTGAATACAAAACAGCCAGCTCCCGCCCAGGTATCTCAAAGCACACAAGACTCAATAATAAATTTACATGCGTTGGATTTAGATAAGGTAAAAAATTTAGAGTCGTTTCCACCATTAGAGACACCGTTTACCTATGTAGTACAAGACCAAGATGGCAGAGAAATCACCGGCAGTATTTCGGCGGTCAACGAAGATGACGCGCGAAAACTTTTAGAAGGTTCAGGTCTTAAGGTTTCTAGTATCCAAGAGGCAAATGTGGGTAATAGCAATCCCTTTGATCCTTATTAAAAAGGCAACTATAATGTTAACAGTATTGTTATTTATCGTATGAAACTAATTCAAGAGTTATACGGCAACGGCATCATCAGTGAGGAAAAAAAGAACGAGTTAAATGCCGAAATAAAGAAAACAGGAAAAACGGAAGAGGAAATTATTCTGGAAAATAAGATAATTTCCGAGGCTTCTTTGTTTGAATTGAAAAGCAAGTTTGTGAGTGTCCCTATTATGAAATTAGACCAAAAAGGCATTCCACTTGATGTGTTGGAGTTGATATCAGGGGCGGCTGCGTTAAATTATAAAATGGTTCCCTTGTTTAAGAAAAATAATATTATCGGGATCGGGATGGTGTACCCAGAAAGTATATCATCTCAAAACGCCTTGCGATTTTTAAGCCGCAAGGAAAACTTTGTCTATGAAATTTATTTGATTACTCTTTCTGATTTCAATAACGTGGTAAAGCAGTACAAGACCTTAGAGATAGAAACTAAAAAGGCGTTAAAGGAACTAAATTTAGACAACAAAGAAGAGCTTGTAGCTCTTACGCAAGATTCCATTTCCCAGAAAATTATTGACGAGGCCCCGGTAATAAAAATGGTATTGGTGATTTTAAGGCATGCCATTGAAGTCAACGCTTCCGATGTCCACATTGAACCCAATCGGGAAAAGCTCAACATCAGGTTTCGCCAAGACGGTATTTTGCACCTGAGCCTTTTTTTGCCCCTAAGCGTCCACTCTTCCATTGTTTCTAGAATTAAAATTCTTTCTAATTTAAAAATTGATGAAAATAGGGTGCCTCAAGACGGCAGGTTTTCGTCTGTGGTGAACAATAAAGATATTGATTTTAGGGTTGCCACGTTTCCCACGCTCTACGGAGAAAAAGTTGAAATTAGGGTGCTAGATCCCATGGAAGGATTGAAATCGTTTGATAAGTTGGGCCTGCAGGAGAGGAATTTGCAATTTATTCAAGAAGCTTTGAAAAAACCCTATGGATTAATTTTGTCTTCCGGTCCCACAGGCTCTGGTAAAACCACTACCTTGTATGGATTAATCCGTATTTTGAATAAGGAAACCGTAAACATTGTTACCATTGAAGACCCCATTGAGTATTCAATTGATGGCGTTAATCAATCACAAATTAAGGCAGAAATTGGTTACAGTTTTGCTGAAGGATTACGGCAGATTTTACGACAAGACCCAAATGTAATCATGGTGGGGGAAATTCGAGACGAAGAAACCGCCAGTTTGGTTATCAATGCCGCATTAACCGGTCACATTGTGTTGTCCACTTTGCATACTAATTCTGCGGTCGGAGTTATCCCAAGGTTAATTGATATGGGAGTAAAACCTTTTTTAATCCCTTCTACCTTAAGGGTAGTCATTGCCCAAAGGTTAATCAGGACGCTGTGTCCCCGTTGCAAGAAAAAGGTGGTTCCAAATGAAAAAATAAAAAAGTATATTTTGGAGGTGTTAGCAACCTTGCCTGCAGGAGTGAGAAAGGAGGTAAAAATTACAAGCCCTTTGTATATCTACGAAGCCAATGGTTGCGAAGCATGTAACCTGAAGGGATACAAAGGGAGGGTGGGCTTATTTGAGGTTTTGTCTATGACCAATGAAATTATCGACGTCATTTTAAAAAATCCGATTGAATCGCTCATCTTAAAAGCGGCTCAAAAGCAAGGGATGTTAACTATGGCTCAAGAAGGTATTTTAAAAGTACTTGATGGTGAAACAACGATTGCCGAAATAACCAGGGCAACGCAGGAAAAGTAGTTTAAAAATTTGAAATTTGAAATTTACAATTTGAATTTAATTTGAAATAAAACCGTATCAACATTTTACTTTGTCAAAATGTTGATACCTAATTATTGAAAATTGTAAATTAAAAATTAAAAATTCGTTGATATGGATTATCTGCAAAGTTTAAAAAGAATTTTAGATATCACCATCAAAAAAAACGCGTCTGATTTGCTTATTTCGGTAAACCACCCTCCGGTGGTGAGAATTACTGGCCAGTTGATTCCCTTAGTGGATGAAAAGAACATTACCCCAGAAAACTCCAAGGGATTTGCGTTTAGCTTGCTAAGCGAAGCAAAAAAGGAAAAATTTTTAGCAGAAAAAGAGATTGACTTTTCCTATGATTTTGACAGTAAGGCAAGATTCCGCGTCAATATCTTTTACCAAAGAGATTCCATAAGTTTAGCGTTGCGTCTCATACCCCCAGAAATTAGGACCGTTGAAGATTTGTTACTCCCCCCTATTTTACATGAGTTCACGCAAAAATCCCAAGGTCTTTTACTAATCACCGGCGCATCGGGGCAGGGCAAATCGACTACGTTGGCTGCGCTCATTGACGAGATAAACCACACCAGGGCCGTACACATTATTACCATCGAGGATCCCATAGAATATGTTTACAACGGAGATAAATCTATTATTGAGCAAAGAGAGGTGGGTACTGATACCAACAACTTCGCAAATGCCCTAAAGTCTACCTTCCGCCAGAATCCCGATGTGATTATGGTGGGGGAAATGAGGGATTTAGAAACTATTTCTACAACCATAACCGCCGCTGAAACAGGGCACTTGGTCTTTGCCACCTTGCATACTAATTCAGCTTCCCAGTCAATCCACAGAATCGTTGATGTATTTCCCGCCGAACAACAAAATCAAATCAGGTTTCAATTGGCAGGGTCGTTGTTAGGAGTTATTTCCCAGAGACTGATTCCAAGGATACGCGGAGGATTTGTGCCGGTCTGCGAAGTTATGATTTGCAATAACGCGGTTTCTAATTTAATACGGGAAAATAAAAATCATGAAATACCAGCGGTTATTGAAACCTCTTCAAAAGAAGGTATGATTGCTCTCAATAGGGCATTGTCTGATCTCGTGCGCAGGAAAGAAATTTCCCTTAAAGACGCTATTGACTACTCTACCAACCCTCTGGAATTAAAGAACTTGTTGAGCTAACTTAACCCGGAAGTTTGAATTTTCATGTTGGATGTAATTCTTTAATGCTATTTTTTTATGAAGTTTACCTATAAAGCACGAACTAAAGAAGGTAAAATAGAAACTGGTACCATTGAGGCCTCTTCCAAGGAAGCAGCCGCAGTTCTTTTGCAAAAATATAATATTTTCGTGACTTCCTTAAAAGAAGAAGTGGTAAAGAGTTCTTTTTTAAAGAACCTGCGTTTTGAAAAAAAAGTTTCAAAAAAAGATCTCGCGATATTTTCCCGTCAGCTAGCTGTAATGTTAGAATCAAGGGTTCCCGTAGTGCAAAGCCTCTCCAGCTTGGCTCTTCAGACTAAGAAAACCAACTTCAAAAAAACCATATTAGAAATTTCCCGTTTAGTAGAAGAAGGAGTTTCCCTTTCAGAGGCATTTTCCCATTTTCCGAAAATCTTTAATAACTTTTTTGTAAGCCTGATTAGATCCGGTGAAATATCCGGTAAGATTTCTTCCACACTTTACTATATTTCAGATTACCTGGAGAGAGAGCATGATATTGTGGCTCAATTAAAGCAAGCGATGATTTACCCTCTTTTTACCGTATCGGTTCTTTTCGTGGTAGTAAATATTATCGTTATTTTTCTTCTTCCTAAAATCGAAGATCTTATCAGGGAGTCCAGCACGAGTCCGTCATTTTTTACCGTAGTCATGTTGAATTTTTACAAAGTCCTGGAAAGTTTCTGGTGGGTTATCATGGCAGCATTGTTTTTGATGGTTATTGGTATTATTTTCTACCTTAGAACAGAGAATGGTAAAAAAATGTACGATAGAATATCTTTGAAGGTCCCTTTTCTTGGAGATATTCTACGTAAAGTGTTTCTTGTCAGGTTTTGCGGCAATATTTCTACCCTCATCCTTGCAGGAATTTCAATTAATAGGGCTTTGGAAATTACCGAGGATACGGTGAATAACGACGTCTACAAAAAAATCATCAATGAGATAAAAAACAAAGTTTCTGAAGGAGAAAAAATAAGTTCCGTGTTAGTGCAACACCAAAGTTACTTTCCTTCGTTTGTCATTCAAATGATTAAGGTTGGTGAAGAGACCGGCAAACTGGATAAAACGTTGCTGGAAGTAGTAGGTTTTTATCAAAAGGAAATAAAAAGATCAATAGACTTATTTTTAGCCCTTCTAGAGCCCATACTCATCATATTTTTAGGTATTGTGGTGGCTTTTATTGCAATTTCTGTTTTTGAACCTTTGTATGACAGCCTTATAAATATTTAAGTTCTGCGAGGCGGGACGAAAACCCAGCACTTACTTGCAATCGCAAATAAGTGCTGGATTATCGGATTATAGTGATAATTCTTAAAGTTATCCACATCATTACTATTGCTTGCAATTTTTACAAATGTTAGAATATCACCATAGAAGATTAAAATCTTTAAGAAAGGTCGTCAGGTGATGAACACCTGATGCCCAGTGGGAACCACTGGGCGAAATGAATATATGTTAAAATTTAAAAAAATGATAACAAAAAAATCAAAAGGTTTCACCATCATTGAACTACTCGTCGTCGTCGCTATTATCGCCGTCTTGGCATCCATTGTGTTGATTAACGTCAACGCTATCAGAGCTA
>Ga0209515_10004685_pt1 | contig 18315 bp, 18 predicted proteins | sample Subgroupgradi54m_FD_187454 | JGI IMG/M metagenome (GOLD analysis project Ga0209515, IMG submission 187454) | Subsurface groundwater microbial communities from S. Glens Falls, New York, USA - GMW60B uncontaminated upgradient, 5.4 m (SPAdes)... ...
CCTCCAGAACTATTAGTAACTACACTTGTACTCCCTAAATGATCGTTATGATAAAAGAATTTTGTTTGATTAGCATTAATCTCAGCCACAAGACCACTTTCATCCTTTACATAAATTTTATCACTTGAAAGATAATTATTCTCGGTTCTCATTTAAGACCCCCATATGATTGCATTAAAATTTTTAATAGTAATCCAAAAATTAAAAAGGTTAATGTAACTACTATTACACTTACAATAATTACGTTGAATCCTCCAAAGGCAATCCTTAATAATCTCCCGTGTCTGTCCACCAAGAGTTTATATTTTAATGATTTTATTTCTTCATACTTATACATCCTTCTAAAGTCTTGATAGTAATCTCTTCTAAATGCATAAAAAAGAAGACCTGTCTTTATTGTCCATAAGATTTGTTTTAAAATGTCTGAACCTTCAAGCTTATTATTAACATATAAATATCTCCCTATTACAAGTTCAAAAATGATATTTGCTATTACTACCATTAACCAAAATAAAGATAATATTAAAGTTATGATTACTATGAATGCAAACATCAGATTACCTAAATCCATATAATTTCTCCTTTTTCCATTTTATTTTCCTCTTTCATTTTAGCTCATAACCAGCATTTTTTAATTTTGACAAAAGATTATCTACAGAAAATGACCAAAAGATAATAAATTTCCATGTTCTAGATTTTTTATGGCATATCCTTACTCCTTTGCCCAGTATACCTCCTAAAATACCTTTATATTTTTCAAGATATTGAATTTCGTCCTTTCTAAATTCTATTTTTGAAGATTCTCCCCAAGTAAGAATTATTTTTTCTTTAAAGATGCGTATTTTCGCAAAAGGAAATGTATAATTTGCTGAAAACCAGTAACTTTCTCCAAATCTAATTCCACCTGTTTCTTCAAATAAAGCCAAATTCTTTTTATTTTCTTCTTTCATTTTTTCTTATTGGCAGCATGCATTGACTCCACAACGACAATTATTCCCAATTGGCTCTCCATTTCTAGAAGGATTACTTGTAATAGCTATTTCACTTCCACCACTTCCTGATGAAGTTTGAGGAGCAACACACATAATAGAGCATTGTTCTGCTTCTTTTGATTTAAAAGGATTAATTTGATTTGCTTGGTTTATTTGATAATTATTGGCGATAACATAATCCATAAAATTGTAAAAATAATCTGAAATTGGAACAATGACAGTATACCCTCTATCAATATGACCTCCAACTCCTATTCCTGAACCAATATGCACTCCATGTGAAGTCATTGAAGGCCCAGAAAGAGAAGTACTACGATCATAACCTATTACTGCTTTATATCCTATTATTCCTCCAACATCTTTTGAGAAACCTCTTAAATCTTTAATATTTTTAGCTTCGCGAGTAATCCCTATATCTAATGTCGCCGATCCTGCCTCTCCAAAACCAAGACCCTGAGAAGTACTTGAATAGTATCCAAAATTAAAACCCTGTTCTTTTTCATAGGAAAATGCAATACCGCTTCCAAAACTTCCTGAGAAAGGGCTAACATCGAGACCCGCCGACCCTCCAAATTGTACAGCCCATTTCCCATTCGGATCAACATACCTATAAGGATTATTCCTCTCAAAAGAATACCTATTAAGAAGTTGTGGATCATAAACATTAGAGACTCCAGCATCAGGCTGCGTAAAAATCATTAATTCCGGATCATACTTTCTAAAATGAAAATCGTAATCATTTGTTGTATGACTAAATTCCTTGCCTTCATAATAAAATCTGCTTTTATTCCCACCAGATACAATTCCTCCAAAAGGTTCATAGAGGGTTTCTTCAACAATTCCTCCAGAACTATTAGTAACTACACTTGTACTCCCTAAATGATCGTTATGATAAAAGAATTTTGTTTGATTAGCATTAATCTCAGCCACAAGACCACTTTCATCCTTTACATAAATTTTATCACTTGTATTTATCTGATTTGCAGCAGGATAAGAAACTGTTCTTACAAGATTTTCATTAGGATAAATTATAGTCTCATTCAATGATCCATTCTGATACACTCTCTTTGCAAGAATACGATCTTCCATAGGATGGAAAATATATTCTTCTAAAATTTCTCCACTAGAACTATTTCCTTGCCTTACTCTTACTAATTGATTAAATTCATTATACTCTCTATATTTTCCATCCCCTGTAATTAAATTTCCATTAAGATCATAAGTAAAATTTAATTGTAATGAAGAAGAAACAGGCATAGAGATTACAAGAATAACTATATTTATACTAATAAGATACTGAATCCTCTTGTAAAACATTTACCCTCTTTCTAACAATAAAACATATACGTTATTGTATATAAATTCTTTTACTATACTTCACATTAATAAAAAATATTTCTAACACATTAATAAAAATGCCCAGATAGGAATAAAAAGAATATTGTCTTCGATCTTCAAATCGTCCCGTGTTACAATTATTCCCCACTTACTTTTTTTGTGCTCTTCCATAAATCTCTTTATTGCTCCTATTGCTTTCTCACCCGATTTTGATTTTACTTCTACAGGCATTAAAGATATAGGCAGGTCAATAACTACATCAACTTCAGTTGTACCATCTTCCCAATAGTAGACTTCGTATTCAGTATGGTTACTTAAAAAAAATCTCAATCGTGATGCATGATTGAATACGACAGTTTGAATAATTAATCCAGAATCTGATCCAGTTAATATTTCAGGACTCATTCTTCCTAAGAGCGCATTTCTATGACCTACATCGATGAGATATGCTTTATTCATCTTTTCTGCTTGCCGATATTTACTATTTTTGTATATTTGCGACTCGGCTGTAAGATAAACTCTATTAGTGTAAGATAGATAATCTGAAACCACTCTTCGATCTATACCTAGAGTGCTAGATAATTTTGTGTAGTTTATCTTTTGCCCAGAAGAACTTGCTAGAAGCACTAACAACTGCATTATATCTGCGGTGTTTCTTGTATTGAATATTTTATGTATATCTTTAAAAACCGTAAGTTCAAGATCGGTCCTTATCCTTTCAAGAGCCCTATCATAGTTCTCTCCAAATTCCAAAGCTCCTGGATACCCTCCCTTAATAAGATAGACATCTAAAGTTTTCTTTAAATTTGGAAGTTCAGAAGCTATTTGTATTTGCAAAGATGTGAGTTTTTTATAGATCTGTGTAGGATCATTATTTTTAATGGATGTTTGAAGGGCGTCTCTTAAATTCTTAGTAGAAAATTTAATATCTTTGGATAACTTGTTTTGCCCCATACTAAACTCAAAAAATTCTGTGAATTTAAAAGGCAGCAATAATCTAAACTCAACTCTCCCAACAAGAGATTCTGATGCATCGCCGTACAATTTTGTTTGTGAAGATCCTGAAATTATAAATTTAAGATCTCCGTAAACATCGTAATAAGACTTTAATTGTTTAGACCAATTTTCTAAGGACTGAATTTCATCCAAATAGATATATACTTTTGACTTTAGAGATTGAGGGGACTCTCCCAAAACATAATCAAAATAGATCTTAAGACAATCAATTAATACGTTATCAGAATTTAGTAAAAGCAACTCATTATCTATAGGTAAATAAATTATTCTTTTAGGATCTATTTTAACTTGCTTTATCTGATAGTCCATTAGCTGGCCCATTAAAGTAGTTTTCCCTACTTGTCTTGGGCCAGTTATACAACAGATATTTTTATTTTGAAGACCATTTTGAGAAAGATCATAGAATAATTTTCTCTTTGTTTCAGCTTTTTTGATTCTTACAGGAATTTCTCCGCCTGCCCACCAGGTATTAATACTGGCTAAAGCAGCCCCAAGTTTGTTTGAATCCATCACTGCATTATGATGTACTATCCCTATAAAAACATTTGCATTATAATGTACTCTTTTAATTTATTATAACCCATTATGATGTTCTATAATTAGAAAGTTTAAGTACATTATAATGTACTCTTTTTAATGAAAATCAAACTCTATCAATTGAATTCAGAAGCCAATTTTTAATGACACTAAGAAAAATCTATCTAAAACCACTTCCCCAATATTTCCTATTTTTCCTAACCTTAAAAATTTTGCTTTATTTTAAAAGATATTATTAAAAACCAAACAGATTCTTAATCAAGTCAATTATCTTTCTTAGAAAACCCTTATCAACACACTTCTCATCAACACAAAAATTACTATTACACTCAAAATGATTTTCACAGAAATAATTAGCTCCTTTCTGCTCCTGCCAAATCTTATCGGCAGAGCAATACTCTCTGCCTTTTCTTAAACCGACGGTATCACATGTCTTAATCGAAGAATCAGGGCAAGAATCAAACTCGCAATTATCAGGATTTCTACCAACACTCGTCCCATCAGGACATATTTTGACATCATTTATTGCTGGGCAAATCTTCCCATTAGGAACCTCTAGAATTTCAGGACATACTCCTGGGATACCGCCCTCTTTAACATTATAGCATATTCTATGTACTTTTCCATAATAATCTATAAAATCAATTGCCGTATCTTCTCCAACACTACTCAAATCAAATCTCAACTTCTTAGTGGGAAGTGCATAGCATAAGTCTCCCTTAGCATCATGATACAAACTAAATCCGACAATTCCAGGAATAGATTCTGTGCTTAATCCATTCCACATTAATTTAAATTCGTGATTTGTACATCCCCCGCCATATTGAACAGTTAAAACCAAAACATCTCCTTCAATGGCTATATCTTCCAATACATAATCATCCTTTTTAAAATTATCGGCGCTTTGTGCCCGAGAATCAAATTTTGTAATTTGTAAAATCTTTGATTCAACATTACTATCTTCAGCAAAAGCAAGGTAACCAAATTGTGCCAGTAAAACTAACAAAATGAAACTAATAATTAATTTTCTAATTTTCATAATATTTTATAGAATATATATATATATACCTTTCTAAAACTTCAATTATAATCGAAGTAATCATCTAAAACCATTTCCCCAACGCCTCCTGTTTCTCCTTTTCCTTCCCAAATATACTCTGAATATATATCTCCGTCAACTCCAAACTTTCCAATAAATAAGCACTAACATCATATTCCCTAGCCAAATCTAAAGCTTTTTGCATATACTTCAAAATGCTACCCTCAGATATTGTAAACATCAATCTTCCTCCGCATTTTAAACATTTTCCGGCAAGAGGCGGCCTCCTATATTTTTCATTACACTTCACGCACCTAAATATTTGCATAGAGAATTTTCTTAAATTACCTCTTGTATCTCTAATAAAATGTCGCTCGATAGTCAATCTAGCAACATCTTTAACATCTACTGCCCTAATTTTCCTGCACAATTCCATCTGCTTATCCACTTTCTCATCCATGGTAGGCAAAATCTTATAAGAAGAATTTATAATGCCTGAATTAAAATCATAACAGTTATGCGTAAAATTAATATTAGTAAAAACATCAAGTCCTTTCTTTAATCTAGTTTTTACAGTCTCTATATTTTTACATTCAGAAGAATGTTTCTTCTGTTCGGCCATCTCATAAAGTTCTAAAGAATAAGGCCCTAACTCAAAATCTAAAATTTGATCATCCACATCTCCCGCTCTAATCGAGGTATTCAAAACTAAAGGAGCATCCTGTGTTCCTCCTCTATGCGCTGGAAGAAAACTTCTGGAAAAATTCAAAAGTAAATCCATTAATAACATAACTGCCGATTCATCGCCATCGCAATTATGCACTAATATGTCATTTGTGAAAAAATTATGTTCAGTAGCAACATTAAAACAATAGCTAATTTTTTCTTCAATTCTTTCAATTTTTCTAATCTTTGGATAAACATAGTTTTCATCATTTTCAATTTTCATCCCATAAGCTCTTCCTACATTTTCACATAATTTATTTAATATTTTATTTTTCCTTTCAGACAAAAACCCTATATTTTCTTTGAATATCTTTATAAAATTAGATAGGATGCTGATTTTAGTTATCTTGAATTTAGGAATAGGTCTGCTTTTTCTTATATAGAACTCTCGAACTATTGGTCCTGGTTCTTTCTCATATTCGTAATATTTAGTATATATTCCAAATCTCGATAAAACAAAGCTTAAATCGTGTTTTAAACCCTCGCTAACACTATCACATGTAACTCTGTAATCGCATAAACTAACGCTTCCATCTCCCTCGTAATAGCCTCGCAGTAAGGCTGCGATTTTATCTTTTTTCAAATTCAAAAAAATGCTGGGGATTCTTTTATGATGTGCGCCTTTTCCACATTCTAAATGATTTATGAATAATTCGTAGATAATTCTGGAAGAAAAAGTTATAGCGTCTTCCCTTTCGTGGCTGGGTTTCAATCCAAAATGTGATAAAAAAACCTTTCTTACAAATTCTTTCACTTCTTTTCCTGCAATAGATATCTGATAAAGTCCTTTCTTGGAATCGTTTTTTCTGCAATGTCCCTCTGCAATATAAAGCCCTATAACTTCTAATAACTCTCCATCTAATTTAATCCTAATCGGCAGATTAACATTGTCCCTTTTTATTGCTATTTTTACTGAAGAAGGAAGATCGTATAAACTTTTTCCATTTTTTTCTAATATTTCTCTAACAAGTTTTATCGGAAAGCTATCTCTAAAAAAAAAGTTTTCATGTATGTTAATTTTTTCAAATTGATAGAGGTAATCTCTAATGTTTCTCAACATAACATCTTCCCTGTCCTCAAAAATTTCAGGTAAATATATTTCGCTAATATCAATTTCTTCGATATTTCTTTTGTAAGAAACCATGAGTTGGTCTCTTTCTTTCAATTCAGAGGCCCTTCTCTCCTTCTTACCTTTAATGTATACCTTATGATCTTTAGTTAATTCTACGTTCCGTCCATCTTCTAAATATAATTTTAACATTTTCGCGGGTGTATGCCTAGTAACCTCTACGATTTTATCCTCTCCGGGATTGCTCCACGTAGAGACATTGCTTATTTTTTTAGCCAATGTGCCAAACATGTCTGCTTGTTTTTCTGGTTTTATTTTTTCAATATACTCTCCTATCTTAACAATTTTCCAACTTCCATTCTCATTAATAGAAACATAATTATCGTACCCTAAGCAATCCCTTCTCATAGCCGCATGCATATAAGGACTAGCTAAAAAGCCCTGTGTTTTAGAAAACCCAATAATCCTCCCAATAGTGGCCGTGCAAATATGGGGAGCAATACAAACAACTAAAACTCCCAACAAATCTTCTTTCTTCTTTGTATTGAAGAACCTTTCCAATTTATACAATCTTGCTAATTCGTCATCAATAAATCCAGTTATCTTTAAAAAAACATCATCTGCCTTTTCGTCCAATCCATCAGGGCAAGCAGGCAAAATAACATCGTGAGGAAATAAACATAATATTTGATTTTCATTTGCCAGTTGCTGTCCCTCTATATCCTTTTCATATCCCAACTCCCTTAATTTTTCAACACTGGTACCTATTTCCCTAGGTCTAAAATGAGTCACAACCATTTCAGTCATATCGTATCTAATTGTCCCATCTTTATTCACATTTAATCCATATTTCGCCCTCAATATCCCTTTTCCTAAATGTTCACAACTATGATCTTTATTACTTGTTCCTCTTACGCCTTTAACAATACCTATCTCGTCATTCCTGAATCCAAGAATCTTTCTCGCGCTTTCAAAATAATCTTTTATGTCTATCCTCCTTTCACTAAAGTCTCTTTTTTCATCTTCAATTTTTTTGCAAAACTGCCCGCAATCAGGACACTTAGGATAAACCCAATCTTTCTTGCAATTTACACAATAAAAATTAGGAAATTGCGATTTCACACTTCCTACATCCATTGCAGTCAAAAAGCTTCTTAATCTACCTCCTTCTCCCCCTACAGGAAACAATACGTGCGGACTTCCAACAAGCTTCCTCAATTTTGCCTTCTCAGGTCTTCCCATCCTAGCGCCAATAAAAGTTCCGCTTTTATCTTTTATCTTGACTTCACACAATTTATTAATAACTTCCAAAACCTCTTTTTCTCCAATTTCTTTAATCTTTATTCCCAATTTATCTATTTCTTCATTAAATCCATTAACACTAACTCCAATATTAAATAATAAAACTTTACTCTCTTCCTCACTTAAAACAACATTCTCTATCGCAACCTTATGCTCACATCCAATTAATTCTAATGCCCTTTTTCCTTTGCTAAATCTTTCTCTATCATTCTTAGTGAAAGGTAAAATTAATTTACCATCCCTAATTTCTCCATGTCCAATCCAATCAATCAATGCCAAAAAATCTTCGTATTTAATTTCGTGCCAATAATAAATATACTTTGGATGTAGAGGAATTTTATACTTTCTAGAAAGCTCTAAAGCCTTATCAAAACTAATTTTGAACTTATCTTCTATTTTCTCCAAACCTTCAGAGCTCTTTTTCAACTCTAATTCCCACCACTCCTCAACATATCCAGGTTTTAATAATTCATAATTTCTATTTACAACATCTCCAAAAGAAAATAAAATATCTCCTAAATAAATAATCTCTTCTACATTAGGATAAATTTTTCTTGCTTCAACAGCATCCTCCATCCTTAACACACTTCCATCTTTTAACTTTACTATGGGTCCATCAATATCATCACATGAACTTATTACGCACCCCTTTGTAGGTTTTTCTACTTTCAATTGCGTACCTGCTGACATAAATCCTCCAGAAATAGACATTGTGGCAGGATGCACAGACACTGCAGAAAAGCCGCTAACCCTGCTTCTGCCGTATCTAAACCTAAATCCTCCAGATCTAGAAGGGTGACTAAACACGGGTCTTCCGGCAACTAAATCTTTAATATACGTCGGCTTGCTATCTTCTTTCCCTTCTTTCTTCGCTTGTTTGAATTTTTTAACATATTCGTCTAAAAATTCCCAGCCAGTACACTTAAAACCTTTCTGCTGAACTCCTCTCCATAATCTCAACCCTTTCTGTGCTTTCTGTGCCAACCCTTCTGAAAAAATTAAACACATTCCTCCCCTGATAAAACTAGTATGAACTCTAGGCAAATCTTTATAATTAGAAACTTCTCTCTCCGCAGTCTGTTCTCCATCAATCTGTATAGGTAGATTCCTCGCTAGAAAATCAATTTCTTCCTCGCTAGGCAAATATTGTAAATTATTAACTCTCTCATGATAATCATAATTCTCAGTAATATATCTCTTAACCTCGTTTTCATCAGGATCATATTTAGCAAATCCAAAACTCTCTCTCAAATAATCAATTAACATTAACACCATACACGATGCAGTTGTCCCAGCGCTTCTTATAGGTCCTGAAAAATAAGCAATAAAATAATCTTCTCCTTTTTTTGTTTTGCCCAATTTTATCTCAGTAAACCCTTCTATAGGAGAGCTAACCACGCCTAGTGTAATATAAGAAAAACCTACTCTAATCCCTGCATCAATTCCTTGTAATAAGCTTTCAAATTTGCAAAACTTTTCTTTAGCAATTTCTTCAGCAATCTTAAAAGCCACCGCAGTATCCAAAGGCCCATACTCTTTCTCCAATTCTTCAATCCTATCAATCACTTTTCTATCAAGTTGTGGATAAACCACACTAATCAATCCAACAGCCTTTTCAGCAAGTGTTGTAGCAATTGGCACCTCCACCCTCGAAACAGGATCAATCCCAATTGCCCTTGCCCTACCAGCTATTTCAAATTCAACAGCAACTTTATTCTTAATTTCCTCAAAATATTCTTTTGTGTTCATACTCTTTCCTCTAATTGAGAGTATGGATGCTTGAAAACCTTCAAAATCTTCAGTTTTGAATGGTTATGCTGATCTCTAGTCAGCAATATCTCAATTTTCATTGTATTCATATTTGCCTCCTTTTCAAACCACCATATAAAATTCCCATAACATCGAACTATAAAAATATTATTGTAAAAACCGCCCTTTTATAAATCTTTTAAACTAAAAGGCCATAAATATTTTCTCGCGCACCAAAATCACTAACATAAAAGCTGGTTGCTCCTGTCTTTATCAAAACAATCCTGTATCTCCCAATTCTGATCCTATATTCATTATCCGAGCCATGTTTTTTTATTATATCTACTCTCTCTCCTTTCTCAAACCTTTCAATAGTATCTTTAAATTTGATCTGCACAAAATAGGGATATTTCTTGATTAATTTTTCTATACTGCTAGGGATAACTGCCGAAAACTTCTTTGTCGAATTCATTAATATTAAAAACCTCCTCGACACTCTTTACTTTGCCTTTTTCATACTCTAGTGCAGCTATCTTGCTTCTTTCTAAAGACTCTTTTGATCTGCCCATATATGGTTCAAAAAAGTTCCATAAAACATCATTATAGCTGTCATTTTCGTTCAATTTCATAGAATCGAGAAATTTCTTTAGTTCGGGGCTAATTTTTATTAAAGTATTATTATTTTTCATATAGTTTAATAATAGTTTACCTTTATAAACCTTAAGGTTTAACTTAGTTAACCAAAATCTCGCCTTTATAAATAACTAAGCCACTCATTAAAAATAACAACATTACCACTCTACTCTAAAAGAACAAACTATAAATATTTATTATATTATTTTTTCATAGGTTTTCTCTTCTCTTTAATCTGCTTTTCCAGCAATTTCCAAAGTCCATCTAAAACCTCCTTTGGAACGTGTATTGCTTTTTGATTGCTTAATTTCTCAAATTTCTCACCAAGACTAAGAATAGCATGCTCATTTCCCAGAGCAACCTGCTCCCTAGCCTCATCCAAAATAATCTCCCAGTTTATTCTTTTCTTATTAATAATACTAGTTATATCATCTAAATCCTTGACCCTAGAAGTTACACTTTTCATAATAAGAATATCATGATAATCTGCTGCCTTAATAATAAGATTTCCAAACTCATGAATTTGCCCTGCTCTTTTTTTCATTTTTTCAGAAAATCTTGAAGTTATAATCTTCTCCATAAAAAGATCAAATCTGCAGTTTTCAAAATCAAGCATAATAGGTGTATCTTTTTGCAGCCCATATACTAATCTCCTATCAATTTCTTTAGCCCCTAACTTTTTTAATGTAAAAACAAAATCTTCTCTATCATTAACTTTATCAAATACAAGATCAACATCAAAAGTTGAATTTTTAATGCTTCTTAACATCATAGCAGTGCCTCCAATAGCATACACGCTTATCTTTTTTTCAATTTTTTCTCCTATACTGGTAAACATCTCCTCCTGTTGCTGTATATCGATCATCTTCTATATTCCTCCAAATCAGAATAGTTCAAAGGGATATAAACTCTCCATTTTTTTTCTATATCTTTAAAATCATCAGATGAAATATGTGCAACAATATAATGAAAATCTTTTCTTTTAATTTTTTTTGCTTGATTCAAAAATCTCTTTGGCATTCTCCTGACCTTTCTTACAATTTTTCTAGCAATTTCGTACAAAGCACAGACTTCTCTTATCAAGTCTTCCTTTTTTGCTAATCTATATAAATAATTCCAATCGCTTATCTTTCTAAATAATGCCAATGAAACGATAGTATAGCGAACATCTCTTTGTTTTATTGCATATAGTAAAGCCTCTTCATAACTAGGCATTCTGCCATGAACATAATAAGAATCAGAAGACATTACCTTAATAGCCGGGTTTCTAATCGCCTCGTTTATTTTATCAGTGTAGCTTATTCCCTTTTGTTTATTTCTTAAAGAAATATTATAAATTCTTTTCTTTTCGGCCTCATAATACGTCTTAACAAGCCCTAGTTTCCTTAATCTGTAAAGAATATAAACTGCTTTGGTCTTTTTTACCTTTAATCTATCTGCAAAACTTTCCAAACTATAAAGGCCCTGCACTAATTCGCCTAATTTCTCATATTTATTGCTTCCTTTAATCATTATTGAATGTATATTATATAATATATAAATCTTTCTATATTTTTTAATATAGTTAAATCTAAAGGCATTAATATATAAACCTAACTATTTAAAAGAATAAAGTAATTATTATAAATCCTCGCCCAGACCTCAATTCCCATTTCCAACTTCCTCTCCCATCCCGAAATCAAATATCTTCAACTCTCCTGTCTTCAAATTCAGCACAGGAAATTTTGCAGGATCAGGAATATTTCCTACTTTCTCTTCAAAGGGTGTCTGCGCCTGCCAACAACTTCCAGTAATAATTAAAGTTCCATTATAGTTCTCTATATCCAATCTGTGCACCTCTCCCGTACACAAAACATTTGGTACTTCATCAATCACTAAAGGATCTTTATCACTATTAGGAATATACACTACCTCTCCATGCATGGGCGCTAAATGTCTTCTCTTTAACATATGCCTTACTGCTTTGGCAGGACATCTATGTGCCTTCATATCTCTCAATTCTTTAACTTCATTAATAAATGCGTGTATACTCGCCCCATGATACATCAAAACCTTAAACTCCTTATCTCCTTCCAATAATTTAACTAAACAAGGATTAGTTACTAAAGTCAAATTCTCAATTTCATAAAGTTCAGGCGCATATCTCTTATCAATTAGGGGTTGCGGTTCAGCAACTCTAGTTGCATCGTGCTGACCAGGACACATAAACATAGTAATATTTTTAGGAACCTTCCTTAAGTAAGAGGCTAATAATGCATATTGCTCTTTCATGCTTTTCAATTTTAAAACATCTTCCTGCCCTGGAAAAATTCCAACTCCATCCACATTATCTCCTACAAAAAATATCCACTTTATTTTTCTCGCAATCTCATCTTCGCTATTTATCCATTCCAAAAATCTTAAAAAACTCTCCCCTAAATGTCTATCACTTCCACAGTGTACATCCGACAAAAATCCGATGCATATATCTTCCTCAAATTTAGTCTTCTCAAAAATAAAAGCATCCGGAAAGAAAATATCGTGTACAAATATTATGTCTCTATTTCCAGAAGCCCTCACACCTACAACATCGTCCAATTGTAACTCGCTAGCCTTGCTAAATAAATCTCCTTTGTCTATCCTCACGAGTGCACTTATTTCGCCTGTCAAATCTTCAAACTTAATTATCATATTTTTATTCTTAGTAATTCTCTTTTCAGTCACAATTCCTATAATACTCAAACTTTGTCTATCGCTAGAAATCTTGTTTATTCCTACTAAATTCTGCAATTCTGGTCTAGACATCAAAATTCTCTGCAAACTCATATATCTTGCCCTAAAATGATTAGTAAAATCCTTCACTTCTATTTTTTTATCTGGTCTAGTATCTGCATAAAAAATTCTATAACTAGAATTCCCTAAACTTAATCTCTTCCCATCAATCGTGCCAGTTAAATTCTTACTTTCTACAATTGCACTCTCTTTTCTTACTTCTAGACTAACTCCTAATTTAAAAAAAACATTCTCAACAAGACTTTTATCTTCCCCTTCTAATTTTTTAACAATGCTCTGCATAAATTCAATATTTTTATTTAATAAACCTAAAGTAATCATCTTCTCCCCAGAAATTTTTTCAATTTCAATCAAAAAATCTCTTGCAACCGCTAAATCAGGAAAACTCTCGAGTAAATCAATAATTCCTTTTTCTAATAAAAGCCCTCTTTCCCTAACAATTCTTAATATTTCCTCTTTCATATTCTGCTTCTCATTAAAAAGAAATGACCCCTAACTATAAATAACTAAGCCACTCAATAAAAATAACAACATTCCTACTCTACTTTTAAAGAACAAAACTCTAAACTAAAACCTCTTCCTCTACTTCAGAAAGCACTGCCTTCTTTGTCAAACTCCAATCCAACTTTATTAAATTCTTAACAAAAGAATTCTCCAGATTAAGTTTATAATATGTCGATTTCCCAACTTTTCTTGTCTCTATAACTATCCTTTTCTTAACCCAATCAGGAAAAAAAGACGCTAAAGAATTGTAGCTAACATTCCCTTCTCTAGCTATCTCAGTCAAAGGATAATCAAAAAAATGATTGTCTATTAAAAAATCAAGTGCCCTAAGCTGAGGAGTATCTCCGAAATATTGCAAAAATATAGATTTGTTTTCTTTAATTTTCATGTTTATAATGTTTATAATATGTATAATGTTTATAAATCTTTCTATAAAGGAAAAGTTATTGCAAAAATAGAAACTTTTAAATATGTGCAAGCTCTTATCATGGCATGGCTGATTTAGACTTAGAAAAAGCTCAAATCATGTTCAAATTAGCCCGTAAAGATAATTGGGGAAGCAAATATGATCGCCTTGAGCATTTCAAGAGATTTCCTAACTTGCAAAAAGCCATCAAAGATCTCTCAACTATAGAATGGATATTAATTTACAAAAAATCAATGTTTACAGGAATCTCGCTAAATACACAAAACAAAAAAGAAATAATAGATTTCATCGAAGCAAAATTGCCTCATTTAAAAGGTGTAATCAAATAATATTCTCGCTTCTTTATTCTTAATAACAACACTTTCTAGTCACTTTACTAGAACAAAAATATATAAATCGTCTAAATCTATCAATATAATGAACAAAAGAGCCCAGAAAAAGCCCATTCTTGTAGTTTTAATCCTTCTAACTATTATAATAATTGCTCTTTTGTCTGCTGTCTGGTTAGGATATGGAAGCTTCAAACAAGCGAGTACAAACAAAATAATCTCTTCTGCAAATCTCTCTCCAGAAACAAAATTAATTTTTACTGTTGTTGGTATAATAATCCTAACTTACAGCTGGTTTAGTTTCTTCAGGCAAAAAAACCGAGATCAATCACAATCTCCAACGTCTACAGATAATATCTTTGTAACAGCCCATAAAATCGGCGGCTGGCATCTCGCATTCAAAGCGGTAATGGGTTGCATAACAGCTATATTTCTCTTCGTCATTTCAATCCTTCTATATGCGGGCTTTTTCATACAAGATTCTATAAGAATATATCTCGCTACATTTATATTAAAGGTGATTATAGCAAAAACGGACTAGAAAAGCTTAATAATTAGCCAAACTACGACGATAAGTATGAAAAGAGTGCTGTCAGACAGGTATTTTCTTGGTAGAAAGTGTGTTTATTGTGATAACAATAAACTCTACAGACTGAAAGATAATCGAATCAAATGTAAAAAATGTGAAAAGAAATATAGTTTGACACAACTTAGAAAAGAAATATTGATTTTATATTATTTTTATTTGGAATTATCCGCAAGCAAAACTGCAGATGAAATTGAGATTGATTATGGAGTTGTTCATAGAAAATTTATGCAATTCAGAAAACTTATTGCAGATTACTGCAATAATGAAGTAAAGAAATTGAATGGAGAGCTGGAATTAGATGAAAGTTATTTTGGTGGAAAGAGAAAAGGAAATGGGGGCAGAGGAGCTAACAACAAAGCAATAGTTTTCGGAATTCTCGAGAGAAAAGGCAAAGTTTACACAAAAATTGTTGAAAATGTTTCTGCTGAAACATTGATGAATGAAATAAAAAATAAAACTCTAAAGGGTTCTGTGTTTTACACAGATGGATGGAAAAGTTATAATGATTTAAAACAATATGGAAAGCATAACATCATCAGACATGAAGATAATGAATTTGTAAAAGCTAAAAATCATATAAATGGTATTGAAGGGTTCTGGAGCTATGCAAAAGAAAAATTCAGAAAGTATCATGGAATTAACAAAAATAATTATCCATTGTATTTGAAAGAAATGGAATTCAGATTCAATAACAGAGATAGAAATTTATTTAAGCTATTGTGTAATATATGTATAAGGAGGTTAGTTTAGTCCGAAATTACACTAATCACCATATTAATAATAATTTCAATAGGAATGTTCATCTGGTTCATAATATTATTTTTCAGAAGCAAAACCTTAATGGAAGGAAGATATTATTAAGTCATATTCCCAAACTCTTCTTCAAAATCTCTTTAGCCTTTCCCTTTATCCCAGGAGCTAACATTAATTTAATTTCTCTCGTCCTTCCTTGTCTTCCTTTACTCACAACTCTAGCGTTAATAATTCCCAACATATCAAACTCAGCTAAAACATCGCTGACTCTTCTTTGTGTTAAAACTTCATTCTTAGTCTCTTCACAAATATCTTGATAAATATTATACACATCTCCTGTAAAAATCCTATCATCAATCATTTCGTCCTTATTTTTCCTACGTTCTTCTCTTTTCTCACTTAATCTCATTATAGAATAAAGCACAAGTTGAAATTGCTTAGGCTCACTTTCTATAATATCCAGCATTTTATCCTTCTCTATTTTTTGATTAGCCATGTCAATATGTTTCAAAGTTATTTTTTTAGAACCTTCTCTTTCTGCCAATTCCCCAGCAACTCGGAGTAAATCCAGCGCCCTTCTAGCATCCCCGTGTTCTCTTGCAGCATAGGCAGAGCACTTAGCAATTACTCCATCGTCTAAAACATCTTTCTTAAAAGCTCTTTCAGACCTTTCTCTCAAAATATCTTGTAATTGTAAGGCATTATAAGGAGAAAATACAAGTTCTTCTTCTCCAAGCGAACTTCTAACTCTTGGATCAAGATGATCCATAAAAGTCAAGCTATTGCTTATCCCAACCAAACTAATTTGTGCATTTTTTAATTCAGAATTCATTCTTGTTAAAGTATAAATAAAATTATCACTTATCTTTTTTACTGCTTGATCAATTTCATCTAAAACTAAAATAATCATTTGTTTTTTATTATCAATCATATCTATAAATCTAGAATAAACCGCATCAGTAGGCAATCCTGTAGCAGGAACTTTTCCTCCCAAAGCTTTTATTAATTCTGCAATGATTCTATACTCTGTATCTGCAACTTTCTTTAATTTACAATTCACATATAAAAAAGTTAAATTGTCCTGCCCCAATTGTTTCATTTTTTCTTTAATTCTATTTCCAACATGCTGTACACTTAATGTCTTGCCTGTTCCTGTTTTTCCAAAAATAAACAAATTACTCACCTTTTCTCCTCTTAAAGCAGGAGCTAATATAGAAGCAACCGATTCAATCTGTGAATCTCTATGAGGAATAGTATCTGGGTTGTAATTAGATTGTAAAACAACTTTATCACTAAATAAACTATTATTACTAAAACTTTCAAAGATCTTATCTAATTTATCCATTTTTCACCTCTCTATCTCTTTTTATCCTCTAAAACAGACCTCAGATTATCTTATTTTACTTAATATATAAATTTAACTCAACCTAAACCTCTATTTCCACTGAAAAGCGATAAAATTCCGAGAAAAAATAAGAAAATTAAAAAAATAAACCAAAAAACACTCACACCTTCACTTCTTATGGAGAAAAAAATTATAAATTAATAATGAAATTAGTCTTATAGATTAGTAAAAAACCAAATGATAAAAACTTAACAATAGTTAATAAGAACTAATACTGATAATATAATAATATATATTATTATATATATAATATAATATATAAATATTTAAAAACAAAAATAAAAGAAGAAAGAATCTATCGTCACTATTTAAATCTTTTTAAATTCTCCACACGAAACCAAGGGGACACACCCCCCACAAATTAACTCTAATAAATCTTATCTTCAATCATGGAAAAGTTTATATACAAAACTCTTTTATCCAATTCATGCCTATTGAAAAAAAACCACTTAAAGGTGTTCTAGGAAAATTAGTAGTAACAAAAGAAGGCAAGCGCCTAGGTATGGTCAAAGATGTCACATTCGAAACCAGAACAGGCGAATTAATTCAGCTTGTCCTTAAAGATCCAACCCCCTACACTCATAATCTCAGTCTAGAGGTTTCTTCAAATAAAGACGTTTTAGTCCCTTACAATACAATTATAGCCATTGGAGACTTCATTGTAGTCTCCGAAGAAGATTTACTTTAGTAAACTCCTTATAAATTTTTAACATTTAGCTCTAATAACTTAAAAATAATTATAAGCTAGATAGTTGCCAAAAAGTAATATCTAAAATTGATTACAGCCCACATAAATATTGAAGCAATAGCGACTGAAAGTCTGATAGTTTTCTTATCTATGAAACCGCTGCCAATTACAACTAATCCAAGAATTATTGAAGGAACGCCAAAAGGCCATAATCCATGCGAGAAAACTATAAAAGGATTACCATAAACAAGCACGAATGGGACCATAGTTAAGAGAATCAAAACAGCTCCCAAAACCAAGTAACTCTTCCTAAACATTCTTTAAGTAATCCTAGATACTGTCATCTTAGCGGTTTATCCCTCGTAAATCTCTAGCACAATATTCTATCAAATTCAATAACTTATTTCTTCTCAATGGCAAAAATATCTCGGCTATTTCTGCAGGAG
>Ga0209515_10004690_pt1 | contig 18307 bp, 16 predicted proteins | sample Subgroupgradi54m_FD_187454 | JGI IMG/M metagenome (GOLD analysis project Ga0209515, IMG submission 187454) | Subsurface groundwater microbial communities from S. Glens Falls, New York, USA - GMW60B uncontaminated upgradient, 5.4 m (SPAdes)... ...
ATTTACGCTTGCCAAAAAGATCAGAAATATATCCGGAAATGGGTTGAAATAGTTGTGGGGTGGCATCGGCAACCCCTTCTACCAAACCAATAATCGTTGCGGGAACACCCAAGACATTGGAAAGAAAGAGCGGAATCGTCTTTTTAATCGTCTCTCCCCCAATGTCGTTGAGAAACGAAACAAGGGAAAGGATAATGACGTTTTGCGAGAAACCGAGCACGTCTCCGTGCGAGTCTCGAGTTTTATCGAGAGACCTCCTTATAGATCTACTTTTCTTTTTGCTGTCCATTGGCAGAATAATATCCAAGTGCTTGTAAGACTACATCTAGTGTCTCTTGGGGTCCATAAGAATAGGTATTGATAACCAGGTCGTAATATTTGGGATCCCAAAAATCATCCACATGATACATGCGTTTCCATTTCGCAATGTTTCCCTCCTCCCGATCTTTAAGATGCTGCTTTGCTTGCTCAACCGTGATATCGTCTCGGTTGACGATTCGATCAATCCGAAGCGCATCATCACACATGAGAAGCACTCTAAAAACATGCTTTAACCCCCGCATGTTCCACCCGGCAATCCAGGATTCAACCGCTACATGCGTGTCAGGATTGCTAAGTTTTTCACGCATCGCCACATCAATTTGAAGATCGATATCATCGCCGTAATCCGTCGCTTTATGGTGGGTCACATCTTTGGCATCATGCTTTCCAGATTCAATAGCAAACTGCCGTGCCCAATCACCCCCAGAAAACGTCTCCCAACCCAGGGGCTCAAGGTAAGGTTTAAGATTTCTCAAAAGCGTAGAACGTCCAGCGCCCGGCCGACTGGAGATGGCAATACTACTGTACTTGAGTGATTTTTCGGTCTCCTGTGTTTGAGACTGCCCTGAATGTTGCATGATCTTGCCCCTGGATGTCCTATCCATGTTCCTATTATACGGCCCTATTGACAAACGTCAAGGCTATCGTATACCATTAACTATGGCAGTCAATTATCTTCCTGTTGCCTGGAACGAATACCACATCTTTGCCCAAAAACTTGCCGCGTCGATCCTTGCGCAAAAACAACCCGTGGATGAAATTGTTGCCATTTCTCGAGGTGGCTTAACCTTAGGACACCTTCTCACCGATTTTTTGCGCGTCCCCATATCGACCATCTCCATCCAAAGTTACACAGACATCCAGACGCGTGGAGAAATAAAAATTCTTGCCAAACTCCAAACGCCCATTCGCGGGAAGCACATCATGGTTGTGGATGATGTTGCTGATTCGGGTAAAACCTTACTTCGCGCGGTGCGATATCTAAAAAAATGTGGCCCCAGAGACGTAACCACCGTTACCATGTTTTACAAGCCTCACTCCACGTTTCGACCGGATTACTTTGCCCGACAAACAAAGAAATGGATTCTCTTTCCCTATGAACCCACCGAAATGATCCTCCTTATCACGAAGCAGATGGAAAAAGAAGGCAAATCTAAAGCCCAAATTCAAAAATTTTTAGAACGTCTCCATTACAAAGACGCGCAAATTGCCTTTGTCCGAAAGCATCACCTATCAAACGTAAACAAACAATCTTAAAGAAAGGAAAAAATTATGTCAGCTGAAATTATGACTGAAAAAATTATAGTAGCCCCTGGCGAACCTGCGACTCGACAATTAGGATCAAATGAGTTCGTTAACGCCTCTGCTCCATCTGGAAAGGGATTACTGGTCATTGGAGAGATACGTTTTGCCGATGAAGCTGGAGAACATTATCGCTTAACGGTAACAGACATTCCTCAGGGCAGCATAGCGATGAATACAAGAGACGGCAGCAGAGAATACCACTTTACTCGAGAGAAATAAAACAAAATACATGCATTTTTTTATTACCGTCATTGGTAATGTAGGGGCAGGAAAGTCAACATTTGCCCGGTTTCTTGCTCAAAAACTTCCTGCGCATTTAGTAGCGGCAGATGAACTGTACAAAACCAATCCGTTCTTTGAAGATGCAGTCGTTGACCGCTCTCGATGGTCGCTTGCTTCTGATATCTGGTTTCTGACTCGTCGCGTTGAAATGGCACTAGACTTGGAAAACATACTCACTAAACAAACTGTTGTTCAGGATAGCGGACTCCTCATGTCGTGGGTCTATGCCAACAGCCGGCTTGTTGCCAAACATATGAACGAACGAGAAACGGAATTATACAATGAACTTTTTGATGAATTTACCAAAAAAACCGTCAGGGAAAACTTAATCATTTACCTCAATCTCCCTATTCCTTTGCTTCGGAAACGGATTGAAAAACGCGGAAGAGCATTTGAAGTGAAATATCATTCAGAAGCATATCTTCAAGGACTCCAGCAATCTTTAGACAAGCTGGTAGAAAGACTGAAAAAACAGGGCATCGGCGTAATAGAATATCAAAAACAGAACTGGCGAGACGTAGTAAACAGTCCTTCGGACCGTACACTCGTGCGGAAAGAAATGAAACAGTACCTGAAGGGGCATATTCTATGAATGCAGAAATTCGTGATCTGAAAGAAATAATACAACCTATTGACCCCGGAGAACCACAACGGTGGCTTATTACCGATAAGTGGAGAGGAGAACTTCATAGCATTGTTGATGAAATTGCCCCATTGATGATTGAACCGGTCGAACAGGCGGTCCGTCAAAGCCTGGGAGAATTTTACAACGAAAAAACACACGGAATCGACCACAGCTTCGATGTGTACGTCGGTATGCGCTATTTGGCTCAAAAAGATGGTAAGTGGAACCCACAGGAAAATAGCAAATATCAAACACTTGCACTCCTTCATGATCTTGCTCAATTCTTACCATTTAATAATTACCGCACGGGAGACCCATATCCCGGCAACAAACGCAAACTCCATGCCCGTATTATGGCAATTGCCGCAGTAACATTTGGCAAACGATTAAAACTCCCAAAACATGATATTCATGAAGTTTCCCGTGCTATTGATATCCATGATGATTACTATAAAAGAGTAAAGCATGACGATATCCCCTATGCTGCACAGCTTCTCTCAGATGCCGATAAACTCTTCGGTGGTCACTTTGAAACCAATCCGGAAGAATTAGCACGAGAAGTTATTCGCCGAAACCTCGCTGGTTTACGGGGACCAACGGGTTGGTATCTCATTCGGCCGGAATTAACCCAAGAAGAACGTGACCAGTGGCAATATGGTGACCGTTGGAATTTAGACGGCATTTCTGCGGTGAAAATGGATATTGACAATCCTGTTGGCTTTTATACACAAGCCGGCCAAGAACTGGAACTGAAACGACGGCGGGCATTTAACCAAATAATCGACCAAGAGTATGGAAAATACTATGATAAGACCATCCAAGATATCGATATATGGAAAAACGCATTACGAGATAAAACACGTATCACCATGCGTCTCGTGGCAAAAAATCCAGCGCATTCCAACACACCGCAATACGCTCCGATTCGGGAAAATAAATATATAAAAGATCCCGGAGAACTGATTGCTCGAATTATAAATCACACATATAAGAAGCCACTTGCTTTGGCAGATTCAGAGACTAAACCGGGATCCCAACCTCGTGGATGGAAAATAGAAGTAAAGATAGAAAATACCTCATACCTTATCGATCCTAGTGTTGCGCAATTTAAAACAAGACAAAATTTTCTGGATGCGTTGCGTGCTCTATTCCCAACATAATGATACAAAGGAGGACCTATGATCGTCATCGTTGACTTTGGCTCGCAAACCGCGCATCTTATCGGCCGACGACTCCGGCAGCTTGGGGTGACGAGCGAATATGTTGATCCTGAGGTTGCCCTTGAAATAATCAATGAAAAAAAACCTCGTGGAATCATCTTTTCTGGTGGACCAGCATTTGTCAATGTTGAAGGAGCGCCAACAATTTCGAGGGAAGTTTTTGATTTCGGTATTCCTATCTTGGCTATCTGTTACGGATGGCAATTGATGGCCCACCTTTTGGGTGGTGAAGTAAAAACTGCATCCAAAGAATTTGGTCCAGAAACCCTTCGACTCGCTTCGCTCGCTCAGGGCAAGCGCCTTTTTTCCCTCCCTGAATCTGAATTTACGGTTATTATGTCGCACGGCGATTCCGTCACCAAACTTCCTCCAGGCTTTGCGGTCATCGGCTCAACCCAGCGCGTTCCCAACGCAGCAGTGGTGAACGAAAAAAAACGCATGTACGGCGTTTTATTTCATCCGGAGGCAGATCATACCCAGTACGGTCTAGAAATACTAGAAAATTTTGCCTGTGATATTTGTGGCGAAAAATTAATGCCTCTTGAGTTAAGTCCTGACAGTATTATTCAATCGATTAAGGAAACCGTGGGCAATAAAAAAGTCATCTGTGCCGTCTCGGGCGGTGTCGATTCTACGGTTACCGCATTTTTGATTGGCCGCGCCATTGGGAAACACCTTATCCCCGTCTATGTAGAATCTGGCTTGATGCGGCCGGAAACAGATGTACGGGTCAAAGAAATTTTTACCAAACTTATCCATGCTGACTTAGTGTTTATCGATGCCTGCAAACGATTTATGCAAGCTCTTGCTGGCATCACTGACCCCGAAGTCAAACGCAAAACCATCGGCAAACTCTATGTGGATATTTTCCAAGAAACAGCCGCAAAACATAAAGACGCAGCCTTTTTAGGCCAAGGCACGATTTATTCGGATGTCATTGAATCCAAAGGGAGTAAACACGCTTCCCACATCAAATCCCACCACAACGTCGGTGGATTACCCAAGGATATGCACCTCAAACTTGTCGAGCCGGTACGAAATTATTACAAAGATGAAGTGCGACAACTGGGGAGACTTGCCGGATTGCCTGAGGACATTTTGATGCAGCATCCTTTCCCCGGCCCAGGATACGCGATCCGTATTCGTGGTGAAGTAACGGAGGAACGTCTTGAGCAAGTAAAGATTGCCGACCGAATCGTTGTGGAAGAAATGCAAGCTGCCGGTCTGTACGACCGCGTATTTCAGTGTTTTGCTATTATGACCGGAGCTATGAGTACGGCAGTCAAAGGCGACCAACGGGCATTTGCCGAAGTGGTTGCAATTCGTGCCTATGAATCAAAAGATGTAATGACGAGTCAATGGGCTCATATTCCGTACGACGTTTTACAAAAAATGTCATCGCGTATTGTTAACGAACTACCCAATATCTCACGAGTAGTGTATGATATAACCACCAAACCCCCTGCCACGATGGAATGGGAGTAACATCATGAACGGAAAAGAAAAAGTCATTGGCGGTGGATTATCGTTTGACAATGTGCGTCTCGTTCCCAGATACTCTGATATTCACTCACGGTACAATAGTGAAATATCCACGAAAACACAGATAGCTCTTGGCGGTCCGGAAATTGAACTCCCCATAATCTCCTCCAATATGGATACCGTGACCGAAGCGCGAATGGCAGAAACTATGGCACTCCACGGCGGCATTGGTATAATCCATCGATTTTTGTCTCCCGAAGACCAAGCTGACGAAATACGTAAAGTAAAAGAGCGCATGCGGGTTATAGAAGATAATCCACCGATGGTTTCCCAGCGTGCTACGATACAAGATGCGCTTGATTTACTCTCACAGAGAAGTAGAGGGTATGTCCTCGTGTATCAAGGGGAATCTTTTAGCGGGTCAATCTTTGGTATTGCTACAAATCGTGACTTTCGTGCTGGCAATTTAGACACACCAATACACCAAGTTATGACTCCAATGGAGGGCTTGAAAAGCGTTCCTGTAGGAACCACATTAGAAGAAGCAGTTTCCGTCATGAAACAACACCGTGTTGAAAAGATCCCAGTATTTAAAGAAGACGGCACCCTTGTCGGTGTATATACATTGAAGGACTCTGAATATTTTCAAAAACACCCTCAAGCTTCTTTGGACAATAAAGGACGACTCATGGTGGGAGGTGCAATTGGCGTCCACCAAGATGACATTCTGCGCGCTCACCTTTTAGAAGAAGCAGGCGCTGATGTCATTGTCCTTGACATTGCGCATGGACATCTACAATATACGCAAGACATGCTCTCTACCCTTATAAATCAAGAGCATATACAAACACCTATCATTGCGGGTAATATTGCAACAGCAGAAGGAGCAGTATATATCCTTGATAATGGCGGAAAAGGAGTAAAAGTGGGTATTGGGCCAGGATTTGTTTGTGAAACCAGGGATGTTGCAGGCGCAGGCGTTCCCCAAGTAACGGCAATTCTCAATGTCGCTGAAGCATTTGCCAAACGACAACAAGCTATCCCCATCATTGCCGACGGCGGCATTCGTGTGCCCGGTGATGTCGCAATAGCCATTGGCGCTGGTGCCGATGCGGTCATGATTGGTTCAATCATTGCAGGGACAGAAGAAAGTCCCGGTGAACCGGTTGCCGTCGATGGGGTGCTCCAAAAAATGGTGCGCGGCATGGCATCAAGATCTGCATTTGAAAGAAGAGAAAAACTAGGCAACTCTACCACGCAATCAGACCGATATGTTCCTGAAGGTCGAACAACGTTTACTCCTTATAAAGGGAAGGTCGGTGACGTGCTCAGACAACTTGATGGCGGACTCCGATCTGGTATGAGCTATGTCGGTGCTCATACCATTGCCGAAATGAAAGAAGCACAGCTACAAGAGTTTCCTGTTGGCTCTCACGACCAACGCCGCCCGCTCAAAACATAAATCTTTAAAATCACCTACAAAAGCCATCCACAGAACCTGATCATTACCAATCCCGGCAAAAGCTACGCGTAATGAAATGAGTTAGTATTTTCCATAAACTTCAACATGTCTCCCGATATCGAGAAAACTCACCGTATTTTTGCCTGTCCATTTATAGATTATACGAATACCATTCGTAATGGAGAATGCACATTTCCGTAACCGTTCAGGATTTAGCAAAACTTTTATTGTTGGCGGCTATTTGCCGAGAACTATTTTCCTTATGAGACTTCTCGCAAAGTTTATCTCGAGACTTCTCGTCGAGAGACTCGAAGAATAATTTTTTTTGCTGCATCGTACAGACTCTGAGGTAATGAAATGTTGATCGTTTTTGACTTCATACAAACATTGCATGACATCCATACATAGTCTGTCAAGCCAACTTATTGTGAACTGGGTTTCAATGGAAGCGTACGGAGCTTCAGGTCAGGTATGCCAACAAAGTGCTTTTGATTCAATGTGAAAAGCTCTGCTTCATTGACTATAGCCGTAGCCGCAATGGCGGCATCGGCAAATTCCATGGGTTGTTTTGCGTCTCTGGCTAGCTTACCGGCAAGCGTTGCAATTTCTGTAGTATACGGCAATATTTCCAATGACCCCAAGGTGGACAATAGGTATTGTTCTTTCTGGTCATCTCTCGTACTTTCTCCTTCATAGAGTTCCTGCAATGAGATTACGGAGGTAGCAATAGACTCTTCAGGATGCGCTTCAAACACATTGATCAAAACAGACATGCGGGATCCGCTTCGCAAGTGGTCAATAATGACGTTGGTATCTACAGTTACCATGCCTGTTTTCTTTTTTTTGATGCGGCAAGCTCAAGCTTCCTTCTTTGTGTTTCGGTTTTACTCCATGTGTCACCCTTCCATGTGCCGGCAGTTTTTTTAAGTATCTCTATGGCAATGTTTCTGGAATCAGACGTGCCCAAAGATCTCTCAAGCGGTGTGATATAGACACCATACCCTTTAATTGTGAGGCTTAAGAGGGCGTTTTCGTCAATGCCAAGCTCGTCCCTCATTCTTTTGGGGATGACAATTTGTCCCTTTGCATTGGGTTTAGTAACTACACATATATTCATACTAGTATGAATATACTACAAATGAACGCGCTTGTCAAGCAGGTTTATTGAGCACGATGGGCTTTAGCCTGCTCATGGATTCTAAAGAATAGCGCACGCCTTGCACGCCGATACCGGAGTGCTTGACGCCAAGGAATGGAAAGTGATCTGGGCCGCGCTGGGGCGAGCCGTTGATTTGTACGGTACCGACATTCAGTTGCCGTGCAAAGGCAATACCCGTCCCCTCGTCTTTGGTAAATACTGATGCCTGGAGTCCAAAACGTGATTGATTAATGATGGTTACTGCTTCATCCATGCTCTTAACCGCAATAAAGGAAATGATCGGCCCAAAAACCTCCGTTGCAACAATTTTCATCGTTGGCTTCACATTGGTGAGGATGGTGGGCTCAACGTAAGCTGCATTGCGCTTGCCACCGGTGACAAGGGTTGATCCCTCGTTTACTGCTTCTTTAATAACTTCTTCTATATGCTGGGCTGCTTGTTCGGAAATGACTGGCCCCACCAGTTTAGTTTCCGGGCTTCGCGGATCGCCCATGTGGACTGACTCTGCCATCTGCTTGGTGACCTCTGGGATAAGTTGATCCAATACTCCTTGTGTAGCCAACACATATTTAATGGCGGTGCAGCGCTGGCCAGCATAAGAAAAGCCGCCTTTAATAATTTCGCGAACCGTCAAACTCATATCCGCATCAGGGAACACGACCGCTGGATTATTGCCACCACATTCAAATACGAGTGGCTTCATGCCCCCTTTTTGAGCAATGGCAGCTCCCGTGTCGCTACTACCGGTGAAGGTAATAAGATCTGCTTTCGGATGGCTGACGAGATAATCGCCAATCTCTCCTCCTCCGCCGGTGACACATGCAAGGACGCCAGCAGGCACCCCCGCTTTTTGAAAAATTTTAGTAAGATGCAGTCCGCTGATGGCTCCTTGCGTCGGTGGCTTAAACACCACGCTATTACCCATAAGGAGGGCCGGGACAATTTTACTTGCCGAAAGATTGACCGGATAGTTAAAAGGAGCAATGGCAACCACCGTGCCATACGCCACTCGCTCAATAAGGGCAATTTTGCCTTTTTCAAATCCTGGAAAGTTATCACTTTCCATCGTTTCCCCACGTATCGACTGGGCTTCATCGGCAAAATAATCAGTAAGATCAGCGGTGCGCATGATTTCTCCTTTTGCTTCATCGGTGGTTTTTCCTATTTCTCGCATCAGAAGTGCAATCAAATAATCGGAAAAATGCCGTATCCAATCAGCGGCCAAATGCATTATTTTGACCCGTTGATACAAAGGTATTGCTTCCCATAATGGTTGAGCAAGTTTGGCCGACTCCATCACTGCGTCAATTTCTGCTGTCGCAACCACTTGAATATTTCCAACCACGGACTGATCAATGGGAGAATGCACCTCTGTTATTTTGCCGCTCGTACTTACTACCCATTCTTTTCCATTAAAGAATCGATACGTTGGCGGCGTCTTTTGGTCAGAAATATCTGCAAAAAAATCATCAGGCATGATACCAGTATATCAGGAAATTATCGAAGGATTGCAACCCGTTTGATCAGACAAACGGCTCCATTATTTGCTCCTTTTTTTCGTCCTCTCTGAATAATCTTCTGCACTGTTTGCAAAAGACTCTCCTGTGTGATCCCAAGATCACTTAATAATCCTCCCAGCTCACGCGCATCAAGAGCATGCGTAATCTGGTCATTTACCAAAAGCAGTGCATCCGGAGGAACGAATTTTTGATGAATCTTTTGGGCTGCCAGCCCTAATCGTTGAAATCCCAACGCTTTCGTCACCTTGCCGGTTGCATCGCAATCCTGTCGCGTGATGCGCATGAGTTGCCCATTTTTGAAAAAAAATGTACTGCTTGTTCCTGCATTTCCTATCCACACGGCCCGAGGACCAACGATAGCAACGAGTAAGCTGGTTGCCAGGCCTTCACCAAAACCCGGTTCACGGCGTTTCTGCCAGATGGTAAGATTCGTTGTTCGAAAAATCCGGCGAATAAGAGATATTTTATCGACCCAATAACAATTCCGAAGTCGCACTTCTTTGTATGCCCACAGTGCCGTTTCAGAGGCTAACTGTGCCGCCGCATCACCATGAGGCATAGTGGAGACGCCATCAGTCAGAACGAAACATTCATCATTAAAATGGGAAAGATAAGTCTTGGTGTTCCCTTCTGATGCGCAAGCAAAAAGGATGACGTCTTTCGGAGGTTTTGCAGTGAAGAGCCTGGGATCAAAAATTTTCCTCATCTAACTTTCCTTAAATCTTCGTGCCACTTCATCCCAGTTGACCACGTTCCACCAGTTTTTAATGTAATCCGCCCGAACATTTTGATACTTGAGGTAGTACGCGTGTTCCCAAACATCTAGACCCAAAATCGGAGTCCTTCCTTGCATCAAAGGAGAATCTTGGTTTGCACTATCTTCTATGCTCAATTTTCCATTTTCTAAGCTCAGCCATGCCCAGCCACTCCCAAACCTTCCCATCCCAGCTGCGGCAAATTTTTCCTGAAATTGAGCAAAGCTACCAAAGGCATCATCAATTGCTTTTCCTAACGCGCCACCTGGTTGTCTACCTGCTTTTGGGGCCATGATTTGCCAAAACAAACTGTGATTGGCATGCCCTCCTCCATTATTTCGCACCTTGGTCCGAACGTTCTCCGGAACTTTTGAAAGATTTTTCAAGAGCTCTTCGATGGACATCGACAACCAGTCATCGTGCCCAATAAGTGCATCGTTGAGATTTTTCACATAGGCAGCATGATGCTTATCATGATGAATCTGCATGGTACGCTCATCAATATATGGTTCGAGTGCATTATACGCATAGGGTAAGTCTGGTAGTGAAAACATAAATTTTATGCTCCTTTCTTGATTTATTATATAATGAAAGCCATGAAGAAGAAACCCCCATCAAAAAAGCGCCTTGTAGCGTACTTATTTTGGCTCTTGCCGTTGGGCCTTTTAGTAGGATCGTATTTTTTGATCCTCAAAGACTTACCCTCGCCCACAAAACTAGGAAGCTACGACATTCCTATCTCCACAAAAATCTATGATCGAAATGATAAACTCCTCTTTGATATCTTTGCGGAACAAAACCGTACCCCGGTGCCACTGTCGGATATTCCCAAGTATGCCCAGCAAGCAACGATTGCCATTGAAGATAAAGATTTTTACCGACACGGCGGGATAAACCCCTTAGGCGGAGTGGTTCGGGCAATGGTTGCCACCGTCACGCGAGGACGCCTTCAAGGAGGCTCCACTATCACCCAACAATTGGTCAAGTCTGCTCTTTTATCTCCCGAGCGTTCTGTGACGCGGAAAATGAAAGAAATTATTTTAGCCTTTTGGGTAGAACTTTTGTATCCGAAAGATAAAATTCTTGAGATGTACTTAAACCAAGTGCCATACGGCGGGACGGCCTGGGGCATTGAAACTGCTGCGGAAAAATACTTTGGGGAAAAAGCAAAGGATCTCACACTTGCCGAGGCCAGTCTACTGGCCGGTCTTCCTCAAGCGCCGACTTTGTATTCTCCTTTTGGTGCACATCCGGAAAAAGCGAAACTTCGTCAAGGAGAAGTACTGAGGCGCATGACCGAAGACGGCTATATCACGGGCAATCAAGCGGAGGAAGCCAAAAAACAGACGTTAGTTTTTACCAAACCCAGTGATATTAAAGCTCCTCACTTTGTCATGTATGTCAAAGAACAATTGGTACAAAAATATGGAGAAGCGCTGGTTGCCCGCGGCGGATTGAAGGTAACCACCACACTAGATGGAAATCTTCAAGACTATGCCCAGGCCACCGTTGCTGCGGAAGTGGAAAAGCTCAACGGCCTTCACGTTACCAATGGAGCTGCCCTCATTACCAAACCCGCAACGGGAGAAATTTTGGCTATGGTAGGAAGCACCGACTATTTTGCCAGTCCCTCGGGCAATTTTAATGTAACCACGGCACTTCGCCAGCCTGGTTCATCATTTAAGCCATTTAACTACGCACTCGGTTTGGAAAAGCACATCGTGACACCAGCAACGATGCTTTTGGATATCCCCACCTGTTTTGCCAACATCAACCAACCCAACTACTGTCCGCATAACTACGATAGAAAATTCCATGGCCCGGTGCAAGTGCGCTTTGCACTCGGGAATTCATTCAATATTCCGGCCGTCAAAATGCTTTACCTCAACACGGTGCAAGACATGGTGGCGTCATCAAGCGCCTTTGGCATCACGACGCTCAAAGATTCCACGCAGTACGGTCTATCGCTCACCTTGGGAGGAGGCGAAGTGCATATGACGGATATGGCTACAGGATTTGGCGTCTTTGCTAATGGCGGCATTCGAAAAGATTTGGTATCGATCCGTAAAGTCATTGATAAAAATGGAAAAATTTTGGAAGAGTACAAAGATCCGAATGTAGATAAAGAGCTGCCAAGTCAGCTTCTTCTCCAAGGCAATCGCGTCCTAAGCCCAGAAACAGCGTTTCTCATTTCCCATATTCTTCTGGACAATAACGCCCGACAAGAAGCATTTGGATCAAGCTCGAGTTTAATAATTCCCAATCACGCAGTATCCGTCAAAACCGGCACCACGGATGACTTGCGCGATAACTGGACCATTGGATTTACTCCACAATATGTGGTTGCCACCTGGGTAGGCAATAACGATAACTCACAAATGAACCCGGCGCTGGTGTCTGGTATCACCGGGGCAGCTCCCATTTGGAATAAACTCATGCGAAAAGTATTGAGCGACAAACCGGACGTCTGGCCCAAACAACCGGAAGGCATTGTGGGTGCCCAAATTTGTGCCCTTTCCGGACTTTTGCCACCCAACCCAGATCCCAATGCTCCCGATCGCGGCTGTCCCACGCGATTTGAATATTTCATCCGCGGCACCGTACCAACTCAACAAGAACAATTGAAACAAGCGGTGATGATTGACAAAACCACCCATGATCTTGCCTCCCCCGGCCAAACGGATAACGTCGAACCGCAAGAGCATCAAATCGCCCGCGACCCCGTTTCCATATGGTGTCTCGACTGCCCCCACCCTGAAGAAAAACCGGTCCTCATAAAGTAGCTAATAAGACATAGAAGTCTCATAAGACCTATTTGCCTATTGTCGGGAAACCCATAGACATGGTATAAAACCAAGACTATGGCGCGTCATAAGAAGATTTCTCCTGAAAATCAAGATCAACAGAATTTTTTTCTTTTTTTCGTCTTCCTCATTCCTCTTGTTCTTATAAGCATTGGCGATAGTGTGCGATTCTTTTTTCGCCTTGTTTTTTCTTTTCTCTTTATAGCTTATAACATAATCAGAATCATACTATTAGAAATTTTTCACGGAGTGAGTGACTGGACCCGCGAAAAAACACGAGGGATCAAAATGTTAACGGTCCAGCTCCCGCATATTACCCTTCCCACCATAACCCTACCAAAATTTCCCACGCTCTCTTTACCCTCTGTGCGTCTTGCCCCCACTGCAGTCCTCTATCGAAGAAGGGGTCGACAAGACGCATGGAAATCATTTTTTCTTGGGGTACTCGTTACGGGCATGTTTCTTTTTATCCCCTACACCGCCTATCAGTGGCTACAAGCGCTGCCCAATCCTTACCTTCTTTCGCACCGCGATTTGGAAGTAACCACAAAAATTTTTGATCGAAACGGAATCCTCTTGTATGAAATTTATGCGGATCAAAATCGCACACCCCTTGCCCTGGGAGATATTCCTGAGTATGTAAAAGGCGCAACCATTGCCATGGAAGACAAAGATTTTTATCAACACCAAGGTTTTTCTCTTAAAGGAATTCTCCGCGCCATTATCCAAACAAAATTTAATGGTCAACTCCAAGGCGGCTCAACGATCACCCAACAGCTTATTAAGTCGTCTTTACTCTCACCAGAACAGACCATTGCGCGAAAAATCAAAGAAATTCTGTTGGCATTCTGGGCAGAACGCATATATACCAAAAATCAAATCCTGGAAATGTATCTCAATCAAGTGCCGTATGGGGGCACTGCGTGGGGCATTGAAGCGGCGAGCCAAACATACTTCGGCAAGTCAGCGAAAAACCTGTCGCTGGGAGAAGCCTCCGTCCTTGCTGGTCTGCCGGCTGCTCCAAGCGAATACTCCCCTTTTGGCAATCACCCGGAACGTGCATACCAACGACAAAAAGAAGTCTTACGACGCATGGTGGAAGATGGATATATCAGCCGCGATCAAGCACAAGGGGCGCTGGGTGAAAAAATAGCATTTGCTTCACCAAAAATTCCCATACGTGCACCGCATTTTGTTCTCTTCGTGAAAGATCTTCTGGAACGCCGATATGGGCCAAGACTCGTTGAGCGCGGCGGACTGCGCATCACCACGTCACTGGATATTAGCATACAAGAAAAAACACAAGATATTCTTCGGTCCCATATTGCCAGTCTCACCAATCTGCGTGTTGGCAATGGGGCAGCACTCGTGACTAATCCAAAAACCGGAGAAATCCTTGCCATGGTCGGAAGCAAAGATTATTTTGACCTGCCGGGTCAAGGAAACGTCAACGTGACGACGAGTTTGCGCCCTCCTGGCTCTTCTATCAAAGTCGTCAACTATGCATCAGCACTCGAAAACGGATTGACCGCGGCAACACTTCTTGACGATAGTCCCATTGTGTACCGCACTCCAGGAAGTGAAGCATACGCACCTGTAAACTACGACGGCAAATTTCATGGACTCACCCCGCTTCGCTATGCGTTGGGAAACTCCTACAACATCCCAGCAGTCAAAACACTTGCAAAAATTGGCGTTCATACCATGATAGAAAAAGGCCGACTCATGGGTATTGAGTCTTGGGAAGATGAGAGTCGATACGGGCTTTCCCTTACTCTAGGAGGCGGAGAGGTCACGATGCTTGATTTGATTCGCGTCTTTGGAACGCTTGCCAATGGCGGGAAACGAGAAGACCTCCTTCCTATTTTAGAGGTTACGGACTACACAGGACGGAGTATTGAAAAAAATATGCCCAAAGCTCCGATTGCTGCAGTCAAACCAGAAGCTGCATGGATTTTAAGTAATATTTTGAGCGACAATATTGCTCGTACTGCTGCATTTGGCCCAGACTCTTCATTAGTAATCCCAGGAAAAACAGTGTCCGTAAAAACAGGAACCAGCAATGATAAACGAGATAACTGGACCGTGGGCTTTACTCCTTCATACGTGGTCGCCGTCTGGGTAGGAAACAACGACAACAGCCCCATGGACCCATGGTTAACGTCTGGTATTACGGGAGCTGCTCCTGTTTGGCACGATATCATGCTTGAGCTTTTGAAAGATAAACAAGACGACGTGGCAGTCAAGCCTGATACCGTTATTGCTATCCCGTGTTACTACGGGAGAGTTGAATATTTTATCCAAGGAACCCAATCTGCATTTGGCCGCTGTGCTCCGATTCCAACGCCTTCGCCCTCACCATCACCGACTCCGGTAAGATAACCAGTATACCCGCTACTAGCGGCTATCTCGAAACTTATTCTTCGAGCGTAAGCGAGAAGTTCTCACTACGTTCGAACAATATATATTCCGGATGTTTTGGGATGAGTTCTACCTCACCACTACCACAGTCCCTTTCATAGAAGGATTCATGTGATTATGGTACGTCCAGGTCCCTACTTTAGTGAATGTGTATTCGTAGGATCCACCTTTCCTTACGCTGTTAAGCTCGTCAAACCCAGAAAGCAACGTATGCACCGGATGCGGATCAGATGCCACCCACATGGCTCCTGAGCTATCGTTCATAAACGTCACCGTCGTTCCCACTTTCACCGTCACGGTTTTAGGATTAAAACCACCATCACTGTAGGTAACCACGGTTCGTTCCATCACTCCACCCTTACTTGTCCCCACTCCACCCGGTGTTTGCGGACCACTGATGGATCCCCCGCTTGATGGCGTGGTGGTGGCAACAGGAGTATTACTCGTAGAGTATGGAATTAATTTATTTTTAAGTCCACCAGATCCCAATAAATACCACCCAGCCAACGCTCCTGCCACTAACACTACCAATCCAATGAAAATCTTGTTCATTATATTTTCACCCCCTTTAGAAACAGTTCCCGATCTCATCGGGATTACTGTTTCTTAAGCCCTTCCGAAGCTTCTTAGCGAAGGAGGGCAACCCTTTTCTTTAAGTATACCGATCTGCTACTTTACTCGCCCCGTAACTTTCCGGCTTTGTTTTCACGCGATAGCCGCTCCCTCGGATCATACCAACAATTTCGTTAATCATTTCGCGCGTATCGCCATACTGACCAATATCTACATGAATTTCTACATCATACTTGGTAATACCGTCTTTATGCAATAACGTCAATACTGTTTCTGCCATTTCCAAAGACAGGGTCGCTTCCTCGTACATGCGTTGACGAAGCACGTAGTGCTTTTTATTGACCACCCGTTTCCAAAAATAGATGCCCCCATGCCCCACATGATGGACGACGATTGCTGTGACAAAATCCACTCCTGCGCCATTGTGAGGTTGGGAATCGGTACCCACGACCAGCTGATATTCGCCCTCGGGGTCTTGTGATAAAAATGTGAGGATCTTTTCGCGTACGCTAAGCAATGGAAGGCTTCCATACGTCGGACTTTCAAACATAGCCTCTATGGTACCAAAAACGACCTTCTGAAGCAAAAGTAACAGTTAAGTCTTCTGATATGATTCTTATTCTTCGAGCGTAGCGAGAAGTCTGTTGTAAGAATAGTTCTCGGCTTGTAGCCTCGAACGATATCAGGTTGTATCAGAAGACTGACTTGTTATTCTTTGTTTTTGTTTGTTCTACTTTAATTCACTTTGACTCTCTTGATTTCCTCTCTCTCTCTTATACTCATCTCATGAAGCGATTCAGTTCATTTTTTGTGTTATATGTGTTCCTTGTGGTTTCTCTTGCTCTTCCTCCTTCTTCCTCTGCCTACTACAATAATATGAGTGCCAGTGTGGTGGTGGGACAAGCTAATTTCACAGGCAACAGCATCAATCAAGGCGGGAGTGTGGGAGCAAATACGCTTGAAGTAGTATACGGGGTTTTTACAGATGGGAAAAAATTACTCATTGGTGACTATGGGAATAATCGTATTCTTATTTACAATTCCATTCCCACCTCTAATAACGCCTCAGCAGATGTCGTGATTGGCCAAACGAACTTTACCAATAGCAGTCTCAACCAAGGAGGATCAGCAGGAGCAAATACTTTGCTAAGTCCTACAAAACCATACACCTATGGAGGGAAGCTCTTTGTGGATGATTATCTTAACAACCGCGTCCTCATCTTCAACCAAATTCCGACCACGAACAACGCTTCAGCAGACGTGGTGATTGGTCAACCTGATATGGTCACTACGAGTGCAGGGACCAGTGCAACAATAATGAAACAACCAGATGGAGTAACTATTGATCCGGCAACAGGCAAATTGATCATAGCTGATAGAGGAAACAATCGTGTCCTCATTTACAATCAGGTTCCCACCACCAATGGAGCGAGTGCAGATGTAGTTTTAGGACAAAGCTCTTTTAGCACCAACTCCACTGGGTCAACAGCCAGTACATTTCTCCTTCCCCTCGCAGTAACTGTAGCCAATGGTCGATTACTCGTAGCGGACTACTCAAATAACCGCGTCCTCATCTGGAATTCTATTCCCACCACCAATGGTGCAAGCGCTGATGTCGTGATGGGACAGACAAATATGACCAACAACAGCGCTAATCAAGGAGGAACGATAGGTGCTAATACGCTTTCTGGACCTGGAACCGCTACTTATGATGGTAAACGATTATTTGTGAGTGACTTTGGTAATAACCGTATCCTCATCTACAACAGCATTCCCGCCAGTAATAACGCCTCAGCAGATATAGTCATTGGACAAAAAGATTTTACCTCTGGGAGTAGTAATCAAGGAGGATCAGTAGCGGCTAATGGATTTAATGGACCAGGTACACAGCAAATTACCGGTAATAAAATGATTATGAGAGATAACTCCAACAACCGTCTCCTCATCTTCTCCAACCAACTCCCCGACACTAAGCTCACCAATACCATCGTCTCTGGTATTGCCAATGGTCTAGAGAGATTCCAGGGAACAGCATCTACCAATGTAGTCAATGGAGTAGTCAAGCAAGTAGAGTACTCCGTCAATGGAGGATCCTTTACTGGAGCTCTCCCTTCCGATGGAGACTTTGATGAAGCAACAGAGAAGTACTTCTTTGACTTTGATCCCAAGAGTAATAATCCAGATCTTACCAATAACATGGGATTTACGGTGAGAGTGAGAAATACCCATAGCAATGACATAGATGTCTCTTCCTCTGCCTTCTACTTTGAACCATTCAACGCAACTACGCCGCAGGGAATACCCACACTACTTCCCACGTTTTCTTTTTCCGTCAACTCCTGGAGATTTAGTGATCTCTCTGCCAATCTCGACCGCTT
>Ga0209515_10004691_pt1 | contig 18307 bp, 13 predicted proteins | sample Subgroupgradi54m_FD_187454 | JGI IMG/M metagenome (GOLD analysis project Ga0209515, IMG submission 187454) | Subsurface groundwater microbial communities from S. Glens Falls, New York, USA - GMW60B uncontaminated upgradient, 5.4 m (SPAdes)... ...
AACTCCACGCCACTCGCATGCATAAGCTTCCTGGCTCGTGGCTAGGGAGTTCGCGGGGCGAACTTCACGCCACTCGCATGTATAAGCTTCCTGGCTCGTGGCTAGGGAGTTTGGCCGGTCGGACTCGCAGGGGTAATGGAAGGAACCCACTCGGCTTTCAGAGCCGTGTCGAAATGAAAACGGGTGAGGCCGCGGATCGGGAAATCCGCTTCGATCGGCAGGGGTTGTCCCAAGGTTCCGACGACGGGATCGTAAGGCGTCAGCTCCCGGCGGGCCGTGAGGAACCATAGGCCGCCGGCAGCCGACTTGGTTGCCATCCCTTCCAATTGCGATTTCGTATGCGTGGCCAAGGTGTGGTTTCCGCTGGCCGAGGCGAAATCGAAATCATATAAATGCAGAGTGTCGCTGGTAACCCCGAAATAGGCCGCATTGTCCAGGATGGCGGCGTGCTTCAAGGTGTTCACCGGAACGCCAAGATTGATGCTGTCCACGGGAACGTTGTTCCACAGGCTGCCTTCGTCCGCATAGATCTTGAACTTGCTCGTGCCCGCGGTCATGCCGTAGAAGCGGCCCGCATGATAATCCGCCGAAATCAGATCCAGGTTGGGCGCGACGGAGATTTGCTCCACGCTTCCGTCGCGGCCGATCCGCAAGGCCATATCCGCGGTGCCCATGGCGATGAAATCCGCATCGGGTCCGGAAAAGGTTCCTGAGATCTTCGCTGCGATCGCGGGAAGAATCGCGATGGTGCGCCAGGTGCCGAGGCAGGGATCCAGTTCGATCCATTTGGGGGGATTGGACATCAACATCGCGCGCAGCACCTTGCCGTCGCCGCCGCCGGTGGACCCGGAATACTCCGATTCACGCAAGGAGGTCACCCCGTCCTGGCAGGCCGCGGCGGTTACGTGGCCGACGGCGATGGGGAAATCGGGATTCAGGGACTGCGTGAGGGGAGGCAGGGTTATCGGCTCCATGACCGCCTGGCTGCCCGGCAGCATGCGCCAATCGGAGACGACGATGCGTTGACGGATTTTCCCCGCCACCAGGCGGAGGATTTCCAGGCTGTGCGCGCCGGGCGGGATAGCGTTGAGGGAAAACCGCGCGTCGATGTCCAGGCGCGTGAAATTGTCCGTGCCCGGAAATCCCACCCAGAGCTCCGCGTCCGGGGACTGCCATATGCCGGCGTTATCAGGTAGGAGGCTGCCGGTCAGATTGGATCCCTGGCTCAACGGGATCGGTCCCAATTCCAGGGTGGTTGCTCCCCCAACGAAGTGAATGCCGTTCTTCCAAACGACCTGGCTCGTCCGTGCGCGGAAACGTTCGCATTCGAGCATATAGGTGGTGCCCGTATCCGCCACCAGGGAAAAATATCCGGCGGAATCGGTGAACGTTTCCAGGCCGTCATCCGGCGAGAGGCCGAAGGAAGAGCCTTCCTTCGCGGTTATGAATCCGGGAAGATAGGACTCCGGACGCAGGTTGATCCTGGCCTTGACGGCAGGATTTCCGTCCACGGTGAGGATCCTGCCGGTGAGAACCCTGGCGGTGATGGTATTGCCGGCCGTGGTCCCGGTACCGCCGGCGACCCGCTCCCCTTGCACGCAAGCCCCCAGCCCCAAGGCCAAGGCGGCGATTCCGGTGCCGATCAATGCGCGCATCTTCATTCGCTCAAATCCCCCTGCCGCCGGCCGCGACCACCCTCGATCCCGTTTCCCCGGAGAGCGGAAAATACTGGATGTTGAGTTGGCAGACCCGATTCATGCCTTCGTCCGATCGCACCAGCTCCGAGACTTCCCGGAAAAAGGAATCCACCTTGAGGCTGAGCCTGCGATGGCCTTCTTCGGACAGGCTGAAAGTGAAGCATGATACATTGCGTTTGTCCTTGCCGTAACGCTTGAGCGAAGTCTTGCCCAATTCGATCAGGGACTCCTGGTAGGCGTGGATGAGAAAGGGGCCCAGATCAGCGGTGGATTCCACCAAGGCGTCGGTGGCGCGCCAATGGCCGATGGAATCGATGCGGATGAGGCCGAGGCTATCCAGCAACCGCATCGCGGCCTCGGCTTCCGCGGGCGTGATGGAAGGCTGGATGAAGGCGGCCAGCTCATGGAAATCGGCGCCGACGTCCAGGATCGACAGCGCTTCGCGCACGGCGACATGGTACCAATTTTCATAGTACTTCTTCTGCTCCAGGGCCACGGACTTGGTGCGGGCCGGAAGCAGGGGAACCATTTTGTCGAACCAATGCTGGCGCGCGACGGCGTTCTGGCCATGGGTGAATTGGACCATGAGGCCGAAATATTCCGCCTGGGTTTCGTCCAGGCCCATGGCTTTGGTGAAACCCGGCAGCATCTTGCGCGTCAGGTTGAGTTTGCCTTTGACCAACTGGATGAACAGACCGGATGATTTGTACCCGGCCTTGAGCGCAAAGCTGCGATGGGAGAATCGGCTGTTCAGGGATTTCCGGTAGCGGTAGAAGTCGTCCAGGCATCGGCGGTAATCGAAGTAATCGAAAACCGAAAATGAAACTCGGGCTTGGGATGGATTGGGAACGGTCATGGCCTTCTGGGTTTTCTCAAGTCTGCGCTTTCCCTAAAGTAGGCATTTGGGCAGCCGGTTTTTGCCGAAATCATGGCATAATCAGGCAAAAATACCTCAAATACCGCTGAATATGGGATGTGAATGAACGAATTCCGAACACTTAAATCCTGGTTACACCCCTTCAAGCCAATCACCCGATCTCCGGAGGCATATCTTTTTGGGCGCAGAAGAAAGGCATTCCCCAATAGATGCAACCGATACCCCGTCCGTTTTTCCTTTCCTTTGAACGCGCGCTTCAGGAACGCATCCCACGATCGGAATTGATGCATGCGATGGACGAGTCGATGTGGGAGTTCGTGTCCCTGCATTTGCGTGATCCCGCGGGCAGGATCAACCGCCCCGGATCCCTGATCCGCATCGGCTCCATCTGCCTTTCGTTTTTCCGCCTGATGCTCAAGGCCGGATATCCGGCGGAAGAAGCCGAAGCCTTGATCGCCCAGGCCTGCGTTGCCTTCGAAGGCCCTCTGTCTCCGGTAATCGCGCCGGAAGGATGTTTCATCGCGGATTATTTCCAGGCCAAGGGCTCGGCGCCATTATGCGAATCCGCGTTCTGCAACCGCTGCCCGCGCAAGCTTGAAGGTTGCGAAGCGTTGGAACGCATGCGTTTCGTGGGCGAAGAGGAGCTCACGGAAGCCGCTTGAAGCCAAGCCCGGAGCGGCCTTGGAGGCGGTTCCTCCGTTATCGGCCGGGCGCCGTTTTCCGTCCCAACCAGAAATCCGGTGATGCCGGCAAGCGTCCGCCTTCGCACCTTCCGCTACCCTTGCGGAACTTCTTTGCCCCGGTGATTCCCGTTACCGCCTTGATCGTTATCGGCACGCCCAAGGACACGGCCACGGCGGTTTCCTGCTGCACCAACCGGGCCATCACCAGGTACTTCCCCGCCGCCGCGCCTTTCCAGGTGAAGCCATAGGGAGCCGTGCTGTCCGTACCGATGCGCGTTTTGCCCTGGTAGAAATCCACCCGCGTCACCGGCGTGGTCACCGCCGCGGCGATAACGATATCCGAGCCCGGCGGGTAGACGGCCGATGGTAGCGGGGAGGTTACCTGGATACGGGCGCCGGTGAGGACGGAAAGCACCCCGGGGAAGGTGATGGCCGCGCTGGCTTCGGCGTTGGGATGGATGCTGTCAGGCAGCCAGGACAGGTAAAATCCCGTGTCGAATCCGGCGATGGCCCGCCAGTTGGGCTCGTGATCCGCCAGCGTCAGCTTCGCCGTCCGGGAGAACGCGCGATATCCGGCGTAATAAGCGGCGATTTTGGGTCTGCGTTGCAGATGGATCCCGAGGGGGAGATCCATGGTCTGGGGAATGATTTCGCAAGCGGGATTGACCGCCTTGATGCTGTCGATGATGCGGGCCAGGTTAATGAGGCTGGAATCCGCGGGAACACCTTCCGTGAATCCATTCTGCGCCGGATAATACGCGTCGTTCATGCTGAACTCGATGAAGACGGCGTCCGGCGCATGCCTGGTCACGTTCTTCATGAGGGTCAATCCGTATTTGGAGCTATGGCCGCTCGCGCCTTCATTGAAGACCATCGCCAGCCCGGGATACCTGGCCTTCAGGTAAGCATCCAAAAGTCCCACCCACGCCCCGCCCGCCGTAAGGCTGGTACCGAACGCCACCAGGGTCTGCTGCTTCCCCGCCTCCAGATTGCGTATGACCTGGGACGGAACCTGCGGCAAGGACGATTGCGCAAGCCCGGTACGAAACGCGCCTACGTCCATGAGACAAATAATGGAAAGCAAGGGGAGTCGAAGAAGTCCGCGGCTCATGAAGGTAAAGATAGCCGGGAGCCCGCGTCCGGCAATCCGAAACGCCGGCTACCCGCCCGAAACCGTTGACACTTATGTCAACCCGTCAATAGCCGGGAGCCTGGCCGGGAGGCTATTTGTTGGGCTGAGGCGTCATCCGTAGGTAAGGCCGGATGACGGTATAGCCCTTGGGGAAACGCTTCTTGAGATCTTCGGGATCCTGCAAAGCGGGAGCGATGACCACATCTTCGCCGTCCTTCCAATTCACCGGCGTCGCCACCTTGTAGCCGTCCGTCAGCTGCAGGGAATCGATCACGCGCAGAATCTCCTGGAAGTTTCGCCCGGTGGAAGCCGGATAGGTGATGATGGCGCGGATCTTCTTGGCGGGATCGATGAAGAACACCGACCGCACCGTGAACTTGTCGTTCGCCAGGGGCTGGAACATCCCGTAGGTGATCGACACGGACTTGTCCTCATCGGCGATGATGGGATAATCCACCTGCACATCCTGGGTTTCATTGATGTCCGGGATCCACTTCTTGTGGGATTCCTCGCTGTCGACCGATAGGGCCAGCACCTTGGTATTGCGCTTGGCGAATTCCGATTTCAACTTGGCCGTCATGCCCAACTCCGTGGTGCACACGGGCGTGAAGTCGGCGGGATGGGAAAAGAAGATGGCCCACTTCCCTTCGATGTAATCGTAGAAATGAAGCTTGCCCTGGCTGGAGTTCTGGGTGAAGTCCGGGGCTATCGAGCCCAAAGTCAAATTGGACATGGCGTCCTCCTGATTCCTGAAATGGTTACTTGGATAAAATACCCATTTGAAGAGGAATAATTTAATCCGATTCAGGAAAGAGGCCCAGAGGTTACCTTGGCCGCATTCGCAGCAACCGCAATCCCTACCGGGCTTATCGGGATTCCCTGGGGTAAAGGTGGGGCGATGTTTGGGCGCTTGGATAGGAATGGGAAAGCAATGTCCCACCAATTACATGTGTGCACCTTTCCTAATGGCCAACCCCAACACCGCGCAGTTTCCGAGAACGCACACACCGAACCGAGACAAACCGTAGAGGCCAACTTCCCATACCTACGCGACCCACAAGACCCGCCGCGAAAGGGGACATTCGTTGGTTTCCGGTGGATTTGCAGGGTGGTGAAAGCCCTGTGTCCCGTGGGCGCTTCCCGCGGTTTTGCCTGGGGGCTCCGCTTCGATGCGCGATGGATACAAGGGAAAGACGGACCGCGACTGCGGGACCGGATAGCGTGCGGCGTCCATACGCGGTCCCGCGCGTCGAATCGGAGACCGGAGGACTCAATGTATAGGGTTAAGACAAGCCTGAGCGGGAAGCGCCCACGGAACACGGGGCGTTAATCGTCGTTCAATCCGCTTGAAAGAAACGACTGCAATTCCTCCGCGTTCATGAGCACATCCCGCGGCTTGCTCCCGCGTTCACGCCCCACCACGCCCGCCCGCTCCAGCTGATCCACCAGCCGTCCCGACCGCGCGTATCCGATGCCCAGGCGCCGCTGCAGCAGCGACACCGAAGCCTGCTTCACTTGCACCACCAGCTCCGCCGCCTCGCGGAACTTCTCGTCGCGTGGTTCGTCATTCTCGCCTCCACCGGAAGGATCGTCTTCCAGATTGAAGGTCTGGATCTGCGGGTAGTTCACGTGCTGTTCCGATGCCACCAGGGCCAGCTTTTCGGCCTGGGCGTCGTCCAGGAAGCAGCCGTGCAGGCGCACGGGCTCCGGGAACTCGATGGGCCGGAAGAGCATATCGCCGCGGCCCAGCAGCTTCTCCGCGCCCATCTTGTCCATGATGGTGCGCGCGTCGATCTGGCTCGCCACCTGGAAGGAGATGCGCGTGGGGAGATTGGCCTTGATGGTGCCGGTGATGACGTTGGTGGACGGGCGCTGGGTGGCGAGGATCAGGTGGATGCCCACCGCGCGGGCCTTCTGGGCGATGCGGGCGATGTTGGTTTCCACTTCCTTGCCGGCCACCATCATCAGATCGGCCAGCTCATCGATCACGATCACGATATAGGGCATCTTCTTCTTGTCCACGTCGTCCATGGCGTCGGGCAAGGTGCCTTCCTTGACCTTGGTGTTGAAGCCCTTGATGTTGCGAACGCCGCATTGGGCCAGCACTTCGTAGCGGCGGTCCATCTCGAAAGTGGACCACTTGAGGGCCTGCACGGCCACGTCCGGCTGGGTGATCACGGGGTAGAGCAGATGCGGGATGGCATCGTAGGGCTTGAGCTCGACCACCTTGGGATCGACCAGGATCATGCGCAGATCGTCCGGGGTCTTGGAGCACAGGAAGGAGGCCATGATGCTGTTGATGCACACGGATTTTCCCGAACCGGTCTGGCCGGCGATGAGCAGATGCGGCGCGCGGGTCAGATCCATCACATAGGGCTCGCCTGCGATGGTTTTGCCCAGGCAGATTTTCAGCGTGTCGTCTTCGAGGGCGAACTCCGGTGAGCGCAGGATCTCCTTGATGTAGACGATTTGGGCCTTGCGGTTGGGTACTTCGATGCCGACCACGGACTTGCCGGGGATGGGCGCGAGGATGCGGATGCTCTTGGCGCGCAGGGCCAGGGCCAGGTCGTCGGACAGGGTGCTGATGCGGCTCACCTTGACGCCGGGGGCCAGCTCCACCTCATAGCGGGTGATGACCGGTCCCGGGCAAATCTGGGTCACCTTGCCCATGACCTTGAAATTGATCAATTGATCTTCGAGGAGCTTGGACTGCTCGCGCAATTCCTCTTCCGTGAACTCCAGCGGCTGTTTGGGCGGTTCGGCGAAGATCTCGTCATGGGACGGGACGCGGTAAGGATCGTATTTGACTTCGGGTTTGGGCGGCACCGGCCGCCTTGCGGCCGCGGGAACGGGTGCCTGATCGGTATCTGCCTCGGAGCCGGAGTCGTCCAGGGAATCCACCTCTTCCCCATCGGCATCTTCGTCGCCATCGACCTCATCCGAATCCAGGGACTTGCGTTTGAGAGGCACGGGGGCCTTGTAGTCCTCGACCGCGGGAACGATTTTGGCCAGGGTTTCCGGAGCCTTCTCCTTTTCCTTCTCCTTCTTGCGGCCCTTCTTTTTCGATTTGGGCGAATCGAGATCATCGTCCAGGTCCGCCTCGGCGTCTTCATCGCGACGGGCGGGAGCCAGGGAGGCTTCGGCTTCTTGCGCGGCTTCGACGCGGGCCTGCTCCTTGGCTTTTTCCTTTTTGAGCATGCCTGCGATTTCCGGATCCCGGGTCTTGATTTCCCATTCGTTCAACTCGGAAACGCGCTTGCGTTCGAGATTGAGATCGCGGGACTTGCGCACTGCCAGGGGATCGTTCAAATCGAGTTCGTCGATATCTTCGACGTCCTCTTCCTCTTCCGCGCCGCCGTTCCTTCCGGTACCGCGGCCAAGGTCGCGGCCGTTGTCCGATCCGCCCAGGTAATTGTCCGAGGACACGACCGGGGATTTCTGCAGGGAGGTGGTGGCGTAACGATCGTCCGGCGAGCCATCCCGGTCCAAGGGAGCGCCGCGCTTGCGGCGGCCATCGGGCTTGGGTTGATCCGGATCGGGCAGGGGGAATTTCGCGAGGGCGGTTTTGCCGCCTACGTCCTGGCGAACTCGGGCTCCGGCGCGGGCCTTGGCGATTTCGGCGGCGGACATGGCGGGATCGGAATCGTCGGCCTCATCAGCTTCTTCATCGTACTCTTCGCCTTCCGGCTTGCTCCACAGACGCCGCAGGCCGAGAAAGAAAGGTCGTCCGACCAGCACGACGCCGGCTGCGGACTTTTCCGACACCGAGACCACGCTCATGCGGAAGCCCCAGATGAGGACGAACAGGGTGCCTATGACGGTGATGAGATAGGGTCCGAACTGGCCGGTGCCGAATACCGGCAGGAAGAGTTTCTGCACCAGGAAGTTGCCGAGATAGCCTCCCGAGGTCTGGTAGTCGACGGTCTGGAACTGGGTCTTGGCGATGTTGCGGATGCTGAGCAGGATGCCGGTGGAGACGAACAGCAGGGACAAGGCCAGTACCATGCGGATGCGCAGGCCGTCTTTGGCCAGGACCAGCTTGAAACCCAAGGTGGCGACGGCGGCGACCAGGAACAGGATGGGAAGCCCGCCCGCGAAGCGGTTCAGGGTTACGGCCCACCAGTCACCGAGGTAAGGGCCGAGGATGTTGGTCGATTCCGGATTGGCGAATCCGGAAAGCAAGGCGATGACGGTGACCAGGGAGACGGAGAGCAACAGCAGCCCCCAGCCTTCGCGCATCAGGGAATGGGATCGCTCCTCGTCGGCGTCGGATTCCTCTTTGCCCTTGGACTTGGGCGCTGGTCTTTTCGCCTTGCGCTTGACCGTCTTCATGGACAAAGGAGAACCCCCATCAGGCTTTCGCCCGTTTGTAGAAATGCCGGGAGACCACCTTGGCCTTTTTCCCGGCGTCACGGATCACCACTTCCAGTTCGGTGCCGATCTTGGCATAGGCCACGTCCACGTACGCCATGGCAATGCCCTTGTTCAAAGTGGGCGACATGGTCCCGGAGGTCACCACGCCCACGTCCTTGCCGCTTGAGCGTATGATGCAGCCTTCGCGGGGGATGGCCAGCTCCAACAATTCCACGCCCACCACCTTGCGGACCATGCCTCCGGGAAGGGACTTGGGCTCCAGGGCGGGACGACCGGCGAAATCGCCTTTAGTGAAATCGGTGATCCAGGAAAGCCCGGCTTCGATGAGGTTGGTCTTGTCGGTGAGTTCGTGGCCATAGAGCGAATAGCCCGCTTCCAGGCGGAGGGTATCCCTGGCCCCCAGCCCTATCGGCAGTATACCATAGCGGGCTCCGGCTTCCAACAAGGCCTTCCACAAGGTCGGCAGATCCTTGTTCTCCGGAAAGAACTCGAAACCGTCCTCGCCGGTATAGCCGGTGCGGCTGTACAAGGTATCCACGCCCAAGACCCTGCCCCTGCCGGCCTTATAGGTGGCCACCTGGGAGGGATCGGCCTCCATCACCTGGCGGGCCACGTCCAGGGCCCGGGGTCCCTGCAGGGACAGGATGCCCAGTTCGGAGCTGGCGTCCCTCAGCGCGACCTCGCCGCCTTCGGGATCCTCCTTGCGCAGGCCTTCCAGCCAGGCGTAGTCCTTGTCGATGTTGGACGCGTTGACGACGATCTTGAACTTTTCGGCGGACAGGCGGTAGACCAGGATGTCGTCCACCACGGTGCCGTTGCGGTAGCAGAGGGCGGAATACTGCGCGTCCATGTCCCCGAGCTTGGCGACGTTGTTCGTGGTCGCGCGCTGGAGGAATCCGAGGGCTCCCTTACCGGTAACGAAGAAGTTACCCATGTGGGAGACGTCGAAAAGTCCCACGGCCTTGCGCACCGCGTCGTGCTCCTGGCGGATGCCGGAATATTGCACGGGCATGTTGAATCCGGCGAAGGGCACCATCTTGGCGCCGAGGGCCACGTGGGCGTCGAAAAGCGGGGTCTTTTTTATGGCAGTCACTTTGCTCCCTGGTTGGACCTGGATCGGGGCCCTTGGCCTTCGACCCGTTGCATCAAATTCGATCGGAAATCCCGCCGCTTGCGACCGGATGCCCTGGGCCCCGGAATGCGCGGACGCCCGTTCCCACGGGGCTCGGAGCCGATAGTGCCCAAAATATACTCAAAGGCCGGAGGGACGGCAAAGAGGAGCGGGAAAAGAGGGTGAATAGCGGGCGAAGTATGTGAAGTGGTTTGGTGTATCAGGGATGCTTTAAAGAGGATTGCGGGCCCGGAGTTAGGAGTCTGGAGCCAAGAGTCCGAGGAAAATCGTTTGCGTCGATTTTGAATGCTCACAACGCTTAAGCCGATAAGGACACCGTCTCCGGTTTTGCTCCCGGCACCCGGTCCGCTTTCGAAACCCAAGTGGCCGCAGCAGGCCTATCGGATCTCCAGCACCTTATCCAGGGAAGTGGTCCTAAGGATCTGCCGCATCTCTTCGGAAGGGTCGAGCAGGATGAGCTTGGCATTGCGTTTGGCTAACTCGTTCATATTGAACATGATAACCCCGAGCCCCGCGCTGTCGAGATAGTCGGCTTCGGAGAGCTTGAGAAACAAGCGGCTCTCTACTTTGGAGATCGTCTTCTGGAAAGCCTTGATCAGAGCATCCAAGCTGGGTTGATCCCAATCGCCCTTGATCTCGATGCAGGGTTCGCCTTCGTGGCTGGATATCTTGATGTTCGATTGCGCCATTAAAATGCCCATCTGTTTCAGACTTCCTTATTTTAGCCTAATCGGAAGGCGTTAAGCAATAGTGGATCCGATGGATTCGCCGACACGCCCGCGCGATCGGGGCCGGAACGCCCGGGTCCTTGTTAAATTTATCGGATGCTTTACCACCTACATGAAGGTTTTTCCCCTTGAAAACCAAGCCCGTTTTGATCCTCTTGGGCCATGGGAGCCGCGCCCGGAAGACCTTGGAGGAAATGGAGGACCTGGCCGCAAAACTCCAAGAGTCCGCTAATGGAGTGGTTATCCGGACGGCCTTTTTGACCTTGCTAGAGCCGGATTTGGCCCATGCCGTGAAGGCGGCGGTGAAATCCGGAGCCGGGGAAATCCACGTGCTACCTCTCTTCTTCTTCTCCGGAAAACACGTAATGGAGGACATTCCGAGGTTATTCGGGGAATTGCAGACGGCTCACCCCAAAGTGAAGCTGGTGCTGCGCGAAGCGGTGGGCCGGCATCCGGACTTCCTCGCTTTTCTGCTCCAGGCGGGCGGCTTCTGATACGCACAAAGCGGGCGTGAATTTTCCTACCTTGGCGTTCCCATGCCCAAGCAAAACAAGAACTTCCCCGGATCCAAGGACTTTCCCGGATCCCGCCGAGCCCCCGCCCACCAGGAAGAACCCGAAGCCCCTTCCGGACGTGGGGGCCGCCGCGGCCGCGTACGCCGGGGACGCTTCTCAGGCAAGGACGATCGCAAGGGACCCGTGGGCGGCAAACTGGGAGATCGCTACGGCGCGCGGCGCGGCGGCCCGCGCAACGATAGGGACGACGGCATGCATGAGGTCGCGGATTCGGAAGTCCGTTTCGCCGATCTCCTGATGCAATTGGCCCGCCGGACCGCTCCCGATCTGGTCCAGGGCAACAACCATCCCGAGCCCTTGGCCCAGCTTCCCTACGAGCAGGAATTGGAATTCAAGAACCGCGCCCTACAGGAATTCTGGACCGCCCGCGGCCTTCCCGACAAGCCCAACAAGGTCCTTCCCTCCCCGCGTCCCCGCGGCTACCGCACCACCACCAAGCGCCGCGTGGTGTTCCTCAAAGGGCATTACGAGCTGACCTACATGACGGAGAGCAGCCTCAAGGCCAATCCCCGCGCAAGCGCCGAGTCGCAGGTGGAGCCTAAGGAACACAAGGCCATCTACGCCTTCATCCTCTCCAAGCTCAACACCCCGGCCTACGCCAACCTGGCGGGCGCCCTCAACTACTTGATCATCCGCGGCGACTATGCCCGCTTCACCGTGCTCTTCAACGTGCACCGCCTCAACGCGGACGTGGTGCGCAAGGCCAAGATGATGGGCGACCATCTCAAGGACCTGGAGACTAAGGTGATCTCCGCCTTCATGTTCTACGATCCGAGCAAATCGGATTTTTATTTCGAGGCCCGCAATCCCGAAGGTCCCTGGAAGATCAAGAAGATCTTCGGCCCGGACGATCTTCATCTCAAGGTGCTGGAACGCACCTATGCCTTCCATCCCACCTCCTTCTGCCAGGTCAACGCGTCCATCCTGCCGCTGTTCCTGGAGAAGGCCGATCAATTGCTCAAACCCAAGCCGGAATACCGCCTGCTGGATCTCTACAGCGGCTTCGGATTCTTCACCCTGCATCTGGGCCCGCAATACGGCGAAGCCTTCGGCGTCGATCTCGGACAGGCCTCCATCGAGTCGGCCCAGAAGATGGCCGCGGCCGATCCCGCCGCGCATTGCCGCTTCAAGGCCGGGCGCATCGTGGTCAAGACCCTGGACAAGCTGCTGCCTCCAGCCACCGGAGACAAGCCGGAAGTCCTGCTCCTGGATCCGCCGCGTCAAGGCACCGAGCCCGGCGTCATCCGCGCCCTGGCGGCGCGCAACCCGGCGCGCGTCCTCCACATCTTCTGCGACCTGGATACCCTGCCGAAGGAAGTGAACCAATGGCGCAAGTCCGGGTTCATGGTCTCCAAGGTGGTTCCCCTGGACATGTTCCCCGGCACCGACAATCTGGAAGTCATGGTCCTGTTCATCCCGGATCGTTACGGCATCCTCAACCGCATCGACAAGTCCCGCACCGAGACGACCAACATCGGCGAGGACGGAGCAGAGGACGTGACTCTGGATGGTGAAGAAGGCGAAGAGTCCGGATTCCCGTTCGATGAGGACGAAGGCGGAAACAAGCGCAAAGGTGGGGGCAATTGGCCCGCGCAACGCAAAGGCCCAGGCGGCCCGCGCGCCGACCGCGAATTCGTCCCCGGTCAGTTCAAGTCCGAGAAGGAACGCTCGGCCCATTTCGCGAAGAACAAATCCCCCTATGCGGGTAAAGGCGGCACTGCCGGAAAAGGCAAGCCCGGTTTCAAAGCGCGTCCCGATGGCAATGACAAGTCCGGATTCGGCCCGCGTCCAGATGCCGGCGGCAAACCCGGATTCCGCGCCCGCCCTGACGCAGGCGGCAAACCCGGTTTCGGCCCGCGCAACGACCGCGCCGATAAACCCGCAGGACGCTTCGGCGATAAGCCTGGAAAGCCCAGCCGAAAATATTCCGCCGATCGGGAGGCTCGCGGCGATCGTCCCCAGCGCGGCGTGCCAAGCGACCGAGGCTCACGCCCGGCGCGCGGCGATCGTCCCTTAGGCGGACCCAAGCCATTCGGCACGGATCGCCGGCAACGGGGCGAAGCAAAACCGCGCGGCCCGAGGAAAGCCGGTGGCGACCGCGGAGACCGTCCCATCCTTCCCGATCTGGACGTCCGCCCCGGAAAGTCCGGCCGCGTGGAACGCCGGGATCGCAAACCGCGGGGACGCAAGTTTTAACCTTTCACTGACAGGGCGGCCTTCCGGGCCGCTTTTCGCCTGTCCGCAGCGGCGGTCCCGACTACATCGCCTTTCACCGCATCCTTCGCCCATGCCCCCGTCCGGGGCGTTGTGCTATATTTGCAGTTCACTCGTCGCCAAGGAATCCGCCATGCTAAAACGCCTTTCCTCCTTCCCCGGATGCCCCGGTCCCGTCGTGATCGTGGTCATGGATGGATACGGTATCTCCCAGAATCCCGAGGGCAACGCCATCGCGCAGGCCAAGAAACCGGTGCTGGACGAACTGTTCGCGAACTACCCCAACACCCTCCTGAAGGCCCACGGCAAGGCCGTCGGCCTGCCCAGCGACGACGACATGGGCAACTCCGAAGTGGGACACAACGCCATCGGATCCGGCCAGGTGTATGAGCAGGGCGCGTCCCTGGTCAACCAGTCCATCGCCTCCGGCAAGCTCTTCGAGCGCCAAGGCTGGAAGGACATCGTCGCCAACTCCGCCAAGGGCGGCACCCTGCATTTCCTGGGCCTGTTCTCGGACGGCAATGTCCACTCCCATATCAACCATCTGACTGCGCTCATCAAAAGGGCGAAGCAGGAAGGCGTCCGCAAGGTCCGCGTCCACGTACTGCTCGACGGCCGCGACGTCGGCGAAATGTCCGCCCTGGATTACGTGCAGCCCTTCGAAGCCTTTCTCAAGGAAGTCTCGGGCGCGGACTTCGACGCGCGCATCGCCAGCGGCGGCGGCCGCATGAAGATCACCATGGACCGCTATGAAGCCGACTGGAGCATGGTGGAACGGGGCTGGAAGACCCATGTGCTGGGAGAAGGCAAGCTGTTCGCCTCGGCGGAAGAAGCCATCAACGCCTTGCGCAACGAAGGCGGCCGCGTCATCGATCAGGATCTGCCGCCCTTCGTCATCGCCGAGAACGGCAAGCCGATCGGGACCATCGTGGACGGGGACAGCGTGGTCTTCTTCAACTTCCGCGGGGACCGCGCCATCGAGATCTCCCGCGCCTTCGAGGAGGAGAAGTTCGCCTATTTCGATCGCGTGCGCTTCCCCAAGGTCGTCTACGCAGGCATGCTGGAATACGACGGCGATCTGCACATCCCCAAGCGCTACCTGGTAAGCCCGCCGGAAATCCGCCATACCATGGGCGAAGCCCTGGCCCAATCCGGCGTGAGCCAATTGGCCATCTCCGAAACCCAGAAGTTCGGCCACGTGACCTATTTCTGGAACGGCAACCGCAGCGGGAAATTCGACGAGAAGCTGGAGACCTGGCTGGAAATTCCTTCGGACCGCGTCTCCTTCGACGAGCGTCCGTGGATGAAGGCGGCGGAAATAACCGATGCCATGATCGAACAATTACGGACCGGCAAATTCCGCACCGGACGGATGAACTACGCCAACGGGGACATGGTCGGGCATACGGGCAATCTGCGCGCCGCCACCATGGCCATCGAAGCGGTGGATCTGGAACTGGGCCGCCTGCTCAAGGTCATCGACGAACTGAACGGCATGGCCATCATCACCGCCGATCACGGGAACGCGGACGAGATGTACGAGCTGGACAAGAAGACAGGCCATGCCCTGCATGACAAGACCGGCCGCATCAAGGCCAAGACCAGCCACACCCTGAACCCCGTCCCCTGCATCTTCTACGACAAGAAGAACCTGGGCGCCTACAGCATCGACGGGCAGGGCTTCGGCTTGGCGAACATCGCCTCGACCACGGTGAACCTGCTGGGTTATCAGGCTCCGGACGATTGGGATCGCAGCATCATCAAGTTCAAGTGAACTGAAGCGCCCCCCTTAAATCATAAGCCGGCCTCCGCCTTGCGCGTGGGGCCGGCTTTTTTTGGGAGAAATCAAAGCGGGCGGGAGCATCCCATCCGCCAGGAAGAAAGGCGCGGGTCCCCTTGTTTGTGGAACCGCACGCTCCGAAAGCCTAAAGGACGGAAGCGGGCCTAGCGGATCGGCGAGAAACGGACGCGGTAGAACAGCAGCCCGGCATTGCGGGCCGGGGCCTGCAAAGGCACCGCCACCTCACCTTCACCTTTGGCGAACCCGGCGGATCCCAACCGTTTTCCGGCAATCCCGAACACCTCCACCGTACCCGCGCGGTTACGATCCGCGGAGGCCAGATGGATGCGGGCAGAGCGGCCGCCTTCGGAAAGGCTCAGGCCTCGGGATCCGGCATCGCCGCGCAGGGAGCGGATGGCGGAGGGTTGTTCCGGCGCCTTGGGCTTCCAACCGGTGATGGCCAAATCGTCCATGTAGTAGGTTCCGCCCGTGCCGGGATTGTCCGCCTGGCTGATGACGATGATGAAGCCGGTCACGGCTTTGATGTCGAAGGGGACCGCCACGCTTTTCCAATCCGGCTGCGCAAAGGTTTTGGCGCTGAAATCCAACGTATACTGCTTCCATGCCGTGGTCACCGCGAATGGCATGCCCCAGAAAGCGTAGTCGGCCACTTCCGGGGTGGACACGGCGAAGCGCAGCTTGGTGGCCTTGTCCGCCTTGGCCCAGAATGTAATCCTGGTCGCGCCGGTGAAGTCCGCGCCGAGGCTCAGGGATTCGTTGTAGATCTGGGTTTCCATACCCACTTCCGGATCGTAGGTCGAGGTATCCGTGCCGTCCCCGTGGGGGCGGATGTTGCCGTACATGTACGCCAGTTTGAAGCAGCTGGCCGATCCGCCGTAGCCCGGGCTCGCGAAGCTGCTGGAATCGATCATGGCGGGACTGGAAGTCGTATCGCCGGAAGTGATGACGGAATTGCCGTGGGAATCCGCGTCCGACAGGAAGGCCCATTGGCTGATCTCGCTGAGCTTGTTGGCGGACGTGCGCTCCTCGAAATCGGAGGCGACGAACACCTGGGCGGAAACCCCGCGGGCGGCGATGGAGGCGATGGCGGCTGCGGCAATCAGGGCGCGCATGCTGGTGCCGCGCATGGGAATGGAAAGCAAGGTGAATTTGGAGGGCAAATCGAATTTGGAGGGCATAGGTTTTCCTTTGATGGAGGGGTCCGTGTCGATTCCAGGTCCGGCGGAAGCGACTCTCTCCGGGCACAAACGTAGGTAGCCCCAACCGAAAGCCTGAGAGTCGCGTACCATCATTTATTGAACTCCAGGGCCAAAGAGTCCAACTCAAGATAATCGCATGGGAACCGATACGGACGGGAAATGACAACCTGGGCGATCAAGGAATGGATCGGAAAGAAAAGGCGACGCGGAAGAGGGATGAAGCCGATGGTTTGGGGGGGCCTGGACAGGGGCTTAGCGGGTCGAGTGGGTCGGGCGGATCATTCCCGCCCGTAGGTCTCCCCCGGCTTGAAGGTGTTCTCGCGATCCAACTTGAGGATGTTCGACAGGAAGCTGGTTTCGAAAAGGATTTCCTTTTCCGGAGGAGGTTCTTTCAGAAGCGTGAACTGGACGGCGGGTTTTTCAACCTTGCCTTCGATGATGAGGGTGCGGTTGAAACTCAACTCCTCGAAGGTGGTTCCGGGTTTGCCCGCCTCTGCGTCCTTGGCCGGTGCGGCCGCGGCGGGTTCGTCTTTTTTCGCGGCGGGCATCACCAGGGGAATCGCAGTCTTGGTTTTTTTCTTGGCGGCCTCCGCAGTGCCCAGGCACGCCAAAATCAGGGCCAGCCCGAGCCGCCGGCAGAACGCGCCGAGGGGGCCGGTTTCCGCGATGCGGAAGCCGCGGTGGATGCGGACGATGCGGTGAAACGTAGCCATTGCGTTATCCGGTATCGTCATCGGTTCGGGAAACTTGAGCCGGAATTCCGGCGCGAGGAGGCATCCCGTCATTTTCCCAGCCTTCCGCTGAAGTTGGGGATGGGGATTTCCCGCCCCAGCAGGCCCTTCAGGTATTCCGGCGTGGGCGTATTCTGGTTCCAGGGGAAAACGGCCCCCCCGTTGCCCGCGAGCTTGTATTTGATGCGCAGACGCGCCCAGACGCCGAAGCCTTCCGCCGGTTTCTGGTTCTGCCCGACGATACGGAGGAAATGCTCCCCGACCGACATCTTCTTGCCCACCTGGGCCCAGACATCCTTTTTTACGCCCTTGTTCCAAGGTCCGGTCAGGGCCTTTTGCGTGAGCACCGTATCCTTGTCGAGCAGAATGCTCCATTCCTGCTGCGCCACCACTTCCACTTCCATGCCCATGGCGTTGGGAGGAACCGCGAATGGCGTTTGCGCCCACACCTGCTTCCACGGGATGTAATTGGCCGTGGCGGTGTCCACCTTGGGCCCCAGGCCTTTTTCGCCGCACCACAGGAAGCGCGGGGCCGACTTCACCTCGTCGGGATAATCCGCCTTGGGAACCAGTCCCTTGCGCACCTTTTTCCAGTCCGCGTTGTCCTTCGCGGGCCAGCCGCCCGCGGGCAGGGCCGCCAGGACGCTCCATTCCTTGCCGGTGAACACGTCCAGGGAAGTATCCACGTCCGCGCTCCGGCTCCACTTGTCCGGTTCAATCTGGTAGACGCGGGCGAAGGCCATCTCACCCCATTCCACGGGTATCGCGCCGGTTACCACCTTCTCGATCAGCTTGTGGTATTTTTCCAGCGCCTGGTCCTGCAACTGGTAGCCCACGGTTTCCAGCTTTTCCTGGTAGGTCTTACGCTGTTCCGGACCGGCTTCCGGCGGAATGGGCGGCTTGACCAGCGCTTCCTGGGACAGCAGATCCAGGCATTTGGCCTGGATGAACGCGGCGCGGCCCAGCGAGAACCGCAGGCTGTCGTACAGTGGATCTTTCTTCAGGTTGTATTTGGCGGCGAAATCCAGGCCTTGCTGGAAAAAGTCGAGGCCCTTTTCCTCCAGTTTGGGAATGCCTTCCTGCAGCAGCTTGACCTGGTAGAAGAAGCGTTCCATCGGCTGGAAGCCGCCCGGGAACGGGGCGCCGCGCGCCAGTTCGGTGGCG
>Ga0209515_10004694_pt1 | contig 18302 bp, 11 predicted proteins | sample Subgroupgradi54m_FD_187454 | JGI IMG/M metagenome (GOLD analysis project Ga0209515, IMG submission 187454) | Subsurface groundwater microbial communities from S. Glens Falls, New York, USA - GMW60B uncontaminated upgradient, 5.4 m (SPAdes)... ...
GCGTACCGCGCGTCGACAAGATCGTCGGCCCGGGCAACGTCTGGGTGGCGGCGGCCAAGCGGCTGGTCTTCGGCGACGTCGACATCGACTCGGTGGCCGGGCCGTCGGAGGTGCTGGTCATCGCCGATGACGCGGCCGACGCCGCGCTCATCGCCTCGGATCTGCTGGCCCAGGCCGAGCACGACACCGACGCGCACGCGGTGCTGCTGACCACGTCGGCGGCGCTGGTCGAGCAGGTCGAAGTGGAGCTGGCGCGCCAGCTGGCCGACCTGCCGCGGCGGGCCATCGCCGAGCAGGCGCTGCGCAACCACGGCGCCGCCGTGCTCACCGACGACCTGGGGCAGGCGGTGCGCCTGGCCAACAAGTTCGCCCCCGAGCACCTCGAGCTGCACGTGCGCGACGCCGCGCGCGTCGCCGAGCAGATCCGCACCGCGGGCGCCATCTTCGTGGGCGCATGGACGCCCGAGGCCGCGGGCGACTACCTCGCGGGACCCAACCACGTGCTGCCCACCGGCGGCGCGGCCCGCTACGCCTCGCCGCTGGGCGTGTACGACTACATCAAGCGCACCACGGTGCTGGAGTACACGCCCGAGGGCCTGGCCGAGGTCGCCGAGGACATCCAGCGGCTGGCCCGGGTCGAAGGCCTCGACGCGCACGGCCGTTCGGTACGCATTCGCCTCGAACGTGCAGGCAAGCTGCCAGGCCAGTCATGACCGACACCGAAGACCTTTCGCGCATCGTTCGCGAGGAGCTGGGCAAGCTCACCCGCTACGAGATCCCCCACCCCGAGAACATCCGCGTCCGCCTCGACGCCAACGAGAGCCCGTACGGCCTGCCCGCCGAGCTGGCGCGCGCCCTGGGCGAGCGCCTGGCGCGCGTCGAGCTCAACCGCTACCCCGACGGTGATGCGCGCGAGCTGCGCGCGGTCATCGCGCGCCACGCGGGTGTGCCCGCGGCGCAGCTGGTGTTCGGCAACGGCTCCGACGAGCTGATCGCGCTCGTCATCTCGGCGTTCGCGCGCCCGCGCATGAACGCGCCGGGTGAGCGCGCGCGCATCGCCTACCCGTGGCCGTCGTTCGTGGTCTACCGCATCGCCACCGCGGCGGCGGGTGCGGCGCCCGCCGAGATCGCGCTCGACGACGAGTTCCAGCTGCACGGCCGCGCCGTCGACGCGACCTTCGCGGCGGGCCGGCCCAACGTGGCCTTCTTCGCCCGGCCCAACAACCCGACCGGCACGCTGTGGTCGCGCGAGCTGATCGTGCGCATCGCCGAGGAATACCCCGACGTGCTCGTGGTCTCCGACGAGGCGTACTTCGACTACGCGGGCGAGACGCTGCTGGCCGAGCAGGCGCACCTGCCCAACCTGGTCATCATGCGCACGCTGTCCAAGATCGGCCTGGCCGCGCTGCGCGTCGGCTACCTCATCGCGCATCCGTCGGTGGTGCAGGAGCTGGAGAAGATCCGGCCGCCCTACAACCTGGGCGCGCTCAACCAGGCGGCGGCCACGTTTCTCGTCGGTGAGCACGCCGCGGTGCTGCAGCAGCACATCGCCAGCGTGGTCAGCGAGCGTGAACGGCTGAGCGCGGCGCTGGCCAGCGTGCCGGGCGTGAAGGTGTTCCCCAGCCGGGCCAATCTGCTCATGCTGCGCGTGGGCACGGCAGGCGACGGCAAGGCCAGCGAGACGTGGAAGATGCTGGCCGCGCGCGGCATCCTGGTGCGCAACTTCGATCGGCCCGGGCCGCTCTCGGGCTGCCTGCGCGTGACCGTGGGCACCGTGGCCGAGAACGACGCCTTCCTGGAGGCGTTGCGCGGGTGAAGCGCGCGCGGCTCGCGGCGTTCGTGCTGCTCGTGGCGGCGGCCTGCCCGGGCGGCGTGCGTCCGATGGAGACGCCGCTGGTCGAGCTGCGCTCGGCTTCGCTGCTGGATGGGGCGCTCGCGGCCGAGCTCCTGGTGGTCAACCCCAACCACGAGGGTCTGGTGGTCGAGGCGGTCGACTGGCAGCTCGACGTCGACGAGCAGCCGCTGGCACGCGGCCGCCAGGACCTGCGCGTCGTCGTGGCGGCGCTGGCGCCCGCGCCGGTCAGCCTGCGCGGCACGCTCTCGCCCGGCCAGGCGGCGCATCTGGGCGGCGGCGCGGCCACGCTCTCGGGCACGCTGCACCTGCGCTCGTCGCGCGGGCTGGTCGCGGCCAGCTTCTACGGCGCGGTCGAGCCGGCGGCTACGCGTGCTTCTTCTGCAGGGCAATGAGCCGCGCGTAGGCGGTGGCCGCTTCCATGGCCACGTAGCGCAGGCCGTCGAGCGCGCCGTCGGCGACGGTGGCGTCGCCCGACTTGTGGCCGTAGAGCAAGTTGACCACGCGCTCGCGGATCATGATGGGCGCGACCACGGCCTGCGCCGGCGCGCTGGTGCGCAGCAGCTTGAACAGGTGGGCGTGCAGCGCGCTGGGCGGCGCGGGCCCGGCGAACAGGTCCTTCTCCTCGATGGCGCTCTTGAAGATGGACGCCGAGTCGAGCGGGACGAGCAAGGTCTCCAGGCGATCGGCGTCGAGGTCGGGGCCGAAGCCCTTCCAGCCGACGGCGAGATCGTCGCGCACGACCAGCAGCGCGCACACGTCGAAGAGCCCGCGCGCGAAGCTGATCAGACCCTCGGCGACCTCGGCGCGCGTCTGGGCGCTGGCCATGCGCTTGACCGCGTCCTCGCGGCTGAGCGACGAGGGCGCGTCGGGACGGGGGATGCCTGACAGCTGTGCCTCGGCGGGCGGCGTGGCCGCGCGCGGCAGCGGCGGCGCCTTGGCGGGCGCGGCCGTCGCGGCGGTGGGCAGAGGCGGCGCGGGGGCCGGCTCGGCCACCTCGCTGACGTCGGCTTCCATCTCGATGGCCAGGTCGTCGGCGTGGTCGTGCTCGCTGTGCAGGCGCAGGGGCGGCGTGGGCGTGGGCGCGCGCACGGGCGCGCGCGACGGCGGCGGCAGGCCGGGCAGGGGCGGCGGCGGCGGCTCGACCGAGTCGGCGGAGGCGCGGCGTGTCTCGATGGGCGTGTCGCCCATGGCGCGGTAGCGCGCCGGCCGGGGCACGCCGTAGTAGCGCTCGACGTAGTAATAGAGGCGCACCTCGGGTGCGACGCGCGGGATGATGCGACAGCTGGTCGCCGAGCCCAGCTCGTCGAGCGCGAGCAGGTCGTGCGGGTCGCGCACCGCGGCGATGAGCTGGCGGTCCTGGACCACCAGCGGCACGCACAGGAAGCGCTCGGCCAGCTCGGGCGTGAGCAGGCGCACCGCGGCCCGCTTGGCCCGGTCGAGCACCGCCTTGGTCGCGATGGGAATGCCCAGCTCGAGGCCGAGGTACGCCGTCAGCGAGTCGGCGTCGATGTAGCCCATCTCGAAGAGAATCGTGCCCAGGCGACCGCCGCGCTTGGGCTGACTGGCCACCGCTGTGTCCAGCTGAGCCTGCGTGATCCGGCCGTCCCGGAGGAGCATCGTGCCCAGTCGCATTTGGCACGCCAATCGTAACAGGAATCACTGACACCGTGTTGCGCGTAGCTCGGTGAGCGAGTAAGAACTCGACGACGAATGCGGCGGATGGCGGTTCTCATGTTGGTGGCGTGCGCGTGCGCGTGCAGCGGCAAGCGCGAGCAGCCGGCGCCGGTGGCTTCGCTCGGCCCAGCGCCGGCCACATCGCCCGTGCCGGCCGAGCCGCCGCAGCCGGAAGCCCTCCCGTCCGACGCGACGTCGTTGCGCCTGAAGCGGTCCATCGTGGTGCGCTTCGGTCCCGACGAGAATGCCAAGCCGATCGGCACCATCGCCCAGGACACGCGCGTCACCTGGAAGCAGGTGGCGTTCGGCCCGGGCTGCACGCGCTGGGTCGAGATCGAGCCGCGCGGCTGGGTCTGCGACCGCTACCTGGAGGCCTCGCCCAGGCCGCCCGCCGGGGTCGAGCTGCCCAAGCTCAAGCCTGACGAGCTGGTCCCCGGCACCTACGCGCGCGTGGTCGCCGGCGGCGCGGACGCGTACAAGAACACCGCCGACATCGGCAAGCACAAGCCGCTGCGCCACCTCATCGCGGCCATCAAGGTGCGCAAGCGGGACGACGAGGTCGTGGGCGGCAAGCTGTACTGGGAGACCACCGAGGGCGAGCTCATCGAGTACGCGCGCCTGTCCCTGCTGCAGCCGTCGACGTTCGTGGGCGTGCGCCTGGGCGACGAGGGCGTGCCGCCCCTGCCGCTGGCGTGGACGCAGTCGCGCCGCGACATGGGCGTGTACGTGAAGGTCTACCGCGCGCCCGGCGGCGGCTTCGTCAGGTCGCTCAAGCCGCGCAGCGTCGTGGCCGTCGTCGAGGCCTCGGGCGACGGGCGCTGGCAGCACGTGCGGGCCGGGGACGTCGACGGCTGGGTGGCGAGCGACGATCTGCACGTGGCCCGGCACGCCGAGCCGCCCGCGTTCACCGGAGCGACCGAGAAGTGGTTCGACGTCGACCTCGACCAGCAGGTGGTGGTGGCGTACGAAGGCAGCGCGGCGGTGTACGCCACGCTGACGTCGTCGGGGTCCAAGAGGTGGCCCACCGCCCCGGGCATCTACCGCATCTGGATCAAGTTCGCCGAGACCGACATGAGCGGCCAGATGGGCGACGAGGATCCGTACTCCGTCGCGACCGTGCCGTGGACGATGTTCTTCGCCAAGGATCTCGCGTTCCACACCGCGTACTGGCACGACAGGTTCGGCGAGGCGCGCAGCCACGGCTGCCTCAACCTGGCCCCGCGCGACGCGCGCGCGCTCTACTTCTGGGCCACGCCCGAGATGCCCGCCGGCTGGTCGATGGCCTACGGCATCGTCGAGGAGCCGGGCGCCACGGTGCGCATCCGCAGCCAGGCGGTGCCGGTGCCCTTGCTGCAGGGGTATGCCAAGCGGGTCTTCGAGGCGCGCCTGGCCAAGGCGGGCGGCGTGCTTCCCGCGCCTCCGCCACCTCCTGGGCCCGACGCGGGAGTCGACGACGTCTCGCTGAGCGAGGACGCGGCGCTGCTGCCCTAGTCAGACAATGCCGTTGTCCGGGCAGCATGCCTCGTGACAAATTCCGCCTGATTGCCTCGTTCGATGGAGCTACCCGGGTGGTCGCCGCCGCCGCGCATCGGTGAGTACCGCCTGGTGCGCCGTCTCGGGGGTGGCGCCATGGGTCAGGTCTTCCTCGCCACCGACGAGCTCCTCCACCGTGAGGTGGCGCTCAAGTTCATCAACGTCCTCGAGCCCGACCCGACCCAGCGCGAACGCCTGCTGGTCGAGGCGCGCGCCGCCGCCCGGCTGTCGCACCCCAACGTGCTCGCGGTGCACCGCGTCGGCGAGCTCGACGGTGTGCCGTACATCGTCGCGGAGTTCGTCCACGGCCAGAGCCTCGACCGCCTGGCCCGGCCGCTGCCCTGGCCGCGCGTGCTCGACCTCGGCCTCGGCCTGGCGCGCGGGCTGGCCGCCGCGCATCGCGTCGGGGTCCTGCACCGCGATCTCAAGCCGGCCAACGCCATCCTGGGCGAGGACGGCGTGGTGAAGATCCTGGATTTCGGGCTGGCCAAGCTGATGGAGCCACGCGCCCAGGCCGGTCCGGCCGCGGCCCTGTCGGTCCAACCCGAGGCGTTCCTGGACCCGGTCGCGGCCGGGCCGATGGGCGGCGAGACGGTGTCGTTCCTGCCGCCCGAGCTCGAGGCGCCCGCCCACGTCGGCGTCGCCGCCGGGCTGACCGGCCAGGGCGCCATCCTCGGCACGCCCTGGTACATGTCGCCCGAGGCGTGGCGCGGCGCCGCCCAGACCAGCCGCTCCGACGTGTACTCGCTCGGCGCGGTGCTGTTCGAGCTGCTCACGGGCGCGCCGCCCTTCGGCGACCTGGCCAGCAACGTGCTGGCCAGCGTCGTGCAGAGGATGGACGCGCCCACCGTGGTCACGCGCGTCGCCGACGTGCCTCCTGGCCTGGCCGCGGTCATCGATCGCTGCCTGCGCCGCGATCCGGCGGCGCGCTTCGCCTCCGGCGACGACGTGCGCGAGGCGCTGGAGCGACTGGCCGAGCGGCCGTCCTACGCCAGCGCGCGCTCCGATGTTCCCGCGCCGGCCGCGCCGGTCGCGCGCGCGCGGCGCTGGTGGATGATCCCGCTGGCGATCGCGGTCGGCGCCGCGATCGTGGTGCTGGCGTGGCTCGAGCTCGGCGGTGGTGCGGCGCGCTCGCTGGCCGTGCCACCGACCTGCCCGGCACCCGCGTTGCCTCTGCTGTACGTCGCCGCCGACGCCGCGCCGGGTGGTAACGGCTCGCAGAAGTGTCCCTTCCGCACCGTGAGCGAGGCGCTCGCGCTGGCCGCCCCGCGCCGCGTCATCCACATCGGCGCGGGCCGCTACGACGCCGGGCACGGCGAGCAGCTGCCACTCGTCGTGCGCGGCGCCACCGAGCTGCGCGGCGCCGGGCCCGACGCCACGGTGATCGCGGGCGTGGGCTACTTCGACCCGCAGCCCGACGCGCTCGCCGCGGCGGAGCACCCGGTGCGGGCGACCCTGGTGATCGGCGACGCCGCGGCCGACGTCGTGCTGGCGGGGCTGAGCGTCGAGAGTGGCCAGTCCGAGATCAAGTCAGGCGACTGGGGCGTGGTGTGCACGCGCGGCAACCTCGATCGCTTCGACCGACCCGTCCCGGCGCCGAACACCCGGCTCGAACGGATTGCCATCGGGTCGGGCTACGAGAACGGCCTGGTCGTCACCGGTGGCTCCCAGCCGCGCCTGAGCGGCTGCAACCTGTCGGTCACGGGCGGGCTCTTCCATGACTCGAGCGCGGGCATCTGGCAGGTCGGCTGCGGCGGGTTGAACGCGGCACCCACCGCCCTCCATGTGGACAAGAGCTCGTTTCGCGGCCTGCGCTCCCGGGATGGCATCGGCTGGGGCACCGGCGTGGGCGTGCTGGTGTGGGACTGCGCGAGCGGCGTGCACGTCGAGAACAGCCTGTTCGCCGACAGCGAGATCGGTGTGCAGCTCATCCGTCACGCCATCCTGCAGCCCAATGCTGGCCGCGCCGCCGAAGAGCCGCCCGCGCTGATCGAGCACAACGAGCTCCGCACCCTGAGCGGCTACGGTATCTCGCTCGCCCAATCGCCGTACGTCGAGCTGAGCGGCAACTCGATCTACGAGACGAACGGGCCCGGGATCGCCATCAACATCGCGCCCGGTGAGGCAGCGCGCGTGCGCGCGCGCGCCAATTACCTGGCCAGGAACACCATGGCGGTCGACGTCCGCGGCATCGGCACCATCGCGCGCGGCACGGTGATCGACTTCGGCACCGCCAGCGACCCCGGGCGCAACGCATTCAGCTGCAACGCCAGCCTCGCGGGCGCAGCGGGCGGCACGGTGGTCGTGGGCGTGCCCTCGGAGCCCGGCGTCTCGCTGGAGTTCCGCGGCAACCGATGGGATCACGTTCCCCTGCGCGTGCACCGAGGCGCTCGCCGCCACGGCGACGAGGTGCTGCTCGCCGCCCAGCCGGCGCCTGCGATCGATCTCGGCGACGCCGAGCCGACCGGCAAGCTGTGCCGGACCGAGCCCTGAGGATGGCCTAAGGACTGAAGCGGTGGGTGTAGACGGGCGCGACGAACGACGGTCCGTTGCCGTTGCTCTGGAACACCACGCGTTGCGTCGGCGTGCCCTGCGCGGCCGAGAGGTCGGCGCGCTCGACCCACCAGTCGTGGGCCGGGCCGCTCGCGACCAGGTGCGCGCCGTTGACCCGCTGCCATGACCAGCCGGGCGCGATCTGCTTGTACAGGGTGTCGTTCTCGATCATGTACTCGGCGCCGACGCCGCCGAACGGGTAGCCGGTGCTCGGGTCGGCGTCGCTATCGATGAAGATGTGCTTCCACGTCGCAGGCGCGTTGATCTCGGCGTGGTAGTAGACCCGGGTCGCGTCGTTCTCGGCGTAGTAGCCGAGGAACGGGCTGGCCGGGTCGCGCGAGGTGTAGTCGTGCAGGTAGGGGCCGCCGGTGTCGACCACCTGGCCCTGCTGGAGCTGGAAGACCAGGCTGGTGTGCTCGGTCGCCGCGCCCAGGTCACTCTGCGCCAGCGACCACTGCACGTAGGTCTGGCCGTCGATCGTGCCGGTGGTCGTGACCACCGGGTTGGGCTTGACCGCCTTCCACAGCCACGACCATCCGTTGCCGTCGTAGGCGTAGAGGCGGCCGTTCTCGATGAGCATCTCGGCGCCCACGCCGCGGAGGGGGAAGCCGGAGCCGAGGACGCGGTCGCGATCGATGTAGATGCGCCGGTAGGTCCACGTGCCCGAGTACTGGAAGCGGTAGGTGAGGCTGCTGACGCCGTTCGACGCGCGCCAGCGGCTGAGCCGGGTCGCCGCGCCCTGGGGCACGCCGGCCAGGACCACCTGGTTGGAGTCCTCGTGGACGGTGGGCGCGTCGTCGAAGGCGCGGATGACCAGGTAGTAGGCCTGCCCGGGCACCAGGTTCTGCACCTGCGCCTCGTAGGCGTAGACGCCCGGGCGCACGCCGCTCGTGTAGCCCGCGCCCGTCGACGGCTCGAGGACCACGCGGGTGGCCCGCGCCAGCGCCGGATCGGCGGCGAAGTCGAACGGCGTGGTCTGGTAGTAGAGCGCGTAGCGGACGCGGTTCAGGTCGAGCGCGACGTCCCAGCGCACGGTCAGCGCGCCGGGGCCGGCCACGACCTCCTGGATGCCGACGCGCGCGCTCGCCTCGCCGGGCGGCTGCGGGTAGCCCGGGCTGTGGTCGTTGTAGGTGCTGGTCCAGACGGGCGGGGCGGAATCCGAGCGATCGGCATGATCGGCGACGAAGCGGTTGACCAGCGTGACCGTCGCGTCGGTCAGGTAATGGCGAAAGCCGGCGAGTCGCTCGCTGACCCGGATGTCCTCGAGCAGCGAGTCGTAGCCCAGCGTCGAGGCGCCCACCAGGGTGCCGTGCGACATCTGCTCGGGCGCGCCCTCGGCGTAGCCCAGGGACAGCACGCGGAAGCCGTCGGGCCGGCTGGCCTCGGCCATCAGGCGCGGCGCGAGGTTGTAGCGGTTGTCGGGATAGAAGAAGGAGTTGGGGTTGTTGCTCGCCGCCGAGTCGAGCCGGTAGCTCTCGAACATGACGAAGTCGAGGCTGCCGCGCGGGATGAAGCGGTACTGCGGGTTGAGCGGGTTGAAGAAGAACAGGCCGCGATTCTGCACCACCACGGTGTCGGGGTAGGCGGTGCGCAGCCGCTGGATGAAGGCGGCGAACCCGGGCGCGGTCCACTCGAACTTGCTCTCGTTGGCGCTCGCCGCGCTGGTCCACACGTTGGGTGCCGCGGTGTCGACGGCGTCGAGGAAGACGCCGTCGCAGCCGAGCCCGCGCCCGTAGGTCGTGGTCAGGATCTCGCGCAGCCCGGCGATGCGGTCGGGGCCGTCGAGGGTCATGTCCTGCAGCGCGTCGAACCACCTGGGGTCGCCGGCGTTGACGAAGGCAGCATTGAAGTTGCCATTGCGGTCGGGCACGCCGTCGCCGATGTGGTCGGGTGCGTTGCGCACCGAGTTGTCGTCGAGGTAGAACGACGCGTAGCGGGTGCCGCCGTTCGAGGGCAGGCCGAGCGGATCGATGCCGGTGAGCGCCTGGCCGTCGGAGTACGGGCCGCGCGGATCCATGCGCGGTCCGGTGCCGTCGCCGACGAAGCGCGCGTCGGCGGCCAGCTGCGCGTCGGTCAATCCGGCCGTGCGCAGATCCTCGCCGATGGCCACGTAGCACAGGACCAGGACGCGCCGGCCGGGATCGCCGGTGCCGCTCTGGATGCGCTGGACGAGCGCACGGTCGACGAGCGAGTGCCGGTCGGGATGCAGGATGACGACGTCGTGCTGCTGCGCCGTGGCGACGGCGGCGTCGTCCCAGGTGCCATAGTTGACCAGGTAGCTCTGGGCGCTGCGAGCGGCGGCGCGCCGCGGCGTGAGCGTCACCTCGGCGGCGAGAACGGCCGGGCTGACCGGCTGGTTCGGCCCGGGCGCGTTCGCCTCGTCGGGGGGAGGGCCGCAGGCCGCCAGGACGGACGCCAGGCTGCATGCCACGAGTACCCGCTTGTCCGACGACGACCTGCCCATGCCCATGCGACGAGACGATGCAGGAGGCATGCCCCGCACGGTCGGAGGTTGGCTGCTACGGCGCGACGACCTTCACTGACGACATCTGGTCGTTGGCGTCGGCGGGGACGGAAGGCGTGTCAGACGTGAACGTCCAGTGCGCGCCGGCGAAGTGGTCGTCGGCAAAGACGTCGACGGTCCAGCCGGCGGGGACGCGCAGCGAGCTCATCCATTCGTCACCGATGCCGGCGGCGAGCAGCTGCGCGAGTGAGTAGCTTCCCGGGCTGAGCGCGACGCCGACGCCGCCGTAGCCGCCGTGCTCGTAGAAGATGGCCCCCGGCGGAGCCGTGACCCTGACGTTGTCGAACGTGGCGCTCGTGGTGTGCGCCAGGAGCCCGGTCGTGCCCGTGGCGTACGCCGCGTCGGTGACCGAGACGGTGGCCGCGGTGGCGTCGGCCAGGTACACGGCCAGGTGGCTGCCATTGGCGACCACCTTCAGGTGGTAGGTGACTCCGGGATCGATGGCGGCGGGTGCACTGGCCAGCTCGGTCCACGCGCTTCCGCTTCCGCCCGCCCGGGCGAGGAAGACCTTGTCGGCATTCGCGTCGATGCCGACAAAGTAGCCGGAGCGGAAGAGCAGCCCCGCGTCGCCCGAGCCTGCGAGCGAGACGTCGGCCTCGTACACGAGCAGCGCGTAATTGGTATTCAGGAGCGACCTGGCCTCGCCGGCGGCCGCCACGGCGTAATGGCCATCTGCCACGGTCCAGTGGCCACCTTGCGTGCTCCAGCCGATGGCGTTGCCATCGCAGAAGTTGTCCTGGGTGGTCATCTCCACGGGCAAGATCTTGCCGTCGGCGGCGAAGCGCATGCGGTCGTAGGCGAGCACGCGGTGATTGCCGTCGCTCTCGCCCAGCGGGTGACGGTGGTAGAAGATGTACCAGTCGTCGCTGCCGGGCACGTTGACCACGGTGTTGTGACCCGAGCCGGTGCCGATGGCGGCGTTCTGGCTCAAGATGGTGCCCAGCCTGGCGAATGGACCCGTGGGCGAGCTCGACATGGCGTACGACACGCGATAGTCCGGGCCCGTCCAGCCGCCTTCTGACCACATCAAATAGTAAGTGCCATTGCGCTTGAACATCAGGGCACCCTCGACATAGCCGGGCGGGGTGATCTCCTTGTAGGTCGTTCCGTCGGCGAAGTGGCCCAGGCTGGTCATGTCGGCGCCCAGCTCGACCACATTGCAGTGGCCCCAGCCGCCGTAATACAGGTAGGCCTGCCCGTCGTCGTCGACGAAGACGTTCTGGTCGATCGGTTGCGCGCCATTGGCGAACTGGCCGATGAGCGGATGGCCCAGCGCGTCCACGAACGGGCCGGCCGGGTCGTTTGCCGTGGCCACACCGATGCCACCCAGCTGGCCATTCGACTGGATGTCGTTGGCGCCGAAGTAGAGGTAGTACTTGCCATTGCGGAAGATGGGCGAGGGCGCCCAGATGGCCCGTGTCGCCCACGAGACTCCCGCCGTGTCGAGCACGCGCGCGTGCTTGGTCCAGTGGATGAGATCCGGCGACGAGAAGGCGTCGAGGAAGGTCTGCTGCTCGTAAGGCGCGGAGTACGTGGGATAGACCCAGTACTCTTGGCCGTAGACGCGCATGTCGGGATCGGCGTACCAACCCTCGGCGAATGGATTGCCCGCCGAGGCCGGCTCGCACGCTGGCGCGGCGGCAGCATCCACGTCAGCGTGTGCCGCGTCGGTGGGAAGGCCGTCGGCATCAGCGCGCGGCAGGGCCGCGTCGGCGGCGATGCGGCTGGCGTCGCGGCTGCAGCTCGCGAGCAGCCCGACGACCAGGAGGAACGTCTTGTCTCGCACGTCGCGGACTCTGGCGCGCGTCGTTCGCCCAGCTCAAGGCGAATTCTGGCGGCTCACGTTCCAGCCACGAAGCTGACCGATTCTGGCCCTCCCGCGCAGCGAAACCCGACCATGTCGAGGCCGCGGTCGGGCGGGTTGGCATGGCGGTAGGCGGCGCGCAGGCACCACGACGAGTTGCCCCAGCCGCCGCCGCGGATGATCCACTTGCCCGGCTCGCGCTCCGACGGCGTGCTGGTCCATTCCCACACGTTGCCGGCCAGGTCGAGCACGCCGAAGGGCGAGGCCCCGGCGGGAAAGCTCGCCACCGGCGCGACGCGCACGAAGCCATCGCCGTCGTCGGGCGCACAGCAGCGCAGGCGGCCGACGTTGCCGCGCCGCTCGGGCGGCGTGGCCTCGGGCGGCGTGTCGCCCCAGACGTAGCGCCGGCCGTCGGCGCCGCGCGCGGCCCATTCCCATTCCAGCTCGGTGGGCAGGCGCAGGCCGAAGTGCGCGCAGAACGCCTGCGCGTCGTTCGCTGACACCTGCACCACCGCGACGTGGTCGGATTCAGCGGCCGAATCGGGGCCGTAGGGATGTCGCCAGTCGGCGCCGCCGACGATCTTCCAGGCGTAGCGTTCGGGGCGCGCGGCGTCGTGGTGCCACCACACGTGGCCTTCGCCGTGGCGCTCGGCATCGGTGACGTAATCGGAGGCCGCCACGAAGGCGGCGAACTGCGCGTACGTGACCTCGGTGCGCATGAGCCGGAAGGCGGCCACGTGCGCCGCGTGCGGCGTCTCGCCGGGATCGCCGTGCGCATCGCCGGCGCTGAAGTCGCCCGCGGGGATCGCGAGCAGGTCGTGGTTGGGATCGAAGGGTGGCGGCGGCGCAGACGCGGGCGGCGTGGCCCGCGCGGGCGCTGCACCCGGGTGCGTGCACGCGGCCAGGAGCAGCGCGATCCCTGCGATGCGCTGGCAAGCCGCGTGCATCACGGTGGCGCGAAATGGAGAATTCGATGAATCCGAGCTCGAGATCATCCGCATCGTTTCCACCCTTCGCGCTGCGTTCTCTCGTCGTGGGACTGTCGCTGGCGAGCGCCATCGGCGCGGGTTGCATGGCCTCCGATGAGGACGAAATCGACCCGCCGGTGGCTGACACAACGAACAGTCTGGGTGACACAGCGTGTCAGCAGCCGCCCGCGCTGCACTACCAGGACATCCAGCAGCGCTCCATCCACAACGCGTACACGCGCGCCGAGTCCATCGTCGACCAGCTGGCCTTTCATCGCGTGCGCAACATGGAATGGGACATTCGCTCGCAGCCGGTCAGCAACATCTACGGGCCGACGCGCGACGACAACGACTGGTACGTCTACCACTCGGTGTCGGAGTCGCGGCGCTGCGACAAGCTCTCCGACTGCGTGACCCTGCTCAAGGGTTACCACGACGCGGTGCCGCAGCACGAGGTCATCACCATCTCGCTCGAGTTCAAGGGCGACGACGCCTGCGTCAACAACGAGCGCACCTTCCCGTACCGGGAGAACATCAACGACCCCACCAAGCAGACGCCCGCCGGCCTCGACGCGCGCCTGCGCGCCGCCTTCGGCAGCGCGCTGTTCACGCCTGCCGACCTGCTCCGTTCGTGCCAGGGCTCGACCAACCTGCAGGAGGCGGTGAAGAACTGCGGCTGGCCCACCACCGATCAGCTGCGCGGCAAGATCATCTTCGACGTGCTCGCCTACAACGAGATGGCCTGCGAGACCTGGCTGGGCGGCACGCTCAAGCGCTCGCTCACCGTGCGCGCGCTCACCGAGGACTACGCGCCCTACCAGAACATCGCCGAGACGCGCGTGGCCTTCGCCGCGCCGCTCGACGCCTGGTGGGACGACTTCAAGATGCGCCAGCGCAACTTCGTCGTCGTGCACACCGAGGTCAACCCCGAGCGCGCCGTGGCCATCCGCGCCAACCCCGACTTCCGTAACCACATCCTGCGCAGCGGCCAGGCTGACGACGCCAGCACCTTCGCCAGCTACCAGGCGGCCGGCTTCAACCTCATCAACACTGACCAGGTCTCGATCCTCGACACGCCCTGGGCCGACACCGCCAATGCCCTGGGCTACCCGTTCTGCCCGCGCGGGCTGGTGGGCAGCGCCTGCACCGGCGCCGCGGCCACCGCGGGACGTCGCGAGGTGGGCACGCTGCTCGACGTGCGCGCGGCCTCGGGCGACCTCGACAACACCGACGACGGCTTCGTCTTCCGCGCGCTCGCCCATCCGCTCGTGGGCCAGCCGACGCAGAGCTACATCGCCTACATCTCGAGCCCGAGCAACCGCGGCATCCATGGCTGGGCCAAGGGCTGCCTGATGGCGCGCGCGAGCGCCGCGTCGAGCTCGGCCTACTACGCCATCTGCAAGGCGGGCGACAACCACGAGCTGTCGGCGCAGTACCGCGCGCCCTGCTCGGGCTGCGGCACCGACCACATCGAGGCCTCGCTCGGTCATGGCTTCGACGGTGAGGACGCCGCCTTCGTGCGCCTCGACGTGGGCGGGCTGGCCAACGGCTGGGTGTGGGCCCAGGGTTACGGATCGGCCGACGGTCACAGCTGGCAGGCCATCGGGCCGCGGCGCGACTTCCCCGTCGACCTGCCCCTGCAGGGCATCACCGCGAGCTCCAATGATCCCAGCTTCCGCGGTCCGCAGGGCTCGATCGCGCGCTTCCTGTTCGGCAGCCTGAGCGTGAACGGCCGCAGCCTGCGCTCGGCCGACCTGCCCCAGTTCCTGTCCATCGGCCGCGTCGACCAGCGCGCCTTCGCCGACCTGAGCGGCGATCTCGACCCCTGCCCGGGCGAAGGACCGCCCATGCAGATCGGCCGCGCCGCGGCTTTGGGCGCCGACAACAAGCTCGACGTCTTCGCGCTCGGCGCCGACCACGCCATCTGGCACGTCAAGCAGGCCGTGGTCAACGGTGGCTGGGGCTCGTGGTCATCGCTGGGCGGCAACGTGCGCTCGACGCCGGTGGCGGCGCGCAACCTCGATGGTCGCATCGAGATGCTCGCGGTCGGCTGGGACAATCAGGTCTATCACCAGTGGCAGGACGCCAGTGGCAACTGGAGCGGCTGGGCCAACCTGGGCGGGCAGATCGCCGGCCTGCCCATCGTGGGTCGCAACCTCGATGGTCGTCTCGAGGTCGTCGCCCGTGGCACCGACGGGGCCATCTGGCACTGCTGGCAGGTCGTGGCCAACGGCGGCTGGAGCGCCTGGGCCAGCTTCGGTGGCGGGCTGCTCGGCAATCCCGCCATCGGCATGAACCGCGACGGTCGCCTCGAGGTCTTCGCGCGCGGCACCGACAACGCGATCTGGCACTTGATCCAGAACGCGCCCAACTCGGGCTGGGGTGGCTGGACGTCGCTGGGTGGGGTGCTCAAGAGCAGCCCGGCGGTGGGCCGCAACCTGGACGGCCGCCTCGAGGTGTTCGCGGTCGGCTCCGACGACGTGCTCTACCACCAGTGGCAGGACATCAATGGCAACTGGGGCGGGTGGTACAGCCGGGGTGTGCGCGTGCTGGGCACGCCGGCGGTCGGGCGCAGCGCCGACGGTCGCCTCGAGGTCATCGCGGTCGATACGGGCACGTCGCTGGGGCACATCTGGCAGACCTCGCCGGGCGGCGCCTGGAGCGGCTGGGCCTCGTACGGCGGCACGACCAGCTCACGCACGCCCGACGTGGCGCTGAACCAGGACGGCCGGATGGAGGTCTTCACCGCGGGCGTGAACGATCGTGTCCTCTACCACGCGTGGCAGGTGGCGCCGAGCTCGGGATGGAGCGGCTGGGCGCCCTACGGGACGCTCGCCACCATTCCCGAGTAGGGCGCCTCGGGCATCACTGGATGCAGAGCACGCCGGTGGCACCCGCGGCATTGAGGCGCGGGTAGCGGATGAACATCGACACGCACATCTCCTGCGTCGAGCTGTTGCCGAACGGCACGGGCGCGCCGGTCAGGTTGTCATAGGTGCACGTGGTTCTGATGTGGTCGTCGTAAGCGACCTCCATGTTGTCGAGCATCTTGTACGTCTGGTCGGAGAAGGAATAGTCGCCATCGTAGAGCACCGTGACGCTCTGATCGGCGTGCACGATCTCGGTCTTGAAGTGCCGTCCCAGCTGGTGCATGTGCGGGAACAGCGCGACGAAGTGCTGGTTGTTCTGCAGCGTGCAATTGCCCGTGATCTGCTGGCTGGCACCGTTGGGGATGGTGAAGGGAAGCGGGCCGGGCAGGAAGATCTCCGCCTCGTTCACCACCGCCCCGGCATCGAGGGCGAGGATCTCCACGCCCGAATTGCCGCTCAGCACCTGGTCCGAGGTGTTGAACAGGTGCAGGTTGACGTGGACCTGCTGGCCGGCAGGAATCTTCACGCCCACACCACTCGGCATCTTCATCTCGTTGGTGCCCACGCCCGAGGCGTAGATCCACTGCGCGCTCTCGGTGCCAGGACCGCAGTCGGAGCCGGGATTGTCGGCGCCCTTGGGCGGACCGAAGGTCAGCAGCGTGTGGTGCGTCCCCAGCGGCGCGATGGGCCGGAAGCCGCCGATGTAGACGTCCTCGCTGACGGTCTTCGAGGCGCAGAAGTACTTCTCCTGGCCCGGCTGCAGCGTCCAGCCCGACTCGATGATCGACGCCCACGCCGGCGGGCCCGCGTCGGGGGCCGCCGGTGCGACGTCCTCGCCGCTACCGCAGGCGAAGCTGCCGGAGCCGAGCACACCCGCAAGGACCAGTGACACAGTGGAAGGTCGTTTGAACATCATTTCCACTATCGACGATCTTTTCCACAGTGGCGAGCACAATCGTGGTCTTGCCAGTCGCAGATTGGCGAAAATGCCAATCTGCGCCCGACACCCACAGTGGCGCGGGACGCGGGTGGTCGCTGCGCGCTGATCTCCGTGCCTCTGCGCCGGTGTGCGCAGACTGGCGAGCGCTCAGGCGAGCTTGGTCTCGATGGGCGCGCCCGCGCGGATCGTCTTGGTCACCGGTGTCTTGTCGGCGATCTCGAGCAGCTTGGCCCGCTGCTCGTCGCTGAGCGCGGTGGCGTCGCCGCCGAAGCGGATGAACCGCTCGATGCGCGCGGCGTCGCCGCCGCCGTCCTTGTAGAGGCGCAGATCGACGTGGATGGTGCCCAGCTCCCAGCCCTTGCGTTGCGCGTACATGCGCAGCGTGATGGCGGTGCACGCGCCCAGGCCGGCCAGCACCAGCGCATAGGGCGCGGGGCCGGTGTCGGTGCCGCCGGCGCTGCCGGGCTCGTCCGCCGTCAAGCTGTGGTGGCCGCTACGAATGGTCTGCGCGTAGCCGCTCGTGCTCTCCAGGATGGTGTGTGCGACCAGGCCGTCGTTCATCGGATCCTCTGGATTTCTGCCAGGTTTTTGGCCGGAAGCGCCCAGGCGGGGCGCTCCGGCGGGGTCGCTCGGGTCTCCACCAGCCGGGCCGGGAAGCCGTCGACCACGGCATTATCGCCGAATTGCGCGCGCTGCTTGACCACGCTGCCGGCCAGCACCAGGCAGCCGCGCCCGAGCACGGCGTGGTCGCACACGATGGCGCCCGGTTCGACCACGCTGCCCGCGCCAATCGTGCAGCCATGGATCATCGCGCCCGGGCCGATGACCACGTCGTCCTCGAGCACGAGCTGGTTGTCGGGCAGGAGGTGCAGCACGCTGTTCTCCAGGATCTGCACGCGTGCGCCGATGCGCACCGGGCCGTGCGAGTCGCCGATGATCTTCACGCCCGCGCCGATGACGCTGCCCGCGCCGACGATGACGTCGCCGGTGATCTCGGCCGACTCGAAGCACATCGCCGTGTCGTCGATGTGCGGCCACTTGTTGCCGTACGAGTAGAGCTTGCCCATGTCTTCCCCCGCAGGTGAGACGTCGTGGATCATGGAGATGGGATCCTCGGCGGCGAGCGTGAGGTCGCCGCCGCGCAGGCCGGCCAGGCGGCGCAGGTCGTCCTCACTGGCGCTGCGCACGCGCCGCGCGGGCCGTCCGACAACCACCGAATCGTCGGCCACGACCATGCCCGCGGGCACCAGCGTGCCCTCGCCGGTGAACACGCGCCGGCCCAGGCGCGCGCCTGGCATGAGGATGGTGCCGTTGCCGATCTCGCTCAGGTCACCGACGCTGGCGCCGATGACGAGGCAGCAGTGCCCGAACACGACCTTGCGCCCGATGCTGACCGGATGCTCGGGTGTACCGACGACGACCGAGTTCTCCAGCACCGCACTCCCGCCGCCGATGGCGACCGCTCCGGCGTGCGCTCTGACCACGGCACCCTGCGCCAGCAGGACGTTGGCGCCGGCGCTCATGGTGCCATGCAAGACCGCGCTGCTCGCTCGCACCAGGCCGTTCATCGGATTACGATGC
>Ga0209515_10004695_pt1 | contig 18301 bp, 19 predicted proteins | sample Subgroupgradi54m_FD_187454 | JGI IMG/M metagenome (GOLD analysis project Ga0209515, IMG submission 187454) | Subsurface groundwater microbial communities from S. Glens Falls, New York, USA - GMW60B uncontaminated upgradient, 5.4 m (SPAdes)... ...
CATCTGCGGGTGCACACGCCGCCCATTTCGGTGACGCCGGTGCGGCTGTCGATCAGCACGATGTCGGCCACGCCGGGCTGGCACAGCGATTCGCGCAGCCACTCGAAGTAGGCCCGGCCGTGGTACGACGCATAAAAGTCGTTCCAGTCGAAGGACTGCACTGCGTTGGCGTAGGTTGCAAAACGTTCGCCGCCGCGCCAGCCGGCGCACATCAGCTTCAGGCTGCCGGGCTGCTGGCGGTTCGGCCCGGCGCCATTGGCGGGCGGCGCCGGAATGTCGATCAGCGTGTGCAGCATCGGCGGCAGGCGGGCGCGCAGGCGGTCGAGGTCGGCCTTCGGGTCCTGCTTGAGCGTGGCCTGGCCGGGCTCGCGCGTCATGTCGAAGCCGAGGTTGGGGTGGGCCTGCCGGTACAGGTTCAGGACGTCGAGCAGGCCGAGCTGTTCGCGTGCGTTGTCGGCCTCGGGGCCGGGCGCCAGGAAGAACGATTCGAGCCCGGGCGCTTCGAGGTCCCAGTCGACCACCACCACGTCCAGCCCGCACATCTGGAACCAGCGTCCGATGTTGGCCAGCGCCATCGAGCGGCCGACGCCGCCCTTGAACGAATAGAAGGTGACGATCATCCCGGCGTCAATTTGCCAGCGTCGGAGTGACCGGTTGCTGGCTGTCGCGCCGGCTGGCCCGCTTGAACTGGCCGATGCTGGTCTGCACCAGGCGGCGCAGCTCGCTCGCATCGTCCAGCCCGATGCCGCAGCGCGGCACGCACAGGCTTTCGGCGTGCAGCGGCGGGTCGAAATAGGTCTGCACGATCGACGACGCGAACTCTTCGATCCAGCGCCGGAAGCTGGTGGTCTGCGGGTTGGCGGCAAACGGCGGCACCGCGATGATGGCGATGTTCTCGTGCTGCAGGCAGGACGTGAACACCTGCAGCTTGGCCATCACCGTGTTGTTCGACAGCGCGACCGGGTCGATGACGATGGCGCCGAGCTTGCGTTGCTGCATCGCCGCCGAAAAGGCCTGCGCACTTTCGAAGGTGTTCCAGAAGTCGTCGCTTGGCAGCTCCCACTCGACCGTCTCGGGTGCCAGCTTCGCGTTCAGCATGGCGCTCACCTGGTCGAGCAGCGCCTCGATGGTCTGCGTGCCGCCGAAGGGTCGCCAGGCGAGGCGCGAGTCGCCATAACGGTCGAGCACGGCGGCCTTGTCGAGGCCGAGCCGGGTCTGGATGCGGCTCAGCTCGGACGGGCCCAGCTCTTCGGCCTGCGGCCGCGTCAGGGTCAACAGCGCTACCGGCACCAGCAGCGCCTTGCTGTTGCGCTTGACGACGTCGTTGACGCGGTTGATGACCTTTTTCCAGTCCGCGGCAGCCAGGCTCTCAAGGCCCGCTTGGCCCACTGCGTAGGCTGCCGCGACCGGCGCTTCGGCGATCTGCTGCAGGCTCGAGTAGGCATTGAGCGTGCTGTCGAGTTGCACCAGCAGCAGGGAGCCTGCGGCGTCCGCAGTCGGCGGTGTCTTGGTGTCGAACAAGGCCAGCTCGCGCTGCACCCACTGCGACATGCTGGCCTTGGCCGACCACAGGCACACCAGGTGCCGGCTCGCAAGCAGCGCGGACTTGATCTGCTGTTCCCAGCCCGCGCCGTCGCGCAGCGAGGCCTGGTCGTAGAAGGCGGTGATGTTGCGGGCCGCCAGGTCGGCGTGCAGCTTGCTCGCCCATTCCCGGTCCGCGCTGGAGTAGGAGATGAAGACTTCGTAGGCCACGACGACTCCTTTGCGTGCGGCCCGAATGTAGACCAATCCGCGCGCCTTGGCCTCCCCTTGTCATAGGGAGGGGCCAAGCGTCATCCCGACGAAAGTCGGGATCCACTCGTGACGATCGCGCGATGCTCCACGAGTGGACCTGATTGGCGACCCCCCACACCCTCACCCCAACCCTCTCCCGCAAGCGGGAGAGGGGGCATTCTGGCTCCCTCTCCACCGTACTCGGGGGAGAGGGTTGGGGTGAGGGGGCGCACGTGAGGTCAAGCTGAGCTTCGTCGCCAATCAGGCGAGTTGATATCGGCGCGGGTGCAGCCCGGCCTGTCCTGAGCCTGTCGAAGGGCCGGTATGACGGCCTATTGAACGCTGGCCAGTGCGGCCATCACTTCCTCATCGCTCAACTGATGGAAGTCGTCATAGTGGCAGCCGATGGCATGGAAGGGCTCGGGCATCGCCAGGCAGACGATCGCGTCGACCAGCGGCCCCAGCTCGAGCGCGGTGTCGGCCGGCGCCACCGGCACCGCCAGCGTGATGCTCGCCGGCGCGTTGCGGCGCAGCGCCAGGATCGCGGCGCGCGCGGTCGTGCCGGTGGCCAGGCCGTCGTCGACCAGCACGACGTGGCGGCCGCGCACGTCCTCGGCCGCGCGGCCGGCCACGTAGACGGCGCGGCGGCGTGCGATCTCGTCGAGCTCGCGGCGGGTCGCGTCGACGAGGAAATGTTCGTCGACTTCCACCCAGCGCGCCACGTCGTCATTGACCACCGTTTGCGGCGGCGAGCCGTCGACCACCGCGGCGTAGGCCAGCTCGGGCTCGAAGGGCGCGCCGATCTTGCGCACGAACAGCAGGTCGAGCGGCGCCTTCAGCGCACGCGCGATCTCGGCCGCCACCGGCACGCCGCCACGCGGCAGCGCGAGCACGACCGGCGTCGAATCGAAGCGGCCCGCGAGAAGCAGCGCGAGTTGCCGCCCGCCATCGACTCGGTCGCTGATCGGCAGGATGTTCACGCCGGTGCGGCCGCGGCTCCGACGCCGCAGCTCGGGCAGTAGTGGAAGAACGCATTCTTGCGCGTCGCGCAGTGGCCGCACTGGTCGAACAGCTTCATGCCGCAGTGCACGCAAAAGCTGCTCGGTGCGCTGCCTGCCGCGGCGGCGGTGGCGGGCGTGCCCGAGGCGGTCGCCATCACGACGATGCCGCGTTCGCAGCCCGGGCAGATGTTGGCGGCCATCTTCTTCAGCGCTTCTTCGTAACCCAGCGACTGGCGCCGCTCGGTCTCGGTCTGCGCCTCGACTTCCTGGCGTTTCGCCAGGTAGCGCCGCATCGCCTTGATGACGTAGTGGCCGGCGATCGCCGTCAGCACGATGCCTACCGCGTAACGCACATACCCACCGTAGCTCGGCAGGTAGGGCACGAGCTCGAAGAAGAAGGTGAAGACGGCGAACAGCACGAAACCGCGCATCAGCGGCCAGTAGTCGCTCTTGCGCTTGCGTGCGATCAGCCAGCCGGCAATCGCGAGCAGCGGCAGCGTCAGCGCCAGGCGAAAGCCGAACACCCGCATCTCCTGCTTGAACAGCGCGGCGCGGTAGGCACCTTCGGCGGCCGCGGTGATGTCGGCCTCGGCCCGATGTTGTTTGGCGAGCGCCTGGGTGTTGTCCAGCGTCTCCTGGTCGACCTGCTCGACGGCCACCTGGGCCTTGCGCTCGGCCCCCTTCAGCGTGTCGAGCCCGCGGGTGCGCTTGATGACCTCGGGGTCTTGCGCCGGGTCGGTGGTGGCGGTGCGGGTGCCGATCCAGTTGTTGTAGGCATCGCGCGCCGAGTTGTAGGCGTTGGCCGCGGCGGCGAGCGCTTGTTGGGCTTGCGCGTGGCGGTCGCCCAATTCGCGCTGCGCCAGGGTCAGCTTCTTGATCTCGCTGCGCGCCGCGTTGAGTGCGTTGGCGTCGGCGAACTGCTCGATGGAAAGGCTGTGTTCAAGCCGCGGCAGGTCGGCCACGACCTTGCTGCCCAGGCCGATCAGGAAACCGGCGAAGGCGAACGACACCAGCCACATCACCAGCGCGAACAGCTTCTCGGGGACCCGCAGGCTCTTGAACATGGCAGTTGCTTCTCAGAGTTTGGGGATCAGCCGCGGCTGGCCGTCGTGGTCGATCGCGACGAAGGTCAGGTTGGCTTCGGTCACCTTCACCACATGCAGGTTGGCCGGGTTGCGTTCGGCGTAGACCTCGACGTGAACGGTGACCGAGGTCTTGCCGATTCGCTCGACCTTGGCGTAGAAGCTCAGCAGGTCGCCGATCGACACCGGCTGCTTGAACACGAACTGGTTCACCGCCACGGTCGTGATGCGCCCCTTGGCGATGCGCGCCGGCAGCACGCTGCCCGCCAGGTCGACCTGGGCCATGATCCAGCCGCCGAAGATGTCGCCGTTGCCGTTGGCGTCGGCCGGCATCGGCATCACGCGCATCACGAGCTGGCGGTCGGCAGGCAGGGTCAGCGGCGCGAGCGAGTCCGGAATCAGCGTTTGCTCGGGGTTTGAAATCTCGGGCATATTGCTCCACCTGCTGCTGTTGTCGTCCGCCCCCATTCTTCCACGATGCGCCCCGCCTCCCTGTCTCCGCCCAGTTCAGCCGCGCCGCTGCCCGCCGCCGGCCCGCGCAAGCCCGGTTCCGACCGCAAGACGCTGGCCAAGCTGCTGCCCTATCTGTGGCGATACCGCTGGCGCGTGCTGCTGGCGCTCGCGTTCATGGTCGGCGCCAAGCTCGCCAACGTGGCGGTGCCGCTGCTCTTGAAGAGCCTGGTCGACAACCTGACCCTGAAGCCCGGCGACCCGCGTGCCGCGCTGGTGGTGCCGATCGGGCTCTTGATCGCCTACGCGGCGCTGCGCCTGTCGACCTCGCTGTTCACCGAGCTGCGCGAGCTGATCTTCGCCAAGGCCACCGAAGGTGCGGCGCGCAGCATCTCGCTGCAGGTGTTCCGGCACCTGCATTCGCTGAGCCTGCGCTTTCACCTCGAGCGCCAGACCGGCGGCATGACACGCGACATCGAGCGCGGCACCCGCGGGGTGCATTCGCTGATCTCGTATTCGCTGTACAGCATCATCCCGACGCTGATCGAGGTGACGCTGGTGCTGACCTTGCTGGCGGTCAAGTTCGACGCCTGGTTCGCGTGGATCACGGCGGCGGCGCTGGTGTTCTACATCACGTTCACGATCAGCGTCACCAACTGGCGCACCCAGTTCCGCAAGCAGATGAACGAGCTCGACTCGACAGCCCACACCAAGGCCATCGACTCCCTGTTGAACTACGAGACGGTCAAGTACTTCAACAACGAGGCCTACGAAGCGCGGCGCTACGACGAGAGCCTGGAGAAGCTGCGGCGCGCGGCGCTGAAGTCGCAGAGCACCTTGTCGCTGCTCAACACCGGACAGCAACTGATCATCGCGACCGCACTCGTGCTGATGCTGTGGCGCGCCACCGCCGGGGTGGTCGACGCTCGCATGACGCTGGGTGACCTGGTGATGATCAACGCCTTCATGATCCAGCTCTACATTCCGCTCAACTTCCTCGGCGTGATCTACCGCGAGATCAAGCAAAGCCTCACCGACCTCGAGAAGATGTTCACGCTGATGGAGCGCGAGCGCGAGGTCGACGACGCGCCCGATGCGAAGCCGCTGCAGGTGAGCGAGGGCAGGGTGGTGTTCGAGCATGTGAGCTTCGCCTACGAAGCGGCGCGACCTATCCTGCACGACCTGAGCTTCGAGATCCCGCCCGGCAAGACGGTGGCGGTGGTCGGGCCGTCGGGGGCCGGCAAGAGCACGCTGGCGCGTTTGCTGTACCGCTTCTACGACGTGAACTCGGGGGCGATCAGCATCGACGCTCAGGACATCCGCAAGGTCACCCAGACCAGCCTGCGCCAGAACATCGGCATCGTGCCGCAGGACACGGTGCTGTTCAACGACACGGTGGCCTACAACATCGCCTATGGCCGCACGGGAGCGACCCAGGGCGAGGTCGAGGGGGCAGCCAAAGCGGCGCGCATCCACGAGTTCATCGTCTCGACGCCCAAGGCCTACGACACGATGGTCGGCGAGCGCGGGCTCAAGCTGTCGGGCGGCGAGAAGCAGCGGGTCGCGATCGCGCGCACGCTTCTGAAAAACCCGCCGATCATGATCTTCGACGAAGCCACGTCGGCTCTCGACTCGGCGAATGAACGTGCGATCCAGGCCGAGCTGCAAGGCGTCGCACGCAACAAGACCGCGCTGGTCGTCGCGCATCGGCTCTCGACGGTGGTCGACGCGCACCAGATCCTGGTGATGGACCAGGGGCGGATCGTCGAGCGCGGAACCCATGCGAACCTGTTGATGATGAATGGGCGCTACGCGCAGATGTGGCGGCTGCAGCAGTCGAGCGACGAAGAGAAATGAAGACACCGCCGTCGTCATCCCGGCGAACGCCGGGATCCACTCTTCACCAATGCGCGGTCTGCACAGAGTGGATCCCGGCGTTCGCCGGGATGACGGCCGGCAGGGCGGGATGACGACGGGCAAGGCCGGGATGACGGCCGGCAAGGGCGGATGACGCGAGCAAAGACATGGAAACCAAGTGGCTTGAAGACTTCGTGAGCCTGGCCGAGACGCGCAGCTTTTCGCGTTCGGCGCAGCTGCGCCACGTCACTCAGCCGGCGTTTTCGCGCCGCATCCAGGCGCTCGAAGCCTGGGCCGGGCTCGACCTGGTCGACCGCTCGTCGTACCCGACCCGCCTCACCCCCGCCGGCGAGACCTTTCATTCGCAGGCGCTCGAGATCCTCGGCAGCCTGCAGGCGACGCGCAACATGATGCGCAGCCACCAGGTCGCAGGGCAGGACATGATCGAGTTCGCGGTGCCGCACTCGCTCGCGTTCAGTTTCTTCCCGCATTGGGTGATGGACTTGCGCAAGCGTTTCGGCGCGGTCAAGAGCCGCCTGATCGCGCTCAACGTGCACGACGCGGTGATGCAGATGACCGAAGGCAGCTGCGACCTGCTGATCGCCTACCACCACCCGACGCAGCCCCTGCAGCTCAGCCCCGAGCGCTACGAGATGTTGAGCCTTGGCCAGGAAACGCTCGCCGCCTACGCCAAGGCCGACGCCAACGGCCTGCCGATGTTCCATGTGCCGGCCGCCGCGGGCGAGAAGGTGCCGTTCCTGAGCTATGCGTCGGGCGCCTACCTGGGTCGACTGGTCGAGTTGATCGCCAAGCTGTCGCCGGCGCCGCTGAACCTCGACGCCATCTATGAAACCGACATGGCCGAGGGCCTGAAGGCGATGGCGCTCGAAGGCCACGGCCTCGCTTTCCTGCCCGGCAGCTCGGTGAAGAAGGAGCTCAAGAGCAAACGCCTGGTCCGCGCCGCCGCGCCAGGTGAATGCGAGCTCGCGATGGAGGTGCGCATCTACCGCGAGCGCCCGGAAATGGCGCGCCACACCAAGCCGGGTGCCCAGGCGCTGTGGGATTTCCTGCGCCTGTCCGGACGCCGCTGAGAGGCGAAACGGCCCTGGTGTTTTCCCGGAGTATGTATGCAAGGAATGCATACCCCCTCCGGCAAACAGCATTGGCGTTGCGGCGGCAGCGACCTTACAGTCCGCGCCCAGCACCACCACCGCCCCATCCGAATGACCACCAGCGCTGCAGCCACCCGACGTGAACACGACTTCCTCGGCGACAAGGACATCCCGTCCGACGCCTACTGGGGCGTTCACAGCGCGCGTGCGGTCGAGAACTTTCCGATCAGCGGCCAGACGGTCGGCGATGTGACCGACCTGGTGCGCGCGCTGGCCTATGTGAAGAAGGCGGCGGCGCGCGCCAACAGCGAGCTCGGCGTCCTCGACCCCACGCTGGCGGCAGCGATCATCAAGGCCTGCGACGACGTGATCGCCGGCCAGTTGCACGAGCAGTTCGTCGTCGACGTGATCCAGGGCGGCGCCGGCACCTCGACCAACATGAATGCCAACGAGGTGCTCGCCAACCGCGCGCTCGAACACCTGGGCCATGCGAAGGGCCGCTACGACGTGCTGCACCCGAACGACCATGTCAACGCGTCGCAAAGCACCAACGACGTTTACCCCACGGCGCTGCGCCTGGCCGCCTGGTTCGGCATCGAAGGGCTGCTGGCCGAGATGGCGGCGCTGCGCGGTGCCTTCGAAGCGAAGGCCGAAGAATTCCGCAGCGTTCTGAAGATCGGCCGCACCCAGTTGCAGGACGCCGTGCCGATGACACTCGGCCAGGAGTTTCTCGCCTTCGCGATCATGATCGGCGAAGACGAATCGCGGCTCGCCGAAGCACGCGCGCTGATCACCGAAGTGAACCTCGGCGCCACGGCGATCGGCACCGGCATCAACGCGCCGCACGGCTACGCCGAGATGGTGATTCCGATGTTGGCCGAGGTCAGCGGCGTGCCGGTCGTGAAGGCGCACAACCTGGTCGAAGCGACCCAGGACACCGGCGCCTTCGTTCAGCTCTCGGGTGTGTTGAAGCGTGTCGCCTGCAAGCTCAGCAAGACCTGCAACGACTTGCGCCTCCTGTCGTCGGGCCCGCAGGCCGGCTTCGGCGACATCCGGCTGCCGGCGCGCCAGGCCGGCTCGTCGATCATGCCGGGCAAGGTGAACCCGGTGATCCCCGAGGTGATGAACCAGGTGGCGTTCGAAGTGATAGGCAACGACGTCACGATCACGATGGCCAGCGAAGCCGGTCAGCTGCAACTCAACGCCTTCGAGCCCATCATGGGCTGGTCGCTCGCCAAGAGCGTGAAACACCTGACGCGGGCCTGCAGGACGCTGCGCCTGAACTGCGTCGACGGCATCCAGCCGAACCGCGAATTGCTCGCGAAACGGGTCGCCGAATCGGTGACGCTGGTGACGGCGCTGAACCCGATCATCGGATACGAAAAGGCGGCATTGATCGCCAAGACTGCGCTTGCGACCGGCGGCACCATTGCCGACACGGCACAGGCGCTCGGCATCATGAGCCGGGAGGAGATGCAAGCGCTGCTGGTGCCCGAGCGGCTCACGCAGCCGGTGCGCCTGGTGGCTTAGAACTTGCGCCGGGTCCTTTCACCTCTGTCGTTGGGGACAAACATGATCACCGTTTCGATGCGAACTCGCTTCGCAGTCACATTGGCGCTGGCCGCTTGCGGCAGCGCCGCGTGGGCCGGGCCGACGCTGGACCACATCAAACAAAGCGGCAAGATCGTCATCGCGCACCGCGAGTCGTCGGTGCCGTTTTCGTACGTCGTCGACAAGAAACCGATGGGCTACGCGGTCGAGCTTTGCCAGAGGATCGCCGAGGCGGTGCGCAAGAAGCTCGAGCTGAAGACACTCGGCACCGAGATGCTGCAGGTGACGCCGGCCAACCGCATCAGCGTCATCGCCGAGGGCAAGGCCGACCTCGAGTGCGGCTCCACCACCAACAACGCCGAGCGGCGCCAGAAGGTCGCGTTCACGATTCCGCACTACATCACCGGCGCGCGCTACCTGGTACGCGCCGATAGCAAGATCGCGGAGCTGCCGAACTTCGAGGGCAAGAAGCTGGTGTCGACCAAGGGTACGACACCGCTGAAGGCTATCGACCAGGCGAACCGCGAACGCCTGCTGGGCATTCAGATCCTCGAGGCGCCCGATCATGCACGTGCGATGGAGATGGTCGAAAAAGGCGAGGCCGACGGCTTCGCGATGGACGACGTGCTGCTCTACGGCCTGAGGGCCGGCCGCGCCGACCCGGGCAAGCTCAAGGTGATCGGCAAGTTCCTGACCATCGAGCCGCTGGCGATCATGCTGCCCAGGAACGACCCCGAATTCAAGAAGATCGTCGACGACGAGATGAAGCGCCTGATCTCGACCCGCGAAGCGCACCTGATCTACGAACGCTGGTTCATGAAGCCGATTCCGCCGATGAACACGGCGCTGAACCTGCCGATGAATTACCTGTTGAGGGATTTCTGGAAGTACCCGACGGACGAGGTCCCGAACTGAATGGACTCGAGCCCCCCAGTCGCTTCGCTCCTGCCCCCGAGGGGCGCCGTCCGGCTTGGGGCGGCCCGGCGCCGGACCGCCTCGATGGAAACCCTAGGTTCGGGGGCTTCTACGTGGTAACTCGTACGCCCGCGTCCCTAGAATTTCGTTTGCACATATTCAACCCCACAAGGAGCTCTCCGATGAAGAAGACCCTGCTCGCTCTTGCTGCCATCGTGGCGGTGGGCGCAGTCCACGCCGAAGACACGCTGAAGAAGATCAAGGACAGCGCAGCGATCACGCTCGGCGCACGCGAATCGTCGGGCGCGCTCGCCTACACGCTGGGCGACGGCAAGTACGTCGGCTTCCACACCGAGATGTCGCAGCGCATCGCCGCCGATCTGCAAAAGCAGCTCGGCCTATCCAAGCTCGACGTCAAGTACCAGCCGGTGACCTCGCAGAACCGCATCCCGCTGGTGCAAAACGGCACCGTCGACCTCGAGTGCGGCTCGACCACCAACAACGCGACGCGCCAGAAGGACGTGGCCTTCGCGATCACCACCTACGTCGAGGAAGTGCGAATCGCGGTCAAGGCGAACTCGGGCATCAGCTCGATCAAAGACCTGGTCGGCAAGACGGTGGCCACCACCACCGGCACCACCAGCGTGCAGACGCTGCGCAAGCATGAGCGGGCCAACAACGTCGACTTCAAGGAACTGTTCGGCAAGGACCACGCCGACAGCTTCCTGCTGCTCGAATCGGGCCGCGCCGATGCCTTCGTGATGGACGGTCAGATCCTGGCCGGCAACATCTCGAAGTCCAAGAGCCCGGCCGACTACAAGATCGTCGGCGAAGTGCTGTCGGTCGAGCCGATCGCCTGCATGCTGCGCAAGGACGACCCGGCGTTCAAGACCGCGGTCGACAACAGCATCAAGGGCATGATCAAGAGCGGCGACCTCGCCAAGCTGTACGACAAGTGGTTCATGCAGGCGATCCCGCCGACCAACACCAAGGTCGGCCTGCCGCTGTCGGACGCCACCAAGTCGGCCTGGGCGAACCCGAACGACAAGCCGATGGAAGACTACGCGAAGAAGTGACAGCGGCTCCGGACTGAGGTAAGTCCTAGCGCGTTTGGCGCGGGGCTTGCATACAGTCGGACCAGCGCGGCGTAGGTGACTGCGTCGCGCATTTTTTTGGCTTGGCCAGAACAACAAGGAGGCAGCCTTGGGCAGCAAATGGGACTGGCAGATCTTTCTGCAAGATACTGGCGGCGGGCGAAGCTACCTTCAGTGGATGATGTCGGCCTGGGGCTGGACCTTGTCGGTGGCGTTGCTGGCGCTCATCGTTGCGCTGATCGTCGGCTCGATGATGGGAATCCTGCGCACCACGCCTAACAAATGGCTGGTGCTGCTCGGTAACGCCTGGACCGAGCTGTTCCGCAACATTCCGCTGCTGGTCCAGATCTTCCTCTGGTACCACGTGATACCGACGCTTTTCCTGTCGCTGCGCGCGATCCCGAGCTTCGTGCTGGTGGTCTTCGCGCTCGGCTTTTTCACCTCGGCGCGAATCGCCGAGCAAGTCAAGGCCGGCATCCAGGCACTCCCGAAGGGCCAGCGCTACGCCGGCCTGGCGATCGGCCTGACGCTGCCCCAGACCTACCGCTACGTTCTGCTGCCGATGGCGTTTCGCATCGTCATCCCGCCGCTCACGTCTGAGGCGATGAACATCATCAAGAACTCGTCGGTGGCCTTCGCGGTGAGCATCGCCGAGCTGACGATGTTCGCGATGCAGTCCGGAGAAGAGACCTCTCGGCCGATCGAGATGTACCTGGCGGTGACGATCCTGTATTTCGTTTCGGCCTTCGCCATCAACCGGATCGCGCTCGTGATCGAGAACCGGCTGCAGGTGCCCGGCATGATCGGGGGCACCCAATGAATCTCAACTTCGGATTCATCAACTGGAGCGTCATTTCCAGCTTCATCTCGAAGGGCTTCTTCTATTCGATCCAGCTCACCCTCGTCGCCATGATCGGCGGCATCCTCATCGGCACGTTGCTGGCGCTGATGCGGCTGTCGGGCAAGAAGTGGCTGGTGATGCCGGCGGCGGTCTACGTCAACACGCTGCGCTCGATCCCGCTGGTGATGGTGATCTTGTGGTTCTTCCTGCTGATCCCGCTGCTGATCGGCCGGCCGATGGGTGCCGAGCTGTCGGCCATCATCACCTTCACGGTCTTCGAGGCGGCGTACTACTCGGAGATCATGCGCGCGGGCATCCAGTCGGTGCCCAAGGGGCAGGTGTACGCCGGCTACGCGGTGGGCATGACCTACCGGCAGTGCATGCAATTGATCGTGCTGCCGCAGGCCTTCCGCAACATGCTGCCGGTGCTGCTCACGCAGACAATCATCCTGTTCCAGGACACCTCGCTGGTGTATGCCATCGGCGCGTACGACCTGTTCCACGGCTTCGACACGGTGGCGAAGAATTTCGGACGGCCCGTGGAGTCGTATCTGTTCGCCGCCGTCGTCTACTTTGTCATGTGCTTCAGCTTGTCGATGCTGGTTCGCAAGCTGCAACAGAAGATCCAAATCATTCGCTAGGAGGCTCGCGCCGTGATCGACATCAAGAACGTTTCCAAGTGGTACGGCAGCTTCCAGGTGCTGACCGATTGCACTACCCAGATCAAGAAGGGCGAGGTCGTCGTGGTCTGCGGCCCGTCGGGATCGGGCAAGTCGACGCTGATCAAGACGGTGAACGCGCTCGAGCCGTTCCAGAAGGGCGATATCGTGGTCGACGGCATCTCGATCTCCGACCCCAAGACCGACCTGCCCAAGCTGCGCTCGCGGGTGGGCATGGTGTTCCAGCACTTCGAGCTGTTCCCGCACCTGACGGTCACCGAGAACCTGACGCTGGCGCAGATCAAGGTGCTCAACCGCAGCACCGACGAAGCCAAGGCGCGCGGCCTGAAGATGCTCGACCGGGTTGGCCTGATGGTGCACAAGGACAAGTTCCCCGGCCAGCTCTCGGGCGGCCAGCAGCAGCGCGTGGCGATCGCGCGGGCGCTGAGCATGGACCCGATCGTGATGCTGTTCGACGAGCCGACCTCGGCGCTCGACCCCGAGATGGTCGGCGAGGTGCTCGACGTGATGGTGCTGCTCGCGAAGGAAGGGATGACGATGATGGTCGTCACCCACGAGATGGGCTTCGCGCGCAAGGTCAGCCACCGCGTGATCTTCATGGACGCCGGCAAGATCGTCGAAGACTGCACCCGCGACGACTTTTTCGGCAACCCGGACGCACGTTCGCCGCGGGCCAAGGACTTCCTGTCGAAGATCCTCCAGCACTGAAGCACGCGCGTCACCCCGACGAAAGTCGGGGTCCACTGCCAGTGGATCCCGACTTTCGTCGGGATGACGTACGCCCTACGGCTGGGCTGGCTCGGGCAAGACGTCGCGGAACATCTCGAAACTTTTCCACGCGGCGCCGGGCGGTGTGTGCCCGGGCCGCGGCGCATGTTCTGATACGGCCATCTGCTTCATCGGGTGGATGTAGCGCGGGCAGTTCGGAAAGATGCACTCGACGGCGACCCGCACCACACGCTGGGCGCCGTCGAAGCTCGCCAGCAGCGGCAGGTCGTAGTGCAGCGTCGCGAGGCCCTGCACGCGCAGCCGGCGCGGCTTTTCGAAGTCGATGAACAGCAGGCCGACACGCGGATTGACCAGCATGTTGCCGAGGCTGCGAAACATGCCGTTGCCGTCGTAGCTCGGGAATACGAGCGTGCGCTCGTCTTCCAGCCGCACGAAGCCCGGCGCGCCGCCCTTGTACGAACATTCCGGCCAGCCGTTGGCATCGGCCGTGGCCAGCATGAACATGGCCTGGCTGGCGATGAAGGCCGCGTCGTCGTCGTTGAAGGCGTGGCGGGCCAGGCGTTGCTCCAGCCGGTCGGCCAGGCGCCGCGTGTCGAAGGCGTCTTGCAGGTGTCGCGCGCCCGCGTGGTACATCGGAGTCGGCGCCGCGCTCATCGCACCGGCACGCCTTGCAGGTCCTCGTGCAGGCACAGGATGTTGCCCTCGGTGTCTTCGAACCAGGCCGCCTTCTCGGCGCCTAGCACGCAGACATGCTGCTCGGTCTTGAGGCCAGGGAAGTCGTAGTCGGCGAAGGTCACGCCGCGCGACTTCAGCAAGCCAATCGCCGCCGCGATGTCGTCGACCCGAAAGCTCAGTGCCGTGTGCTGTGCCTTGGTGCCTTCGGGCTTCGGAAACAGCGCGATTTCGGTGCCGCCGCAGCGGTAGACGTACTTGCCGTCGGGCTTGCCGCCGACCGGTTCGAAGCCCAGCGCATCGTAGTAGCGGCGGGCGCGCGGCATGTCCTTGACGGGCAGCATGCAGGTGGCTTGGGTGCTGGGAAAGGCGCTCATCTCAGAATCTCCTTGCGGCCGGCGGGTCGATGTCTTAAGGTTTTAGTCTGTCCTGCGCCGCGCCGCCATACGCAAGCTTGCGTATCCGCAGTGGCCGCGCGGGCAAGCCAGGGGCGCCCGCTGAACTCGCTCACCCAATCCGACTGGCGCGCAGGCGTCGAACTGCTGCAGACCGTGGCGGCCTGCGGTGGCAGCGTCGATGCGCTGGCCGCTTCGGCGGTGCAGGCGCTGTCGGTGCTGGTGGCGTCGGAGATCACCACGCTGTCGATCTGCGACCTGGCGAGCGGCCGGCGGCGCGTGATCGGCACGCCGGCGGGCGCCATCGGCGCCGACGACCGCGCCGCATTCGACCGCCACTTTCGGGCCCACCCGCTGGTGCGCTACCACGCCGACCTGCGCGGCCCGGGCGCGCACCGCATCAGCGACTCGGTGCCGTTTGCCCGCTTTCGCCATTCGGCGCTGTTCAGCGACTACTACCGCCGCATCGGCATCGACCACGCGATCGCGCTGCCGATCCAGGTCGACGATCGCCGGCTGGTGAGCTTCGTGCTGAACCGGCAGGGCCGCGACTTCAGCGACCGCGACCGCGACGCGCTCGACATGGTCGGCGCTCCGCTGGCGCGGCTGTGCACGCAGGCCGCTGCGCTCGAGTGCCCACCGGCCGGCCCGGGCCCGGCAAGCGCCCTGCTGAGCCTGCGCGAACGCGAGGTGTTGCACTGGCTCGCCGCCGGCAAGACCGACCGCGACATCGGGGCGCTGCTCGGCTGCAGCCACCGCACGGTGCAAAAGCACCTGCAGCGCATCTACGTCAAGCTCGGTGTCGAAACGCGCACCGCGGCGGTAATGCGCGCGCTCGGCGCCCGGCCTCAGTAGGCAAGCCTCAGCAGATCAGGCGCGCGCCGCCGCGACGGCCGCGGTGTCGTAGGCACCGACAAAGCGGGTCACCTTGCCGTCGCGCAGGCTGAAGACATGGATCCAGTCGGTTTCGTACACCCGTCCGGCCGGCAGCGCCTGGGTGCGTTCCCAGCCGATCACGGTCACGTGGTTCGGACCGGCCAGGAACTCGCGCGGCTCGAAGGCCTGGATGCCGTCGAGCTCGGCGACATGGCCGAACCACTTGGCGACCGCCGCCTTGCCGCGGAAGGTGCCCATGTAGGCGAGGCCGATGCTGCCCTTGTGGGTCCATTCGACGTCGTCGGACAACATGTTCAAGAGCGCTGGCACGTCGCCGCGCCCGAATGCGGCGTACATGGCCTGGACGATCTCGGTCGGGCTGCTCATGGCGGATCTCCTTGCAGGGATGGGGTGCTCCGGTATACGCCTGTTCGGCGCCGCCGGATGCAGGCCCGCAGTGCAAAATCGCCCGCATGACTTCGACAACCCTGACCTTGACCCGCCCCGACGACTGGCACCTGCATGTGCGCGACGGCGCAGCACTGGCCGCCGTCGTGCCGCACAGCGCGCGCCAGTTCGGCCGCGCGATCATCATGCCCAACCTGCGCCCGCCGGTGACGAGCGCGGCGCAGGCCGTGGCCTATCGCCAACGCATCCTCGCGGCGGTGCCGGCCGGGCTGGATTTCGAGCCGCTGATGACGCTGTACCTGACCGACCTGCTGGCGCCCGACGAGATCGCCCGCGCGAAGGACGCCGGCGTGGTCGCCGTCAAGCTCTACCCGGCCGGCGCCACCACCAACAGCGACGCCGGCGTGACCGAGCTGCGCAAGACCTATCCGACGCTCGAAGCGATGCAGCGCGAAGGCCTGCCGCTCCTGCTGCACGGCGAGGTCACCGACCCGGCGGTCGACGTGTTCGACCGCGAGGCGGTGTTCATCGAGCGTCATCTGATCCCGCTGCGGCGCGACTTTCCGCAGCTCAAGATCGTCGTCGAACACCTGACGACCCGCGAGGGTGCGCAGTACGTGATGCAGGCCGACCCGCACACCGCGGCCACCATCACCGCACACCACCTGCTGTTCAACCGCAACGCGCTCTTCACCGGCGGCTTGAGGCCACACTTTTATTGCCTGCCGGTGCTGAAGGGCGAGGAGCACCGGCGCGCGCTGGTCGCGGCGGCCACCTCGGGCAGCAACAGGTTCTTCCTCGGCACCGACAGCGCGCCGCATGCCGCGTCGCTGAAGGAAGCCGCCGCCTGCGCCGCCGGTTGCTACACGGGGCTGCATGCGATGGCGCTGTACGCGCAGGCCTTCGATGCGGCCGGCGCCCTCGACAAGCTCGAAGCCTTTGCGAGCTTCAACGGGCCCGACTTCTACGCCCTGCGGCGCAACCGCGGCACGCTGACGCTGACGCGGTGCGACTGGAGCGTGCCCGAAGCGCTGCCCTTCGGCGACACCGCGCTCAAACCCTTGTGCGGCGGTGAAACGCTGGCCTGGTCCATCGAAGGAGTGGCGCAATGATCGACAAACAAGCCCGCATCGCCTTGCTGATCGATGCCGACAATTCGCCGTCGAGCAAGATCGACGTGATCCTCGCCGAGCTCGCGAAAGTGGGTGTCACCAACATCCGGCGCGCTTACGGCAACTGGAAGAAGGATGGACTCAAAGGCTGGGAATCGGTGCTGCACGAATACGCGATCCGCCCGATCCAGCAGTTCGACTACAGCAAGGGCAAGAACGCGACCGACATGGGCATGGTCATCGACGCGATGGACCTGCTGTACACCGACGAGCCCGAGGCCTTCGGCATCGTTTCGTCGGACAGCGACTTCACGCCGCTGGTGATGCACCTGAAGGCCAAGGGCGCGCAGGTGTTCGGCTTCGGCGCGAAGAAGACGCCGATGCCCTTCGTCAACGCCTGTTCGCGTTTTCTGTACCTCGAAAACCTCGGCGCCGCGGCGGATGCCGAAGACAACGACAAGCCGGCCCGGGCCAAGCCCAATTCGCGCCGCAAGCCACGTGGCGGCGGCGCCAAGGCCGAGCCCGATGCGATGCCCGATGCGGCACCCGACAGCGCACCGCTCAAGCTGGACAGCGCCGCGCTGAAACGCGACGCGAAGCTGGTCACGCTGCTGCGCAACGCGGTCGAGTCGGCGGCCGGCGAAGACGGCTGGTCGGCGCTCGGCGCGGTCGGCCAGCAGATCGGCAACCAGGCCTCGTTCGACCCGCGCAACTACGGCTACCGCAAGCTGCTCGACCTGATCGAAGCGACCCAGCTGTTCGAGCTCGACCGGCGCGGCAGCCAGGTGGTGTTGCACGACAAGCGCCAGGCCCGCGCCGCACGGGTCTGATGGTCTTCTGGCGCAGCGTCGATTGGCAGCGCCCCTGGTTGGCGCCGTATCGCGAGCGGGGTCGGCGAGCCTGCGCCGAGCTCGAACAAGGCGCCAGCGTTACCGAGGCGCTGAACGTGCTGAAGCAACGCTGCGCCGGCCGCTGGCCCAGCCTCTCGGCGGGCCCGCTGCGCTTCGTCGCGCAAGCGGCGCAGCCACGTGGCGAGGCCTACGAAGCCTTCATCGCTCGCAGCGCCTGCGTGCCGACCCGCGACAACTTGCACGACCTCTTCAACGGCCTGGTGTGGCTCAGCTTCCCGCTGCTGAAGCGCAGGCTCAACGAGTTGCAGGCGGCAGAGATCGCGAGCGCCGGCATAGCCGGCACTCGCGGCCCGGTGCGCGACGCGCTGACGTTGTTCGACGAAAACGCCGCGCTGTGGCAAGCGCCGCCGGCCCTGCATGCGGCCCTGCGCGAGCGCGACTGGAGCGCGCTCTTCGTCGGCCAGCGCGCGGCGTGGCGAAGCGCCCGCACGCTGCTGTTCGGCCACGCACTGCTTGAGAAGCTCTGTGCGCCGCGCAAGCCGATCACGGCCCACGCCTGGTGGCTGCCGCCAGAAATGGACTGCGAAACCCACATGCTCGCCGCGCTGACACGCGACCGCCTCGCGGCCAGAAGCCACTTGCCACTTCCGGTGCTCGGCGTGCCCGGCTGGTGGCCGGAGAACGAGTCGGCGTCGTTCTACGCCGACCGAGAGATCTTTCGCATCTGACGCTTTGCCGGAAGCGGGAGCGCCGATTGCTGGTCTGTGGATTGGCCACGCAAGCCTTCACCTGACTAGCGACCATGGTTCAGCCACGAGTTCACCCTCACCCCAGCCCTCTCCCGCAAGCGGGAGAGGGAGCAAATACCGGCTCCCTCTCCCCTGTACTCGGGGGAGAGGGTT